>Ga0209097_10000868_pt1 | contig 27351 bp, 24 predicted proteins | sample AD_UKC052_MetaG_FD_184419 | JGI IMG/M metagenome (GOLD analysis project Ga0209097, IMG submission 184419) | Active sludge microbial communities of municipal wastewater-treating anaerobic digesters from USA - AD_UKC052_MetaG (SPAdes) (version 2) | ecosystem: Engineered > Bioreactor > Anaerobic >... | reverse complement strand
GCATGCATTGCGCCGCAGCCACTTCGGTGCCGCGCCCACGGCGCAGTTCTTCGCCCTGCTGCGCGAGGTGGCCACGCGTGTGCTGGGCAAGCGCCACTACGACAGCCAGGTGCATGCCGGGTGGCTGTTGCTGCAGGGCGCCCTGGTGGAGATGGCCACCGGCGAGGGCAAGACCTTCGCCGCCACGCTGCCGGTCTGCGCGGCAGCGCTGGTCGGATTGCCGGTGCATGTCGTCACGGTCAACGACTACCTCGCGGCACGCGATGCAGAGGCCATGGGGCCGCTGTACGCCTTCTTCGGCCTGCGCTGCGGTGCCATCGTGCATGCGCTGACGCGGGAGCAGCGCCGCGCCATCTATGGCGGCGACATCACCTACGCCAGCAACAAGGAGCTGACCTTCGACTACCTGCGCGACCGCACGGCCCTGGGCGACCGCGCCAGCCCCTTGCACCGCGCCGTGGCGCAAGGCTCCGCTGCGCCAGACGTCGGTGAACCGGCGACCGTGCTGCGCGGGCTGGCGTTCGCCATCGTGGACGAAGCCGACAGCGTCTTCATCGACGAAGCGCGCACACCGCTCATCCTGTCGGCCACGCTCCCCGGCAGCCAGCACCGCGCGCTGACAGGCTGGGCACTGGCCTTTGCCGCCAACCTGCGCCACGGCATCGACTTCGAGGTCGAACGCGCCCTGATGCGCGTGCGCCTGACCGACGCGGCGCGCGACCGCATCGCGTCGCTGGTCCGGCAGCCCGGACGCGCCGAGGTCGCTGCGGAGGTGATGCACCCCGGCGAGACCGCCCCACCGGCCGACGCCACGCGGCGCAACTGCACGGAGGCGGTGACGCAGGCGCTCTCGGCGCTGTGGCTCTACCACCGGGACCAGCAGTACGTGGTGGTGGAGGGCAAGGTGCAGATCGTCGACGAGTCCACCGGCCGGGTGATGGCCGACCGTGCCTGGGAGCGCGGCCTGCATCAGATGATCGAGGCCAAGGAGGGGCTGGACGCCTCTGGCGAGCGGGTGACGCTGGCGCGCATCACCTACCAGCGCTTCTTCCGGCGCTACCTGCGCCTGGCGGGCATGACCGGCACGGCCACCGAGGTGGCCGCCGAGATCGGCCGCGTCTACGGCCTGCCGGTGTGGCGCGTGCCGCTGCACCGCGCCTCGCAGGCACGCCGGGCCCCGCCGCGCTGCCTGCGCAACAGCGCTGCGCGCTGGGAGGCCGTGGTCGACAGCGTGCGCGAACACGCGCTGAAGCAAGGGCGGCCGGTCCTGGTCGGCACGCGCACGGTGCTGGCGTCTGAGCAACTGTCCGCGTACCTGCACGCGGCGAAGATTCCACACGTGGTGCTGAACGCCAAGCACGACCAGGACGAAGCGCTCGTCGTGGCGCGCGCGGGCGCGCCAGGCATGGTGACTGTGGCCACCAACATGGCCGGCCGCGGCACCGACATTGCGCTGGGGCCTGGCGTGGCCGAACGCGGCGGGCTGCACGTCATCCTGAGCGAGTACCACGAGTCCGCGCGCATCGACCGCCAGCTGTTCGGCCGCGCCGCACGGCAGGGCGATCCGGGCAGCGGCGAGGCGCTTGTCACGGTCGACGACGAACTCTTTCGCGTGCACGCGCCTGTGCTCACGGCACTGGCCAGGCAGTGGATGGTGCTTTTCAATGCCCTGCCAGCGCCGATGCTGTGGCTGCTGCGCCGGGTTTCGCAGGCATCCGTCGAGGCACGCAGCCGCAGTGCACGCGCGGCCAGCCTGAAGCAGGACCGCCGGTTGGCGGCTGTCCTGGCCTTTTCCGGGAGAGGAGAATGAAGTTGCTCTACAGGATGGCGCTGAGCGCCTGCTTGGCGGCCGTGTTGCCGGTGGCGGCCCAGACGATGCCTGCTGCGCGCCCGGCGGCAGCGGGCGCGAACGGCGGCTTCGATTGCCTGCTGGAACCCTGGCAGGTCATTGAAGTGCGGTCGGCGACGGACGGCGTCATTGCCAGCATCAGCGTCAGCCGTGGCGACACCTTCCGCCGTGGCCAGGTGCTGGTGGAACTGCAGTCCCAGAGCGAAAAGCTGACCGTCGACCTGGCACGCATGCGCAGCAAGCTGCAAGGCCAGGTGGCGGCCGTGGAGAGCCGCATCGACTACGCCGGCAAGCGTCTCGCCCGCCTGGCTGACCTGGAGCGGGACAACTTCGCGTCGCCGCAGGCGCGCGAGGAAGCCGACGCCGAAAAGCGGCTGGCCGAAGCCGAATTGAAGTCGGCCCTGGAAAGCCGTGAACTCGCCAAGCTGGAATTGCTGCAGGCCCAGGAGCAGTTGGCGCTGCGCACCGTGGTGGCCCCATTTTCGGGCATCGTCGTCGACCGCATGCTCAACGTCGGTGAAATCGCCGAGGCGGGCAGTGGCCGCAAGCCGGTTCTGAAGGTGGCGCAGATCGACCCGATGCGTGCCGACGTCGTGCTGCCCGCCGCGCTGTTCGGCCAGGTCAAGGTGGGCACCCGGGCTGAAGTGCGGGCGCACGTGGGTGGGAGCCAGCATTCGGCCGTGGTGCGCAGCGTCGACCGCATCATCGATGCCGCAAGCGGCACCTTCGTGGCCCGCCTGGAGGTGCCGAATGCGGGCAGCCAGGTGCCCGGCGGGTCGCGTTGCTCAGCCGTGATCAACGGCGTGTCGTCGCCTGCCAGCCAGCGGCCCTGAGCCACAGGCCGCTCTGCGCGCCGGGCCGGCCAGGGCCTGGCTGCAGCGGTTGGCGGGCGCGCGCATCAGACGAATCTCAGCGAGATCGATCCCAGCGGGCCGTAGTCGGCATGGAAGGTGTCGCCCGCCGCGCAGGCCACCGGGCGGGTGAAGCTGCCGCCCAGCACGATCTCGCCGGCGGCCAGGTGCTCGCCATGCGCCGCCAGCTTGTTGGCCAGCCAGGCCACGCCGTTGGCCGGATGGTTCAGCACCGCGGCGCCCAGGCCCGATTCCTCGATCACGCCGTTCTTGAACAGCAGCGCACCGGCCCAGCGCCAATCCACCGCATCGGGGCGCATCGGCCGGCCGCCCAGCACGATGCCGGCATTGGCCGCGTTGTCGGCGATGGTGTCCAGCACCTTGCGCGGGGCCTTGGTGTGGCGGTCGAACTGTTCGATGCGGGCATCGATCAGTTCCAGCGCCGGCACCACATGGTCGGTGGCATTGAGCACATCGAACACGGTGACGTCCGGGCCTTGCAGCGGCTTGGCCAGGATGAAGGCGAACTCGACCTCGAAGCGCGGCACGATGAAGCGTGCGGCCTCCACCTCGCTGCCGTCGCGCAGCAGCATGCTGTCAAGCAGGGTGCCGTAGTCGGGTTCGGTGATCTGCGAGGCGATCTGCATCGCGCGCGATGTCAGGCCGATCTTGTGGCCAATGACCCGGCGCCCGCGCGCGCACTGTTGCCGCACCCATTCGCGCTGGATGGCGTAGCTGTCGGCCATGGTCATGGCGGGGTGGCGGCGCGAGAACTGCGCGACCTGCACCCGCGTGTGCTCGGCCTCGGCGAGTTCGTTTGCCAGCGCGGCATGTTGGCTTGTCTGCAGCATCGTCATGGTCTGTGCCCGCGTAAAAGCCGCCGAGTCTGTGCGCAGCGATCGGCGGCCACAAGCAATCGATGCGGGGGCGGTTTCAAGCGCTGTTTGACAGTCGTCCAGCTTGACACAACGCAAGCCGCAGCCGCTGCGGCGCGCCGAACAATGCGCGCCATGGGCTTCTGCCGATTCACGCCGCGCCAGCTGGAGGCCTTCATCGCCGTGCACGAGGCCCAAGGCTTCGGCGCCGCCGCCCAGCGGCTGGCCCTGACGCCATCGGCCGTCAGCCAGCTGGTGGCCGAGCTCGAGGACGCGATCGGCTTGCGGCTGTTCGACCGCCACACGCGCAAGGTCGTGCTCACGCCCAGCGGGCACGCGTTCCTGGAGCCCGCGGCGGCGGTGCTGGCGCAACTGGCGCAGGCCGACCGCACGGCCGCCGACCTGCGCCGGCGCGCCGCCGGCCAGGTGTGTGTGGCGGCACCCCAGGTGCTGGCCGCCACCTTGCTGCCCGCGCTGATCGAAGACCTGATGCGCACGCAGCCAGCGCTACAGGTCAGCGTGCGCGACACGCCGGTGGACCGCCTGGTCCAGTCGGTGGCCCATGCCGATGCCGACCTGGCGATCGGCCCGGACCTCGACGCCGACGAGACGGTGGCCCGCCTGCCACTCGCCGACAGCCCGTGGGTGCTGTGGTGCGCCGTCGGCCACCCGCTGGCGCAACAGGCCACGGTGCGCTGGCCCGATCTGCGGCAGCACAAGGTCGTGTCTGCCGGGCGCGACCATGAACGCAGCGTGCCGGCCATGGCGCTGGAGCGGCCGCTGGGCGAGCGCATCGTGCCCACCGAGGTGGTGGACCACGTGACCACCGCGCTGGGGCTGGCGGCCCGCGGCCTGGCCGTCACGCTGGCGCCGGCCTATGTGCAGGGGCTGGCGCATTCCATGGGGCTGGTGATGCGCCGTGTCGTCGAGCCTGAGGCCACGCGCCAGGTGTGCCTCTATCGCCCCGCACGCCGCGCCTGCTCGGCAGCCGCCGAAGCATTGGCCGCGCACCTTGCGCGCTGGGTTCAGTACAGCGGCAACACCACGTTCACCTGCCCCGTGCCCGACGCCACGAAGTAGGGCGTGACGATCTCGGCTCGGCCACGGTAGCCGTCCCAGCCCAACGCGCCGAGCAGCATCGCCGTGTCGTGCATCCAGCCTTCTCCGGTGCAGGCGCGTGCGTAGCTGGGCAGCATGGCGCAGAACTCGCTCCAGCGACCGGCCTGCCACAGCTCCAGCGCGCGCAGGTCGCACTGCCGGTTGAACTCGTCGCTGATCTCGTAGGGGCGGTCGAACACCACCGCGTTGTCGTGGATGCGGTGTGACAGCGACCCGCTGGCCACGATCGCGACCTTGCCGGGCGCCGCATCGATCGCCTCGCGAAACGCCGCGCCCACGCGGCGGCTCTCGTCGATGGTGGAGAAGGCCAGCCAGCCCGACACCGACACCACCTTCACCCGGCGGCGCAGCTTCATGAAGTGCATGGGCACCAGGGTGCCGTACTCCAGCCCCAGCGTGCTGCGCTCATGGGCCAGCGTCGCCACGCCGCGCTCGCTGGCCCTGGCGGCCAGCGCCCGCGCCAGGTCCGGGTTGCCCACATGGTCGAACTCCATCGCTTCGATCTGCGTCGGAAATTCGCTGCTGGTGAACACGCCTTGGAACTCGCCCCAGGCATTCACGTGGTACGCGGCATTGCTGAGCCAGTGGGTGTCCACGATGATCACCGTGTCGGCACCGCTGGCCACGAGCCGTTCGCCGATCTGCTGCAGGCCCTGAATGGCGTCGTCGCGGCAGCCGTGCAGCGGGCCGGGGCCTTCTGACAGCACCATGCGGGGAATGTGGGTGACCTTGGCGGCAAATACGAGCTGACCCATCGGGTGTCTCCTGGCGGTTGAGGGATGCCGCCAGTCTGGCGCGGGCCCCTCGCGCGCACAAACGATGGATCGTCGGCAATCGTTCAGCAGCGCTTCACAATGCACCGCAGGTCGACAGCACCACGCAGAGGCGCGGCCCCGCGCAGGGCGCGCTCAGGGCGCCACGTAGGCCGTCTTGACCGTGGTGTAGAACTCGGCCGCATACCGGCCCTGCTCGCGCGGGCCGAAGCTCGATGCCTTGCGCCCGCCGAAGGGCACATGCGGGTCGACACCGGCAGTGGGCGCATTGACCATCACCATGCCCGCCTGCAGGTGGCGCCTGAAGTGCGCCGCCCATTTCAGCGAGGTGGTGCACACGCCCGACGACAGGCCGAACGCGGTGTCGTTGGCCACCGCCAGGGCCTCGTCGGCATCGCGCACGCGGATGACCGACGCCACCGGGCCGAAAATCTCCTCGCGGTTGATGCGCATGCCGTTGTGGGTGTCCACGAACAGCGTCGGCTGCAGGTAGAAGCCTGGCTTGCCGTCGACCACCGGCAGCGCCTCGCCACCGAAGGCCAGCCGCGCGTCTTCAGCAAGGCCGATGGCGATGTAGTCGCAGTCCTGCTGCAGCTGTGCTGCGTCGACCACCGGCCCGATGCCGGTGTGCGGATCGCGCGCGTCGCCCACGACCAGGGCCTTCATCCGCTCGACCAGGGCAGCGACGAAGCGGTCGTGGATGCCGTCGGTCACCACCAGCCGGGACGACGCGGTGCAGCGCTGCCCGGTGGAGAAGAACGCGCCGTTGACGGCGCAGGCCACGGCCACATCCAGGTCGGCATCGTCCAGCACCACCAGGGGGTTCTTGCCGCCCATCTCCAGCTGGAAGCGGGCCATCGCACCGGGCCGGTTGATGCAGGCATGCGCCACCCGGCGCCCGGTGGGCTCCGATCCGGTGAAGGTGACCGCCTGCACGCCAGGTTCGCCCAGCAGCACGTCGCCCAGATCACGCCCGCGGCCCATCACCAGGTTGAAGGTGCCTGCCGGCAGGCCGGCGCGGCTGATGATCTCGGCCAGCGCCCAGGCCGAGCCCGGCACCAGTTCGGCGGGCTTGAACACCACCGCATTGCCGTGGGCCAGGGCCGGTGCGATCTTCCAGGCCGGGATGGCGATGGGGAAGTTCGAGGGCGTGATGATGCTGACCACACCCACCGGCTCGCGTGTCACTTCCACCGTCAGCCCGGCGCGGGTGGACGGCAGCAGCTCACCGGTCTGGCGCATGGCCTCACCGGCGAAGAAGCGGAAGATGTGCGAGGCGCGCAGCACCTCGCCGCGTGCTTCGGCCAGCGGCTTGCCCTCCTCGCGCGCCAGCAGATCGGCCAGCATGTCCTGCCGGTCGGCGATCTCGCGGCCGATGCCGTCCAGCGCGTCGGCGCGCTGCTGCGGCGTGCTGGCGGCCCATTGCGGCTGGGCCGCCTGGGCCGCTGCCACGGCCGCCCGCGCCTGGGCCGCGTCCGCCCGGGCATAGGAACCGATCACGTCACGGGTGTCCGACGGGTTGATGTTGTCCGCGGCATCGGGGCCGTCGGCCCACTCACCGGCAATGAAGTTGGCATGCGCCTGCAGGGCTGTCATGGAGTTGTGCGCCATGGGCGCTGTGAGGATGAAGAAGGAAGCGCGTGCTCAGCGCCAGGCCGGCGCGCTGGTGAACACCGGCAGCTCACGGACCTCGACGGCCGGCAGTTCAACGCGGGTTGGCGACACGCTGCCCGCCAAGGTGGCGATGATCGGCCCCTCGTGCGCCTCGGCCCAGGCATCAGGCCGGCCGCCATGGGGATGGGTGTCGACCATGGTGCAGGCGGCCTGGCCGCCGGCGTCAGTGGCCACGAAGCAGGCATGGTGCAAAGCGCGCGCAAAGGTGATGCGGCTGCCGGCCACCGGACCGTTCACATGGCCGGCGCTGGCCTGCACCGAGAAGCCGGTCGCCGCCGGCCGCACGCTGTCGATGCGCAGACGGGTGTGCCACCACACCGGATGCGACGCCCCGGGCTGCAGCCGGCTGGCGTGGTAGGCCGCGCAGCCGCGCAGCACCACGGCCTGCAGCAGCCGGTCGGCGCGCGGGCGTTCCATCGCCCGCTCGGCCCGGTGGTATGCCTCGGCCTGCGCCAGCGCCTGCAGGGCCAGCGCGGCCGTCCGGGGTGCAGCCGCGTGCGCGCAGGCCGGCCGCGCCAGCGCCACCAGCGCAGGCTGGCCATGCGCCTGGCGCTGCGCTGCGCGCAGGTGGTGGTCTGCCGGCACGGCCGCCGTGCCCACTGGCCGCTCTGCCACCACCGCTGCTGCCGCCGCCACGGCCGTGCCGGTCGCCTGGGCCGATCCGATCAGACTGGCCGCCAGGCACAGCAGTACCCGGGCCGCCACGCCGCCGGACCGCCTGCACCGCAGAGCCATCTGGGCCTTCAGCCTCAGTTCAGCGCCACGGAGGCGGCGCTGCCCAGCCACACCTTGGCGGCGGTCGATGCGCCATCGAAGCTGGCCTGCAACGCCCTGCCGGCAGGCGGCAGATCGGTGAGCAGACCGCAGGCCGCCTCGCCGCTCGCGTCGGTGGTGGCGGTGCAGCTCCCGTTGGGGGCCAGGCGCAGCGTCACCGGCGCGTTGGCCACCGGGCCGTAGGGGTCGCTGATGCGCACCCGGGCCGACACGTTGTAGTTGTTGCCCGAGCTGGCAATGGTGCTCGCCACCATGTCGGTCGTGGTGGTCAGCCACACCGGGTTGACGACGGTTGCATCCAGCGCATTGACCTTGGCCGCCGAGCACTCTCGCAGCACCGACAGCGAGCGCAGCGTGCTGGCGTTGCCGATCAGGAACGGGTTCTTGCCGCCGGTGGTGCCGGCGTTGATCGCATCGACCTTGGCCAGTGAGCCGTCGACAAACGGATGGGTGTGGATCGTGCCGTCGACGTTCTCCGTCTTGGCCAGCTGGTAGGTGCGCTCCGAGCCATCCAGGTACTGCTTGGCCAGCAGCAAGGTGGTGGGCGTGCCGGTGCCGCCCCAGTACACCAGCTTGTAGGTCTTGTCGCCGATCCTGGCCGGCAGGATGCCCGACACCGTGCCCGGGGTGTGCCCGGGTGTGGACAGCACGGTCAGCGCCTGGCCGTCGACGGTGATGGTCTGCGGCGTCAGCACCTCGGTGGGCAGTGACGTGGTGGCAATGAAGTTGGTCGGTGAGCCGGCAAAGGCCGTGGTGTTGCGGGCGTTGGAAGCCGACAGCGCCGCCGCATCGGCCGAGCCGATGTACACCGGGCCCCCATAGGCGTCCTGCATGTGCTTCAGGCCGTTGTAGTGGTCGCCATGGCCATGGGTGGGCATGCCGCCCTTGAACGTCGCCGGGTCGATGCCTTTGGCCACCAGCCCTGGAATGGTCAGGTTGCGGGCATCGTCCATGCTGTTCTGGCCGTCCAGCGTGAAGTAGCCGGTCTGGGTCTTCAGCACATACACGCCCACCCAGCGCCGGCCCACGTAGTACAGCTTGTCGAACAGCTGCGTCATCGGCACTTCGGCGCGGTCGTTCAATTCAGGCGGAGCGCCCACGTTCTCGACCGAATAGCACCACTGGCGCCGCTGCTCGCCGGCAAACTCGGTGCCGGCATTGGCAGTGGCGGTGTCCAGGTGGCGCTGGTATTCGCTGGTGCCGGCAGGCGGCTCGGTGAACTTGGGCGCCGCTGCTGCCGGCAAGGCCAGCTTGGTGTCGACGAAGGGGGCAGCAAAGTCTTCGCCGCCGCCGCAGGCGGCCAGCAGGCCGGCAGCGGCCATGGCCAGGGTCAGGGCCTTGGGTGCCAGGCGCGGGCTTGTTCTGGTCGTCATCGCAGGGTCTCCTCGGGTGGTGGTTGAAAGCAGCGCCCTCAGCGCTTGCGCGTGGCGCACAGGTTCTCTTTGAAGGTGTCCGGCACGCGCTCGTCGAAGCCCAGCGCAACGCGGCGCACTTCGGGCGTGTCGGTGGGCGCATGGCCCACGCCCAGGGCGGCGGCGCGGGGTGCATCCACGGCCACCACCGTGCCGCGCACACGCCCGATGCCGGTGATCTCGCACTCGACCACCTGCCCGGGGTCGACGCTGCGTGAATGGCAGGGCGTGCCCATCAGGATCACGTCGCCGGGCACCAGGGTGATGTGGCGCGCCAGGTCGGCGATCACGTAGTGCGGGCCCCAGATCGTCTCGTCACCGATGTGGGCCTGCTGCACCACCAGGCCATCGACGTAGGTGCGCAAGGTCTGCTCGAACAGGTTGACGCCGCGCACGATGCCCGGGCCGATCGGCAGCAGGGTGTCGGCACCCTTCACACGCAGCATGCTGCCCTGGTCGGTGTCGCGGAAGTCCTGCAGGCCCATGTCGAGCGCGGGGCAGAAGCCTTCGATGCAGTCCCAGGCCTCGTCGGGCGTGACGTTGCGGCAGGTGCGGCCGATGACCACCGCGTACTCGCCCTCGTAGTTGAGGTATTGGCAGTCGGCCGGCTTCAGGATCTGGCCGCCATGGCCGTTCAGCGAGGTGGGCGGCTTGGTGAAGTAGGTCGGTGTCTCGGTGGGCTTGGGCTTGTTGCGGGTCTCGATGCTGCGCGAGGTGTACGAGATGTGCACCGCGATGATCTTGCTCGGGCTCACCGGCGGCAGGTAACTGGCAGATGCAGCGTCCACCCGTCGGCCGTCATCGAGCAGCAAGGTGGCCTCGTCCTGCATCGTGCCCCAGAAAGCGCTGCCGCCAATCAGCACCCGGCGGCGCTCGATGCGTGGGCCGCGCATCACGGCCGGCAGGTCCTTGAACGGGAATTCGAAGTTCATGCGGCCTCCTGCTGCGCGCTGAAGCCGAACTCGCTGGTGCCGGTGGCACCCCGTTCGCGCAGGTGGGGCTCGGTCTCGAACCAGATGTGGATGTTGCCGGTGCCGCGGGCGTTCTCGTAGGCCGACAGCGGCTCGCCGCGCGCCGTGCAGTCGGCGCCGCCCATGGCGCCCACCATCTGCAGGTAATGCGCGCCGAAGGCCTCCCAGGGCTTCTTGCGGTAGTCGTCGTCCCAGCGGTCCAGCACCTCGCCATGCCGGCCCTGGAGGAACAGCGCGATCGCCGCCTTGTCGCTGGCGATGTTCTCGGGGCGCGAGACATTGCTCTCGTGGAAGATGCGTGGGTGGTTCGGCTTCCAGTCGATGGCGTTGAACTTGTGGCTCAGTGCGCCAGAGGCCAGCAGCACCGCACGCAGCCCGCTGCGGCGGATGGCGTCGCCGATGGCCGCGCCCGACTCGAGAAAGTGCCGCCAGTCACAGTTCTGGCAGGAGCTGACGGTGACCACCGGCAGGCCTGCCTGCTCCAGCCGCAACTGCTTGACGAGGTTGATCGTGGCGTACTGCTTGCCAAGGTCAGGGTGCGCGATCACCCGGTTGTAGCCACCGCGCTCACGTGAGACGGCCTCGATCAACGTCGCCAGGCCCGGGTGGCCGCGGTAGTCGTAGGGCACGCCGTGCAGGTACCAGGGCATCTCGTCGGAGATGTAGGTGCCGCTGTAGCGTTCGCCGCCATCGACCAGGTGGTAACCGGTGGTGAACCAGTGCGAGTCGAAGATCACCACCACCTGCGGGCTGGCGTCGGTGATCTTCTGGCGCAGCCGGGCATAGCCGGCGATCAGGTCCGAGTCTGTGCCCGCACCCTGCAGCACACGGAATTCCTCGCACTGCATCAACCCCGGGTGGTGCGACACCAGCGCCGCGCCGGCGATCTTGCCTGTCATGCCTTCTCCTGTCGGCCCGATGCCAGGCCCGCTTGTGTGTTCACTTGAAAACAACGCCAGACCACAGCTGCCGCCGCTCGGCCAGCGGGTCCGCCACCACGGCTGACTGGGTGTCAAAGCGCATCGTGGGGCGGGTGCCCAGCGCATAGCGGGGCCAGCCGGCGTCCCCCGTCTTCACGAACCGCAGCCAGTGGCTGAACATCCGGTCCGCGAGCGGCTGGTGGCCAGCACCACCCAGGAAAGGCCCGGCCTGCTGGCTGGCCAGGGTGTTGAAGACATAGGGCACATCCACCACGTGGCCGGCGCCCAACCTGCCGCCAAAGGCTGGCGACTGCCAGGCAAAGTGGTAGTGCCACACCGGCGCACCCGCAGCCACCCGGTTTTCGGCATAGCGCAGCGCCGGCATGCGGAAGGTGCTGTCGGATTCAAAGGCCGCCAGCATGTCGCCCGGCGATGCGTTGGGGCGTGCCTGGGCGTACACCTGCGCAGCAGCAGGTGGCAGGCCGGCGCCACGGATCGCGCCCGCCAAGGCCGGCGCAGGAATGCGGTCGATCGTGCCGCCAGGCACCAGGTAGAGGCGCGCCTCATCATCGGTGCAGCCGATCAGCAACGGCATGGCCGGCCGCGCATGCCGGTCAAGTGAGGCCAGCGGCGTGGCGGTGATGGCCGCGCCATCGACCACCGGCAGATAGGGCGGCTGCCCGCCGATGGGGCCCCACTTGGCGCGGTCTCGCAGGTCGACCACCATGCGCTCCGTGCCCGCGATCAGCGCGGGCAGCGGCACGCCAGCCAGGGCTTCGGCGGTGTTGGCCACCTTCAGTTCAGCCGCCGTGGCCGCCGCAATGCGGCGGGCCTGGTCGGGGCTCAGGTGGTTCTGCGGCGGGCTCTGCGCAATGGCCCTGTGGAACAGGCCTTGTGCCGCCGGCATGCCCATCAGCGCCATCACGCTTTGCGCGCCGGCCGACTGCCCGGCCAGCGTGACGTTGCCGGCATCGCCGCCAAACGCCGCGATGTTCTGCCGCACCCACTGCAGGGCCGCCACCTGGTCCAGAAAGCCGCGGTTGGCCGGCATGCCGTCCACCCACATGAAGCCGTCGATGCCCACCCGGTAGTTGACTGCGACCACCACCACGCCCTCGCGCGCATAGGCACTGCCGTCGTGCCAGGTTTCGCTGGCGTCGACGCGGTAGAAGGCACCGCCCGGCAGCCACACCAGCACCGGCGCCTTCGTCACACCCACCGGCGCCCAGATCTCGAGCGTGAGGTCATCGGCCGCCCCGGCCAGCCCGCCGCCCGGCGCGCGTGACGGTTGCGGCGGCATCGGGCCCGACGTGCCGGCGTCGCGGATGCCCGTCCACGCCGGCATGGGCTGCGGCGCCCTGAAGCGGTTGGCTGCCGTGTACGGATTGGCCGCGTAGGGAACGCGCTTGAACGACACCACGCGCCCCGCCTTGCGCCCCTTCAGCAGGCCTTGTGCCACGGTGGCTGTCGGGCTGTCGGTGTCCAGATTCGTCATTGGCAGGGCTCCTGGCATCGGGGTGGCGCATCCTCCCAGGATGAGCGATGACAGGCTGGCCAGCGTGCCAGCGCCCAGAAGCCGGCGTCGCCTTGCGTCATGGTCTTGCATGTGTGTTTCCTGGTGCGTTGTGGGCGGGCGATGGGGTGGTGCGTCTGTCAGCGCTGGCTGAAACTGGCCTTGAACGGCGTCTTGGGCAGCACCACATCCTTGACATCGCAGAAGAACTCGAAGCTCCAGTCGCCGCCTTCGCGGCCGATGCCGCTGCGCTTGATGCCGCCGAAGGGCGCGGCCAGGTCGCGGATGCCGAAGCTGTTGACCCAGATGAAGCCGGTGCGCACCCTGTCTGCAATGGCCGTGGCATGCGCCGTTTCGCCGTAGCACACGCCGCCCAGGCCGTAGTCGGTGCCATTGGCCATGGCCACGGCCTCGTCGTCGCTGGCAAAGGTCTGCAGCGTCAGCACCGGGCCGAACACCTCGTTCTGCACGATCTCGTCACCCTGCTGCAGGCCGGTCAGCATGGTCGGCTGCACATACTGCGCGCCGAACGGATGCGGCTGGCCACCCCACAGCAGCTGCGCGCCGCCGGCCACGGCACGGTCGATGAAACCCAGCACCCGCTCGACCTGGCGCGGATGGATGATGGGCCCGACCTCGGTGCCCTCTTCCCGCGGGTCGCCCACCTGCAGGCGCTCGACGACGGCGCGCATCGCCGCCACGAAGCGGTCAGCCACCTGGGCATGCACCAGGAAGCGGGTGCCCGCCAGGCACACCTGGCCGGCGTTGCGGTACATCAGCGCGCCGGTGGCGGCAGCCGCGTCGATGTCGGCGTCTTCCAGCACGATGAACGGGCTCTTGCCGCCCAGCTCCAGGCTGCAGGGCACCAGGTTGGCGCCGGCCGCCTGGGCGATGCGCCTGGCCGTGGGCACGCTGCCGGTGAACGACAGCCGCGCGATGCGCGGATCGGCCACCAGCTGCGCGCCGGTGGTGGCACCGATGCCCTGCACCACGTTGAACACGCCCGGCGGCAGACCAGCCGCGTCGGCCGCATCGGCCAGCAGCGAGCAGGTCAGCGGCGCCCACTCCGGCGGCTTCAGGATGCAGGTGTTGCCGGCCGCCAGCGCCGGGCCCAGCTTCCAGGTGGACAGCATCAGCGGCGCGTTCCAGGGCGTGATGATCACCACCACGCCGGCCGGGTCGTGGCGCACGCGGTGGTGCGCCTGCTCGGTGTCGATCGGCCGGTCCTGCAGGTCCAGCGCGTGCGCGGCGAACCAGCGGATGTTCTGCATCGCCCGCGGCACCACGCCGTGCCGCATGCGCGACAGCAACACACCGGCGTCGTTGCTCTCCAGCAGGCAGAAGGCATCGGCACGCCGGCCGATCTCGTCGGCAAAACGGTCCAGGAAAGGCTGGCGCTCGGCCGCGGTCATGGCCGCCCAAGCCGGAAACGCACGCTCGGCGGCCACGATGGCCTGCTCCACATGGGCCGGCTCGCCCTCGGCCACCTCGCCCAGCAGGCGCTGGTCGATCGGGCTGTGCAGCGCAAACCGGCGGGCGGAGGCCACGCGCCGGCCATCGATGTAGTGGTCGGGCGACACCGCGATGCCGGCCACGTCCAGCGTCGGCGAGGCCATGTCAGGAGTCCGCGGTGAAGCCGATGGTCTTGATCAGCGGCGCCCAGCGCTCGCTGTCCTTCTTCAGCAGGGCGGCCAGTTCGGCCGGGGCCGAGGGCCGTGCCTCCAGGCCCATCTGGGCCAGCGCGTCCACCAGATCCTGCGCACCCAGCGCGGCGCGGATGGCCGCGCTGGCCCGGTTCACCGCATCGGCCGGCACCTTGGCCGGCATGAAGATGCCGAACCACTCGTCGAACACGATGTCCTTGAAGCCCTGCTCGGCATAGGTGGCCACGCCCGGCGCAAACTTGCTGCGCGCCGCGCCCGACGTGGCCAGCAGCCGCACCTTGCCACCAGGCAGGTGCTGCAGAAATTCACCCACCGGGCCCGACACCGCGGCCACCGTGCCGCCGATCAGGTCGGTGATGGCCGGCTGCGTGCCGCGGTAGGGCACATGCTTCAGGTCGATGCCAGCGGCCCGGCCGAACAGCTCGGCCACGAAGTGCGGCACCGAGCTGGCGGCCGGGCTGCCGAAGTTGGCGTCCTTGGGGTTGGCCTTGCACCAGGCAATGAAGTCCTGCAGCGTCTTCACGCTGGCCGGCACCATCGGGCCCACCGCAAAGCCGAAGTCGAAGCGCACCGCCTGCGACACCGGCTGGAAGTCGGCCACCGGGTCGTACGGCAGCCGCTTGTAGGTGTGCGGATAGATGCCCAGCATCGACATCGGCGTGACCAGCAGCGTCAACCCATCGGCAGAGGCCGTCTTCAGTGCCGAAAGTGCGATCTGCCCGCCCGCGCCGGTGCGGTTGTCCACCACCACCGACCTGGCCAGCACGTCACGCAGCTTGTCGGCCACGCGGCGGGCGGTGACATCCACCGTGCCACCGGCGGCAAAACCCGCCAGGATGGTGGCGCGTTCGGGCAGGCCCTGGGCACGGGCCAGGGGCTGGGCCAGCGCGGCGATGCCGGCGGCGGTGGACAGGACGAAGTGACGGCGTTGCATGTTCATGTCTCCGAGGCGTTGTGGGGGGAAGTCAGGGGCCCGAGCAACTTGCCCGGGTTCATCAGGTTCAGCGGATCGAGCGCCTGCTTGATGGCCTGCATCAGGCGCAGCTCGACCGCAGACTTGTAGCGGGCCGACTCATCGCGCCGCAGCACACCGAGGCCGTGCTCGGCCGAGATCGAACCGCCCGCCGCCGCGACGGCGTCGTGCACCAGGCGGTTGACCGGCGGCTCCAGCGCGATGAAGGCATCGCGGTCCATGCCCGCAGCCGGCGGCGACAGGTTGTAGTGCAGGTTGCCGTCGCCGAGGTGGCCGAAGACGACCAGGCGCAGACCGGGAAATTGCTGTGCCAGCAGCGCATCGGTGTGTGCGATGAAGCCGGGAATGCGGGCGATGGGCAAGGCGATGTCGTGCTTGATCGTCGGGCCTTCGGCGCCTTGCGCCTCCGAGATGTCTTCGCGCAGCGCCCACAGGCTGCGGAACTGCGCCACGCTGGCCGACAGCGCGGCGTCGGTGGCCAGGCCCGACTCCAGCGCTGCTTCCAGCAGGCCTTCGAGCGACGCTGTCGCCAGCTGTTCAGCACTGGCGCTGCTCAGCTCCATCAGCACATACCAGGGTGATGCGTCGGCCAGTGGGCGGCGCGCGGCATCCACATGGCGCAACACCAGTTGCAGGCAGGTCTCGCTGACCAGCTCGAACGCGGTGAGCTCGGCCGCCAGCCGCTGCTGCGCCAAGGCCAGCAGGCCCAGCGCCGCGTCGGGCGACGGCACGGCCACCCAGGCCGCCACCTGCGCCGCCGGCAGCGGAAACAGCTTGAGCACCGCGGCGGTGATCACACCCAGCGTGCCCTCGCTGCCGATGAACAGGTCACGCAGGGCGTAGCCGGTGTTGTCCTTGCGCAGCGGGCGCAGGCCGTTCCACAGGGCACCGTCGGCGGTGGCCACTTCCAGGCCCAGGCACAGCTCACGTGCATTGCCATAGCGCAGCACCTGCACGCCGCCCGCATTGCTGGCCAGGTTGCCGCCGATCGTGCAGGTGCCCTGCGCGGCCAGGCTCAAGGGAAACAGGCGCCCGGCGTCGCGGGCTGCATCCTGCAACTGCTGCAGCGTGACGCCGGCTTCGGCCGTGACCGTCTGGCCGACCGGATCCAGCGCACGGATGCGCTGCAGCCGTGCTGTCGACAACACCAGGCTGTGCCCGTGCGCCGCCGGCGTCGCCCCGCCCGACAAGCCGGTGTTGCCGCCTTGCGGCACCACGGCCACGCCATGGGCCCGGCACCAGCGCAGCACGGCCGCCACGCCCTCGGCATCGTCGGGCTGGGCCACTGCGATCGCCTGGCCGGTCCACTTGCGCCGCCAGTCGGTGAGGAAGGGCGCCTTGTCGGCGGCTTCCTCCAGCAGACGGCCGCTGAACGCGGCGCGCAGGTCAGCGAGATGCATGGTCGGTCCGGTGCTCAGTTCGGCTTCTTCGCACGCTCGACCACCAGCGGCTGCTCGGCACCGGCCTGCAGGGCGTCGAGTTGCGCGCGGAACCCCTGGGGGTCGACGAGCGGGTGCGGTTCGCCCGGCTTGCGTGCCTTCAACAAGTCCTTGGCTTCGGTCAGGCCGTTGGAGAAGGCGTGGGTCGTGAGGTGGGTGGTCACCGGGTCTTGCGGGTCCTCGGTCAGCGTGCGGATGCGCTTCAGGCTGGCGATGAAGGCCTCGACCTGCTCCGGCCCCTTGATCGCATTCAGGCCCAGTCCGCCCACGGTGAAGGCGCGGTGCCGGCGGCCGCCATCGAACGCGTCAAAGGCGAACGAGGCCGTGCCCATGGTGTGGCCCGGCGTCTCGAAGGCCTGCAGCTTGATGTCGCCCACTTGCAGCACCTGGCCATCGCTCAGCACGATGTCCTCGTCGACCATGGTCCAGCGGTTCGGGCGGCTGGCGGATACGGCTGCCGATTCAGCAGCCTCGCGCCAGCCTTCGGCTGTCATGGCAAAGCGTGCATCGGGCAGGGCCGCCTTCAGCGTTGCGGCGCCTCCGGCGTGGTCGAAGTGGCCATGGGTGATGACCACCTGCCGGATGTCCTTCGGATCGAAGCCCAGGCTGCGGATGTTGTCCAGCATCGGCGCGGTGTAGGGGCCGTACAGCGCATCGATCAGCACATGGCCCCTGGGCGAGGTGATCAGCCAGGCCGACACCCAGCAGATGCCCACGTAGTACACGTTGTCGAAGGCCTTGTAGGGCTCGATCTTCTGCAGCGCCGCGCTCTGCAGGAAGCGGCCCAGGTCTGGCGGCATGCGGCCGGTGTCGCCGAAGACCTTGAACAGCGCGGCGATCGGCGCCGATTCACAACGCGTGGTCAGCGGGTCCTGTGCCGTCGCCGGGCTCGCGGCGGCGGCCAGACAGGCGGCCAGGGCGGCGTGTCGGACAACTCGGCAATCGAGGGTCAAGGTCTGTCTCCGGTGGCGGCCCTTCTGCGAGGACCGGTTTGATGCGGCGCAAAGTGTCATCGGCCACGCTTGGCATCCACAACCAATGCTTCATGGGCAGTTGTCAATGCCGGCTTGATAATCGGCCGATGCCGCTGACCCGCTTCACCCTGCGCCAGATCGAGGCCTTCATCGCCGTGGCCGAGGCCCACAGCTTCACCATGGCCGCGTCGCGCCTGGGGCTCACCGCGCAGGCGGTGAGCCAGCTGGTGGCCGAGCTGGAGGCGATCCTCGGTTTCCGCCTGTTCGACCGCACGACACGCAAGGTCGCCCTGTCGAGCGCCGGGCGCGACTTCCTCGGCTCCGCCTCGACGCTGCTGCGCCATGTGCATGCCGCCGACAGCGCCGCTGACGACGTGCGCAACCGGGCTTCGGGCGTGGTGCGGGTGGGTGCGCCGCTGGTGCTGGCGTCAGCCGTGCTGCCGCTGGCCATGCGCGAATACCAGAAGACCAAGCCCAAGGTGGTGGTGCGCCTGCGTGACGTGCCCGTCGACCACCTGGTCGACCGCGTGGCCGATGGCGACGTGGACCTGGCCATCGGCCCGGACCGCCACACGGGCGACGCCGTGCGCACGCTGCCGCTGTTCGACAGCGCCTGGGTGCTTTGGTGCGCGCCCGGCCATCCCCTGGCCAAGCGGCGGCGGGCGCTGCGCTGGGCCGAACTGGCCGGCGTCGCCATCGTCTCCGCTGGGCGCGACCATGAACACAACGTGGCGCAGATGCACCAGGACGTGCCCGCCGGCACGCGGGTGACGCCTGTCGACGTGGTCGACAACATTTCGACCGCAATCGGCATTGCGGCACAGGGCCTGGCAGTAACGCTGGCACCGGCCTACGTGGGCGTGCTGGCCAGGCCGGCCGGCCTGATCATGAAGCGCGTGGTGCAACCCGAGTCGGTGCGCAAGGTCTGCCTGTACACACCGGCCACCCGGGCCCTGTCACCGGCGGCCGAGGGCTTTGCCGCGTTCCTGGCGCCATGGATCACGAACTGGTCAGACAAGCACTGACCCACTGGCATTCGCACCAATGCTGGAGGCTGCATGCGCGACTGCCGGCGCATGCCTCCGTCACAGTGCCCGACGGTCATTGCCGGCCGGCAAGTGCGGCCCTGCATTCCTGTGACGACACAGACCTCGTCACAACACAGGTCGCTGTCGTTTGCCGCTCGTTTTTCGCGACCGAGCCTCAAGCTGGCCCGAGCTGAACGGTCCTCGGACAACGCAGCCTATCGCCCAGGGCGCCCTCTCATCGATCGCTCAAGGGCGATAATTTACGCATATCGCTCACGGGCGATAGAGTTGAAAAATCGCCTTTGGCCGATCACTCGATGGACTACCCCCTGCAGATCTACAGCCAACTTCGGCAACTGCTGAAGTCGCTGCGCAAGACCCGCCAGATGACGCAGGCGCAACTAGCGCAACGCCTGGGGGTGGTGCAGTCGCGGGTCGCCGACATCGAACGCAATCCAGGCAGCGTGAGTGTCGAGCAACTGATGAACGTCCTGTCCGTGCTCGGTGCGCAGCTGGTGGTCAGGGAGACAGCGCCGTCAGTGCCGCTCGGCGCGCCCGGCCGCGCCCCGGACGACCAGGCAACAGCGCGTCCGGAAGATGCCCCTGGGGCGCCACCGCGAGGCCAGTGGTGACAGCCTTGCGCTCCGAACTGGAACGTTGAAACCATGACCGACCCATCGAACCCGCGCCGCCCGTCGGCGCCCGCGCAGTGGCATGGCTGAGGTGCGCGAACTCTGGGTGTGGATGAACGGCGAGCGCGTCGGCACCTGGCAGCGCTAGCGCACCGGCGGGCATCGGTTCGTCTACGCGCCGTCATGGATTGCGTCGCCAAGGGTCCCCGCCCCTTGTCACTGTCGCTGCCCATCACGCCAGACCTGACGATCAGCGGCCCGGTGGTCGGCCACTACTTCGACAACCTGCTGCCCGACGACGAGCGCATCCGGCGCCGTGTGAGCGCACGCTTCAAGCTCGGCTCCACCGACGTGTTCGAGCTTCTGCAGGCCATCGGGCGGGACTGCGCCGGCGCCGTGCAGCTGCTGCCGGCGGCGCAGCCCCCCTTGGGCTTCGACCAGATCCAGGCCGAGCCGATGGACGACCAAGCCGTGGCGAGGCATCTGCGGGGCGTGGCGGCCGCGCCAGGGCTGGGCAACGACCTGGACGATGAGGCAGGCGACGACCCCCTGCGCATCTCGATCGCCGGCGCCCAGGAAAAGACGGCCTTGCTGCGCGTCGGCAGCCAGTGGTGCCGCCCGCTGGCGGCAACGCCCACCACGCACATCCTGAAGTTGCCCCTCGGCCTGGTGGGCGGCCGCAGGCTCGACATGAGCGACTCGGTCTACAACGAGTGGCTGTGCGCGCAGTTGCCGCGCGAACTGGGCCTGCCCGTGGCCGCCACCGACATCGGGCACTTCGATGAGCAGACGGCTTTGGTGGTTGAACGCTTCGACCGGCAATGGCAGGAAGCGCCACAGCGCTGGATTGCACGCATCCCGCAGGAAGACTTCTGCCAGGTCCTGGGCCTGCCGTCGGAGGACAAGTACGAGGCCCAGGGCGGCCCCGGGATGGCCCGATGCCTGGAAGTGCTGCGGGGCAGCGCCACGGCCGCGGCCGACATCCAGAATTTCCTGTGCGCGCAGCTGGCGTTCTGGTTGCTGGCAGCCACAGACGGGCATGCCAAGAACTTCTCGGTGTTTCTGCTGCCTGGCGGCCGGTATCGGATGACGCCCTTGTACGACGTGATCTCCGCCTGGCCGATCATCGGCGCTGGCGCCAACCGGATGGCCTGGCAGGAAGCCAAGCTCGCCATGGCGGTGCGGTCGAAGAACACGCACGACCAGCTCGCGCGCATCCAGACTCGGCATTGGGAAGGGCTGGCGCAACGCAGCGGTGTCGACAGCGCCTGGCAGGCGATGCAGACCTTGGTGGCGCGGGTGCCTGCCGCCATCGCGGCGGTTCAGACGCAGATCACGAGCGAGCAGCCCAGCGGATTCCCCCAGCGGTTGACCGAGGCCATCTTCGCCGGGCTGACGCAGCAGGCTCGGGCCTGGGACATGGGGCTCTGAGGCATGTCTTGCAGGACGAGGTTGAGGGCCGTCCCACCCTTCATCGCGAACGCGGCCGTGTCGAAGACCGCCAGGGCCACGGCCAGCAACAACTGCACGGTGCGGACGTCGTCGACGTTCATGAGGGTCGCTTCAGGTTGAACCGTTCACCAGCCTTCGTGGCCGACACCCAGCGCCTGCCTCCACCGAGGCGTTCGCTGTGGCGGCGCGGCAGCCCCGCCCGTGGAAGGTCCAGATCGTCAGCGAACGAGTGGGCCAGCCTGGCCAGCTTGATCCGTTTGAGATGGGCCAGCAACGTGTCCAGCACGTCCATGCGCAACGCAGGGAGCGCGCGCCCTCCACGAGATGGCGAGCTTCCTCCAGTCCCTGGCTGTTGCCGATGTCGCTCAGCAGTTCGAGCACGGCGCGCTCGGGCGCGGACACCAGGAGGTCAGCGCGGCCGCCCGGCAAGGGCGCCAAGCCTACGGCTGCCGGCAGCGTGTCATCGAACAGGTGGTTGCCCTGGTGAGCGGCGAGGAAGACTTCCGTGAACCAGTCCGGCAGCGTGGTGGGCACATCTCCCCAGGGCACCAGCCGCTCCTTGAAGGCCAGGTCATGACCTGTCACAAGGCCCAGAAACGCCGAGGCCCGCACGGGGCGGGCTTCGTAAGTGCTTGTCAGCACTCATGTTTCTTGGTTGCGGGGGCAAGATTTGAACTTGCGACCTTTGGGTTATGAGCCCTAATATGCCCCGCGACTTGATACTGCAGCAATCGGGTTTATTCGGTTTTCTTCTGTGTCGACAAGCACTTAGCTCATTCGACTCAAAGCTCACCAAACCCCGATCTAGGCCGATTACTACTCTTTTGGTCGGAATGCCCAACCCGCAGAGTGCAGGGCGATCTGGACCGTTGGGTCGCAGTATAGCAGCTTGCGGCGCGCCCGCGAGCACCCCGGGCGCGCCAGGCGCTCGCTGCAGCGCGGCCAAGGCTGCTGGCTCGACTAGAAGTTCATCGGATGGCTGACCGACTTTGACGCCCAACTGGCATGCAGTGGATCGACAGAACGTCGTCCGGGCTGGAGCTGTTCATCCATTCGGCATTCGGGAATGGCGAATGCGCTCCGCGGTTGCGGTCTTCGGATCAGGCGGCGCCAACGACAGCACGTCACCCGGCACCGCCCCAGGCACGGCGCTGGTCGGCCAGAAACGGCCGGTCCACCTGCTGGGCCAGCGACTCCACATCGGCCGCCCGCACACCCGCCGCAGCGAAGTGCGCCTTCCAGCCCGACACCACGGCGACCACCTGGCGCACATGGGATTCGGCTTCGTCCCGCTTGAGCCCGAACTGCCCGTGTTCCGACAGGGCATTGGCAAGTGTGGCGTCCGCCATGTCTGCGCCGACGCGCATCTGCTGGTAGCCCAGCGCGTGACCCGTGGGCAGCACGTCAAAAGCGGGCGACAGTTCGTACTCGCCGCGGTCGGTCATCAGCAGCGCATGGTTCTTTTCGTGATCGTCGGTGTTGTCGATCAGGATGTTGAACACCATGCGGCGAAACAGTTCGGCCATCTGGGCCCTGCCCAGCGACGCCTCGGCCACGCCGCGCCTGCGCAGCAGCTGAGCCAACTCTGGATAGCCTAGACGCTCACCTGCCGCCTTGAGCGCGACATTGGCGGACAGGGCGTGTCGGCGCCGGTAGCCTTCGCCACCAAAGGATCGGTCGAAGCGCTTGACCGCAACCGCATGTCCTCGCGCCAGTGCGACGGGCCGGGTCGTGGCCACGCGGATTTGCGCCTGTTCGGCCAGCGTCATGGCTGCGTGCTCGATGAGCGGCATGTCGACAACCTCGCCGGGCTCAGAAAACTTCAGCACCCACTGCTCGCCACCGATGGCGAGCAGCGCCTTGGGCCGCGCGCCACCCATCGTCACGCCGGGCGCGATCAGGCGGCGCTGCTCTGCTGGGACCGGTTCACCTGCTGCTACCTTCTTCACCAGTTCATCGATCTGGGCCACATCCGCAAGTTCTGGCAGGGGCCCCAGGCGGCGCGCCAGGTATTCATCTCTTGAAGTCGACACACCCAGCGCACCGAAGCGCTCGTCTCCGGCAAAGTAGAGGTACTCCAACAAGGACAGGCGCTGCGGCTTGTCCAGGAACCGGATGACCCGCTCGCCCCAGCGGTCGGGCCTGGCATCGTCGACGGCTCCGACGGCGGTCTCCTTGTCGGTAGGCAGGAACTCCGTGTCGATCAGCGGCAGATCCTCGCTGAGCGGAAAGCCGGCCTTGCGCCAGCTCTCGGCGTAGCGCAGCGATACCCCTTTCGTGGTCCGCACCATGCCAAGTTCACCGATCAGGACGGGCCTTGCCGGATCCCCAGTCCACCAGAGATGGAGGGTGTCGACCGCCTGGTATCCGTTGGCGTCTTGTGCAGCCATCAGGAAGCCCCAGGAGATTTGGCCGGGCCCGGCCTCGCCGCCGGATCGGACTTGGCCGCGCCAGAGGACTTGATGCGCGCCTCAAGAGAGAGAGGAGAGCGCACCGACCGCTCCCTGGCAACTCGCACCTCGCTCTCAAGTGCGCCAAGGTCGAGGTTCGGCGCCGCCAGCTCGGGGATGGCCTGGGCACGGCCAATCATCCAGAGGGCGGTGGCGTACGTGCCGAAAGCGACGCCGGGGTCGCCTTGCTCCATGCGCGCCAACGTCGGCTCGGACACCCCGATGCGTCCGGCCCAGGCCTTGATCGACTCCTTGCGCCGCTTGCGGGCGATGGACAGGTTGGCCCCCAGCTCGCGCAAGAGTGAGCGCACCGCGGGGGGCAGTTCAATCAATGCTTGAGACCGCTTTGGCATGACATAGATGTTATCAAAACAGCGCCAGTCATGACATCTTTGATTTTTGGATGCCAATCGCAAGGGTGCAAGGAGCTTGCGCGCCTGTCGCAACCTCAAGAGATGGAAGTCGGTACGCGCCTGCTTGCCAACTCACCACGCCACCTCTACATTCGCCATTCGGAAATAGAGAATGAAGGGAGGCCCAGTGGCCCGTTCCAAAGGAAATCCGCAGCTCGTCTTGCGTCCGCAAGACCTGCTCGTGCTTCTTCGACTGACGCTGTCCGGAGACGAAGCCCCCAGTTATGCCTCACTGGCGTCCGACCTGGGCCTGACCGCGTCGGAAGTGCACGCGGCCGTTGAGCGAGCCGTTGCCGCCCAGTTGGCAAGAAAGGACGCTGCGGGCCGCGCCAAGGTACTGCTCGAGCCACTTCGCCTCTTCGTGCAGCATGGCGCACGCTACTGCTTTCCTGCCACCAGGGGCGGCACCACGCGTGGCGTGCCGACGGCCCACGCTGCCGCCCCGCTGAACGCCGCCATCGTGTCTCCATCATCAGACCTGCCGCCAGTGTGGCCCGACAAGGATGGCAAGGTTCGCGGCGAGGCGTACTACCCACTCTACCCATCGATACCAGGCGCTGCGCTGAGGAATCCTGCGCTGTACGAGTTGCTGGCGCTCTTCGACGCCATACGGGGCGGGAGCCAACGTGAGCGAGCGCTCGCAATCAAGATGCTCGATGAACGGTGGTCATCGTGACTTCGCCAAACCCAGCTCAGCTCAACCCCAACGACCCGAACGTCGCCATGCTGGAAGTGGTGGCGGCGCGCCTTGGGCCGGATCTCTGCCGCGAACTGGTGTTCGTCGGCGGCGCAGTGGCCGGCCTGCTGATCACCGACACCGCGCAGCCGGCTATTCGCCCAACCGAGGATGTCGACTTGCTTGCACAAGTGCTGGCTCGCCCTGCCTACTACGCGCTGGAAGAGACCCTGCGTGCCCGTGGCTTCGCACAAGACATGCGCCAGGGCGCTCCGATATGCCGCTGGGTGGTCGATCGTGTGACCGTTGACGTGATGCCGACGTTGCCGGACGTGCTGGGATTCAGCAATCGCTGGTATCCAGAGGCAGCTGAAACGGCGGCCCTGACGGCCCTGCCCAGCGGCGCAAGCGTCCGAGTCATCAGTGCACCCGCGTTCCTGGCCACGAAGTTCGAAGCATTCCATGGGCGCGGCCAAGGGGACTATCTGTTCAGCCACGACCTGGGAGACGTCATCAGCGTCATCGACGGCCGCGCTGGCTTGGTCGACGAAGTGCAACAGGCGCCGCCGGACCTGGCCAGCTTCATCTGCGACCAGATCCGGACACTGCTGACGATCCGGGCGTTCAGAGACGCCATGCCCGGTCACTTGCCTGGTGACGCCGCGAGCCAGGCGCGTTTGCCGGATCTCGAGACAAAGCTGAAGGTCCTGGCGTCCCTCCGATCGCCTTGAACTCAGATCGCCGGCGCGTTGCAAGACTGCCGCGCGCCGGCACCGCTGCACGCTCGTGTCCAGCCGAAGGCAACCCATCGCCAACCGGCACTCCACCGACGGACCCCCTTGGTCACGGGGGATTGTGACGAAAAGAGCTGGTTATCAACCCGTGCAATGACATATCTGAAAATGACCTAAATAATATCAACAGATACTCTTGGCAAAATACCAACAAAACCTCCAGTCAATTCAAATAATTTAGTAAGCCACGCTGTGCGCTGAATATGCTGACCTTATCCGTCGACGGCCTGAAGCCAGGACGGACCTCAACAGCTTCGAGCGCAACGCAGTGACATGACCAGACGAAAACACTTCTACGAAGGCATCAGCTATGAGCTGACGCCGATCGAACGGATCCGCTTCACGGATCCCACCGCCCGGCAACTCCGCCACAGCGCCGATCTGGCGGGCGACCACCTTATCGACCTTGCCGAATGGACGCGCGAAGGCCTGCTGGCACTCGCCACCTGCTACCCGGTCCTGATCAGCCGCTCGCCGCGATCAAGCGGCATGTACCAGGTCATCGCCAACGGTGCACTCTTGCCGGCGCTGCGGCTGCGCCATCCGGAAATATCGGCGGTGCCAACACTGCTGTGCACCACCATGGACGAGCAGGACCGGGTTCTCGTCGCTGGATCGGAGATGCTTGGCCTGTCCACCCTGTTCCGGCACCGAGAGAACCAGGTCGAAGCCATGGTGTCGATCTACCTGGCGATGCAGCGAGCCGGCGTGAATCCACTGGTGGCCACGACGCAGGCCACGATGGAACGAGCGTTGCGGCTCAACGCGCGAACCTTGGCGACCGCTCTCAACGAAGTGTCAAAACGGGCGGCACCACCGGGCCCGGCGCCGGTCGATCCAGAGGAGGATCAGCCATGAGAGGTGAGCCTCTCCCGGCGATCGGCGAGAGTCCCGCCTATCTGGCGCTCATCCGCGAAACCCGAGGGCAGCACCAGGACGAAGAAGCGCTCGACACCCTGCTTTGGCTGATTGGCGCTCACCCCTTGCTGATCGGGCACGAACAGATCTTCGAGAACGTCAAGGCCCTGGTGGCCCGGCCGACTTTTGCCGAATCTCACTTGAGCTGGGCAGGCAACTGGACGGACTCGCTGGACAGGATTCGTGGTTGGCTGGCGTGGTTCTCGGATCAACGATCGAACCTGGAGGCAGCGCCTGGATTGGCCCGCCTGTTCGAGCCACCGACGAACAAGGCCGCGCATCCGCTCGTCGGCCAACATGTCGACCGCCATCCGGTCGCCGCCGCCCTCTGGAACCGGGTCAAGGGCGCCGAGGATGTCAGCGAGGCATACATGCAGCTCCAGGGCCATGTGCTTGCCATGTATGCCGAATCGCGGGTGCGATCAGCGGTCGGCCTGCAGGACTTCCTGGCCTACCGCGGGGCACGTGAATTCGGCGCGACGCCGATGAACGCTGGCCCGGTGGGTCGTGCCGTTCGCGAGCTGGCGGACTTTGAGCTGGCAACAGCTCTGGTTCAGCTCCCTACCCGCGCGAGCACCCAGCAGTTCGCCACGGCCATCCGGCTGCTCTCGATCGACTATCGCGCCTTCAACTCTGCGCAGAGAGCCAGGATCGGCGAAGCAATGGGAGCTGTCGTCGACTACTTCAAGGCACTGCCAGCTTTGCTCACGCGCGAGGGAATGCACCCACGGACCAGCCAAGCCGGGCGTGGCCGACAAGCTGAGTCCTACGAGCGGCCCGGCCATATCGCCTACGCGCCGGGCTCCAGCGTTCTCGTGATCCAGCCGAATTCCGGAGATGACTCGATTCTGAACCGCCCCGGTTTTTGAGGAGGCTCCTTCGATTGAGAATGGAGCCGATATGAGGAAGTCCCCGAAGTTTTCCCCCGAGGTGATCGAGCGTGCAGTGCGCATGGTCTTCGATGCCAAGGACCAGTACCCGTCGCAGTGGGCGGCGATCGAGTCGATTGCCTCGAAGATCGGCTGCACGGGCGAGACCCTGCGCAAGTGGGTCCGCCAGGGCGAGCGCGACAGCGGTGTGCGCCCTGGCACCACGACGGCCGAGCAGCAGCGCATCAAGGAACTCGAACGCGAGGTGCGCGAGCTGCGCAAGACCAACGAGATCCTGAAGCTGGCCAGCGCGTATTTCGCCCAGGCGGAGCTCGACC
>Ga0209097_10000858_pt1 | contig 27740 bp, 5 predicted proteins | sample AD_UKC052_MetaG_FD_184419 | JGI IMG/M metagenome (GOLD analysis project Ga0209097, IMG submission 184419) | Active sludge microbial communities of municipal wastewater-treating anaerobic digesters from USA - AD_UKC052_MetaG (SPAdes) (version 2) | ecosystem: Engineered > Bioreactor > Anaerobic >... | reverse complement strand
ATTGGATGTTGCTGTGCCACCGCCTTCGCTTCTGATCATTCTAACGGTACCGGCTGGTGTAATACCGTTGTCATTCAAACCTACGGTAAATGCGGTTCCGGTTGCAGACTGTGTAATGTTCCAGTAACGGTCACCAAAATTGACTATACTTACTGAGGATGGAATGGCTACAGGGAATGCAGCTTCAAATTGTTCAATCGTAGCCGTTTTACTTGTTACTGCGTCATAGTTAAATACCACGGGGCTATAGATTCCACCCTTACCAATTGGATAAGTAAATGGTGTGGTGTTGATAAACGCTTTTGCCAATTTGCCATTTACATATTTTGTTGCATCCGCATTGGTAATGGAACCTGCCGATGCTATGGTGATAGTGTTAGCATTGGTCGTAAGTAGACCATTTGCAAAATCAAGCACCCCTGTTACAGTGGCGTTACTTGTAAGCGTTACACCGGCGCTGTTATCGATCGTTAGATTATTGGCGCCTGTTAAGCCATTTCCGGTTGATTGTGGTGAACTGCCATTAAAAATGTAATTCGCCGTTGCACTGTAGGTCTTGGTTCCCCCTACTTGAATGGTACCAGTGTTGACACTTGTAGAAATACCTGCTGTATTCGCTGTAATAAGCGTAGAACCAGAGTTGGCAGTGAAAGTACCGCCAGAACCATTCAGTACAGAAGTACCAAAGTCAACTGTCGCACCATTTGCAATGGAAAAGGCGATGGTATTTGAAATAGTACCAGCTGTTTTGCTGAATAGTTGAGTTGTATTTCCTGTAAAGTTAATGGTACAGGTTGCATTTGACGACTCTCTCAAAGTGCCACCACTCATGGTAAAGTTGCCTTTTACGTTAATCGTGGTAGCACCCCCGCCACCTGCCAGATCAAAGAATGTTCCGCCAGTGATAGAAAGATTTCCATCCACATTTACAGTCCAGGTATTTGTGCCACCCGTACCACCGATATAAAATTCGCCTTGCGATTGGCTTAAATTACCGGATATATTTATGGATGAAGTTACACCTGAATTAGAAAGCCTAACTGAACCACTGCCTGTATTGCTGATCGTTAGGTTACCGTTTACGTCTGTAAGGTTACCAATCAGAGACAGGTCACTTGTTTGACTGGTACTGTTCCAAGTCAAGTTGCCAAATCCACCCGCTGGTGCAAAGGTTGAAACAGTGGGTACCGTATTGGTAATACCGGTAATGTTACAGTTAGAAGTAGCTGCCCAGGTCGCCGTCGGAATGCCACCGCCGTTCCTGTTATGATCGTAGGTGCCACCTGCATTGAATGTCAGTGTTCCTGTAGCGGTGACTGTTCCATTGCCTCCTGTATTTCTTACTGTACCATCTATTGACCCGGTAGCACCAGCATTGATTGTTAATGTGATGTTGTTTACTATCAGTGTTCTTGTAGCAGGAACGCTGAGTACCCCGGCTACAGCAGTGGTGGAATTAAGGGAGAGCGAAGTGCTGCTGTTAGCTGTCAGATTCCTGAATGTGGTTGCACCAGTCACTGTTTGTGTACTGCCATCAAAATCCACCGTTGTACCGGCATTGGCAGTGAATGTTCCATTGTTTACCCAGTTGCCCGATACAGTGAGTGTATTCGATCCTGTTAGTGTCAATGTATTTCCGGAATTGATCGTAATATTATTACACACCGCACCTGAAGCATTGATTGTTGGCTGATTGGTTACAGATGCAATCACTACATCCGTTGCCGCTGTAGGAATATTGCCACCGCACCAGTTAGCTCCATTAAACCAGTCATTGTCAGCTGTACCAAGCCAGGTACCGTCATTATTTACAGTAATGGTTGCCGCAGCATCAGTAAAGCCAGAAGTTCTTATACAGCCATTGTTATCTTCTATAGAAGTAATAGTATAGTTAAATGTACCTGGTGAAGCCGGGTTAGGGACTACGTTAAATGGTGAACCACTTACCACGCCTCCCTCTGCTAATCCCGGGGTATAGGTAACTGTAAATGGAGTGGCACCTGTAAGCGTTGCCGTCAATGTGCCTATATCACCGTTACAAATATTATTGCCATTGAAAGCAGATACCTGTGGCAAGGCATTCACTGTATATTCAATTTCATCAAAAGTGGCAGCACAGCCTCCGCTTGTAATGGTCCAGCGCAGTGTATATGCACCTGCCACTGTTGGGGTAAACGTTGCCGTTGGGTTATTCAGGCCTCCTGTAATTTGAGCTGTTGATGTATTGGGCCCTGCCGGTATGGTCCATGCTCCTGTGCCGGGAGTGGCAGTATTAGCAGCCAGTGTGGTTGCTACCTGGCAAATTACATCATCAGCTCCAAGAGAAGCGGCTGGCGGTGTTGCATTTACCACTTGTGTTTTGAAGGCTGATACAGAACCGCATGAACCGCCACTTGTTGTAAGCGTTAATGTGGCAGTGCCGGTATAAGACCCTAAAGGAGTCCAGGTTGCGTTTAATGTATTGGCATCAGGATTAAAAGTTCCGCCTGCACCACCATCATCCCAGGTGCCGCCCGTTGCGGCTCCACCTACTGAACCACCTAATGGAGCAGAAGTGCCTCCCTGGCAAATGTTACTGAGTGCACCACCCACATTTACAGTAGGTGACGGATTTATGGTAAGTGTAATTGTTTTGCTTGTAATACATCCTGCCGCCGTGGTAAGATACATGGTACCACTGTAAGTTCCTGCTGCCACCGATGCCGGGATACTGATGCCTGTTACATTGCCGCCACCACCTGCAAATGCAAAGGCGGTAGAGTTTTGATCTGTTAAGCCGGCTGTGTTAGCTGCAGCGTTCCAATCTATACTGTAGGCTGTTGGGCTATTGGTAGTTGCTGTGTATGCTAATGTAGTTGTTTGTGAACTTCCACTAAAGCAAACCGCTGCCGCTGGTTGTGGTGTGCTTGCGGTGGTAATTGTAGGGTTTGCTGTGCAAGCACGCAGTGCTATAAGCAGTGCTCCATTATTTCCATTTCCAGATAAGGTTGCTGTACCGTTGCCCGTGCTGCCGGTACCGGTTTTCAGGCGATAGGCTGCACCAACGCCCATATCAAGCGAAACATTTAATATCTGGTCAAATGCTTCGGTCAATGTGCCTGGGCTGGTAGTTGACCAGTTTGATATCGACCTGTCATCGGTTATTGCCCCAAGCATCACCACCATTGCGTTTGCTGTAGCTGTAGATATAGCTGTGGCGCTTAAAGTATTATCATTATTTATTCCAGTAAGGTCATTGCCAGGTGCAACATCAAACGGTCCACCGGACACACCACCCGTAACAGCCACTCCTGAAAAGGCAACGATACCGCCTACCCCATCATCTGAATCTGCATCCAGGGTAAAAGTAAAATCGGTCGCTGCCACATCAGCGGCTGTAGCTACCTTGTATAAAAGTGTGTTTCTCCACCTGTCATTGCCATTGTTTAAATTGGTTCCATCTGTACCTATCAGGCTCCATGAAGCACTTAGGCCCACTGCGTCGACAAAACTGCTGCCATCATTCCCGCTCTGAAGGATGTTGGCAATCATAATATCTCCAACAGCCAAACCGGCAGGTTTTGTAATGGTTAATGTTGTAGTGGATGTAGTAGCAGATTGATCCTCTCTATAAGCTATTTGGGCAATAGCATTGTTTGAAAATAAGAGGTTTGCAAAAAGGATCAAAAATGCAATTGAGAAAAATTTTGCATTGTCAATGTGGTGAGTAAATTTTCTTTTCATAAAAAAATCTTTACAGGTTAGAAGACTTTGATTTGCATTGGTTATCGTGATATATACCGGAGATAATTGGTTTATTTTCCTATCGTCCAAATAGGTTGCTGTTTTGATCACCTTGATAAAATAGCTGCAGCAGAGCAGAAAAATTTTGACTATGGATTGGCTGCAGGGCAGGAGAATCTTTCGAAATCCATTGATAATTGCTTGCATAAATTTTTATTTAAGGTGATATGGCACCAACATACCTATAGCGTCAGTGCCACGGATAAAATGCTGAAAATCAAAAAAAATTAACTTGGGAGTACTGTAAACTGCGAAGCAATTAATAAGATAAGTGGATTAGGTTACTGGGTTGGTCCCCCGGTTAAATAAGACATTAGGATTTGTGCAAGGAAGGATAAATGATTTGCTAAAAAAACGATCGGTTTAATCGGGCAGATATTGAATTAATGTGAATACGAAGATTATTAGAATTATTGAACCTTCCAAATAATTTTTTTATATACTGCAAATTAAGTAGCTGTGGGGAGTTGCTATTGCAGTTCGTTTACAACGACTTAAGGAAAGAAAAAATAAATATTTTTTTTTTATGTTTTGATATGTATCTTGCATTCATCTTAAACCATCCTGCATCCCTTGAATACTCTCCCCCAATCTATAGAAAATTCCATTGTTACGGAAAATTTGCGTTCAATTATCCTTCAATAAGCCGTATTAAATATTTCCAATAGCCGGATCACACATCCTAAATAAGGCTATATGCAATTTATTTTACCCTGTCAAAATTTTACCCGGCATCTGCCTGCATTGCGGCTTATTGCTGTAACAGTACTGTTTTACTTTTCTATAACTAGCTGTTACGGACAGGCTGCTTCTGCAGAGTGGCCATTAACAGCTAATGATGCGCCTTCAACCACAGGCAATGTAACTGCCAATATACTGGGGGCAGGTGGTGTAGGTTTTATCAGCTATGGAACAGATGGTGTAACGTCGGATACCTGGGAAACAGGCGCCATTCCAGATAATGGAAAATACTACCTGTTTACTATTTCACCCAGTGCAGGAAATAATTTGCTTGTTACAGATATTTCCCTCGAAACAGGTACCGACGGCACCGCAGGTGATGCGCTTGTGCAATACTCTACTGACCCTTCATTTGCGTCTCCTGTTAACCTTGGAAGCAGTTTTACCATTTCTACCACAGGTCCTTCACTCAATAGTTTTACGGGGTTGTCGATACCGGTTAATAATAACCAGGCACTTTACATAAGGGTAGTTGCATGGAATATTTCTTCGTCTGCAAATGTTTTTACAGTTAGAAATTTTACTATCAACGGCAGTACTGCATCCTGTTTGCCGGATATAACGGACTTCAGTACACTAACACCAACTGTAGTTTGCGAAGGCTCACCAGTAAACATCACAGTAAATTCTTCTACCTTACTTACGGATAATTATACAATAACGTATGACCTGAGTGGAGCGAATACTGCAACAGGCCTTACAGCTGCTTTATCATTCACAGCCGGTTCACCGGGCAGCGGCAGTTTCAGCATTGCTGCTGTTGACCTGGCAAATACAGGCAATACAACAGTCACTATCACATCTATAACCAATTCCACCAATTGTACCAGTGCTGTATCTTCAGGTAACAGCGTGACTGCAACGGTGACTGCATTGCCGGTAGCAACATTCAGTTATAGCGCATCACCCTATTGTGCCAGTGCAGCCAATCCTTTACCTGCATTCAGCGGGGGAGGTGTGGCTGGATTATTTTCATCTGCCAGTGGGTTGGTGTTTGTGAGTACTGTAACGGGCGAGATTGATTTAGCTGCCAGCACACCGGGTACTTACACGGTTACTAATACGATTGCTGCTGCTGGCGGCTGTGCAGTTGTAACGGCAAGCAGCGATATTACCATTACGGCAGATAACACAGTAACACTTTCATCCGTAGCTGGTACAGATGCTCAAACGCTTTGTATCAATACAACCATTACAGATATCACCTACTCAACAACGGGAGCAACGGGTGCAAGCTTTAGTAGTTTGCCTGCTGGAGTTTCGGGTAACTGGGCTGCAAACGTAGTAACTATCAGCGGTACTCCAACAGTTAGCGGAACTTTTAATTATACCGTTACTTTAACGGGTGGTTGTGGAAATATTACAGCGAATGGTTCGATCATATCAGATCTTGAAAATACTATTTCGCTTACATCTGTTGCTGGCACAGACGCTCAAACGCTTTGTATCAATACTGCGATAACCAATTTTACCTACTCAACTACGGGAGCAACGGGTGCAAGCTTTAGTGGTTTGCCTGCTGGAGTTTCGGGTAACTGGGTTGCAAACGTGGTAACGATCAGCGGTACTCCAACAGTTAGCGGAACTTTTAATTATACCGTTACTTTAACGGGTGGTTGTGGAAATATTACTGCAAATGGTTCGATCATATCAGATCCTGAAAATACTATTTTGCTTTCATCTGTAGCTGGTACAGACGCTCAAACGCTTTGTATCAATTCAGCGATCACCAATATTACCTACTCAACTACCGGGGCAACGGGTGCAAGCTTTAGTGGTTTGCCTGCTGGAGTTTCGGGTAACTGGGCTGCAAACGTGGTAACGATCAGCGGTACTCCAACAGTTAGCGGAACTTTCAATTATACGGTTACACTAACTGGTGGTTGTGGAAATATTACAGCGAATGGTTCGATCATATCAGATCCTGAAAATACCATTACACTAACTTCAGCAGTGGGAACAGATGCTCAAACGCTTTGTATAAATACTGCGATCACCAATATTACCTACTCAACTACCGGGGCAACGGGTGCAAGCTTTAGTGGTTTACCGGCAGGTGTAACTGGTAACTGGGCAGCAAATGTTGTAACAATCAGTGGTAGCCCAACGGCTAGCGGAACTTTAAATTATACAGTTACACTAACTGGTGGTTGTGGAGCAATAACCACCAATGGTTCAATATCAGTTACGGCAAATAATACAGTTTCGTTTACATCAGCTGTGGGAACAGATGCACAGACAGTTTGTATCAACACAGCGATCACAAATATTACTTATGCAACTACGGGAGCAACAGGTGCAAGCTTTAGTGGTTTGCCTGCAGGTGTTACTGGTAACTGGGCTGCCAATGTTATAACTATAAGCGGCACCCCAACAGCGGGTGGAACTTTTAATTATACAGTTACAACTACAGGTGGTTGTACAACACCTCCTGTTACGGCAAATGGATCAATTACTGTTACACCCAACAATACCATCTCTCTTACTTCGGTTGCAGGTACAAATGCCCAGGTACGATGTATTAATGTTGCTGTAACAAATATTACTTACAGCACAACCGGTGCAACAGGAGCCAGCTTTAGCGGTTTGCCAGCGGGCGTTACAGGTAACTGGGCTGCAAACGTCGTTACTATTAGTGGCACACCATCAGTGAACGGTACGTTCAATTACACAGTGACATTAACGGGTGGATGCGGAAACATTTCAGCAGCGGGATCTATTACGGTTACTGCAAATAATACTATTACCCGAACCTCTGCAGCCGGCACAGATGCACAAACAAGATGTATCAATACAGCTATTACCAATATTACTTATTCTACTACGGGAGCAACCGGGGCAAGCTTTAGCGGTTTGCCAGCTGGCGTTATTGGAAACTGGGCTGGTAATACCGTAACCATTGGTGGAACGCCAACAGTGAGCGGTACTTTCAATTATACAGTTACTACAACAGGAGGTTGTACAACTCCTGCAGTTACAGCAACAGGAACAATTACTGTTACAGCAAACAACACGATCACACTTACATCGGCAGCCGGTACAAACAGCCAGGCAGTTTGTATCAATAGTGCTATAGTCAATATCAGCTACTCCACAACCGGAGCAACCGGAGCAAATTTTAGCGGTCTGCCTGCAGGTGTTACTGGTAACTGGGCAGGGAATGTAGTAACGGTAAGTGGTACCCCAACAGTAAGCGGTACTTTTAACTATACAGTTACACTGACAGGAGGTTGCGGTACTATCACGGCTAACGGTTCAATAACTGTATATAATTATCCAACTGCCGCAGGCGTTACGGTTTGTCAAAATGGCTCGGGAACATTAACGTCATCTGCTGCATGTGCTGCTGGAATTCCTGGTACAGCCGGGCCGGCTTTTGCCGGAACAGGAGTAACCAGCAACACTGCAGGAACAGGATGGTCAAACCCAGGTAATGTTGTTTCTAATAACAATGCATATGCTACCATAAATAATATGGATGATGGCGACAATTCGGAAGGATTGGTTGCAAGAAATTTTGGCTTCACCATACCTGCCAATGCATCCATTGCAGGGGTGCAGGTTACCATTAGCCGCTTTGGGGAAATTTCAAATGTATTTCGTGATGATGTGGTGCAATTAGTTGTAGGTGGTATCAATGTTGGAAATAATAGAGCTTCTGTAACAGGCTGGTCCAATGTAGAAACGGCTGTTAACTATGGTTCAGCGAGTGATCTGTGGGGTACTACTCTTACTCCAGCACAGGTAAATGCATCAAATTTTGGTGTTTGGCTTGCTGTGGAATGTTATAATGGTGCCAACAACAGGGATCCATTTATTGATTATATACAAATCACCATTTCATATACAACCCCCGGTTCATTAAACTGGTATACAGCTTCTACCGGAGGCACTGCGTTTGGAAATGGCACTCCGTTTAACCCGGTTGGCGTTGCAGGCTCTGGTTTACCAAATACTGCTACAGCCGGAACCACTACATTTTATGCAGAGTGCGCTGCTGCACCAGGTTGCCGTACGGGAGCTGCTTTTACAATTATTGCTTCTCCAACTTTAGCCAATGCCGGCACAGATCAAAATAATTGTACCAACGGAAACTTTACACTTGCTGCTAATGCACCAATAAACGGTACTGGTACCTGGACATTGGTTAGTGGAACGGCAAGTATTACAACAGCTTCTTCACCAACATCCGGAGTAACCGGAGTGCCAGTAGGAACCAGTGCCACTTTAAGATGGACTATTTCTAATGCACCTTGTGCCAACTCAACGGATGATGTAGTGCTTACTAACAGGGCATTACCAACGGCATCTAATGCTGGTCCTGATCAAAATAAATGTAATAACGGTGGTTTTACCCTGGCAGCTAATGCACCTGCCGTTGGAACTGGTTTATGGACAGTGGTAAGTGGAACCGCCACGATTACCACCCCGGCTTCACCAACATCAGCTGTTACAGGTGTCCCAGTTGGAACCAGTGCAACATTAAGATGGACCATTTCTAATGCGCCTTGTGTGGCTACTACAGATGATGTGGTGTTAATTAACACACCCAATCCCACAGCGGCCAATGCAGGTGCCAATCAAAATAATTGTAATAACGGAAGTTTCACATTGGCAGGTAATACGCCAACGATCGGAACAGGTGTATGGACTGTTGTAAGCGGTACCGCCACTATCACTACACCTGCCTCACCAGTGTCAGGTGTAACGGGTGTACCGGTTGGAACCAGTGCGACTTTAAGATGGACTATTTCGAATGCACCCTGCGCCGCATCAACAGATGATGTGGTACTAACGAATACGGCTGTCCCAACAGTATCTGCTGCCGGGCCAGACCAGGCGCTTTGTACATCAACAGCAAGTGTTACACTGGCGGCGAACAATCCGGTTGTTGGAACGGGTGCATGGTCAATCGTTTCCGGTCCAAGTACTTCACTGGCGCAGTTCAGCAGCACTTCAAACAGGAATGCCACCTTTACACCTGCTGGTGGCGCCGGTACTTACATTTTGAGGTGGACTATATCAAATGCCCCTTGTGCAGCATCAACAGATGATATAAATATTGTTGTTAACCCCCTGCCAACGATTACAGGTACACTTGCTGTTTGTGCCGGGTCCACTACAACATTAACAGGCTCTCCATCTCCAGCAGCTGTTAATCCGTGGATTTCAGCCAGCACATCCATAGCAACGGTTAATGCCTCAGGTATTGTAACAGGTGTGGCGGCAGGCACAAGTGTTATTACTTATACTAACAGTAACGGCTGCAGTAATACAGCCACGGTAACAGTAAATCCTTTGCCGGCGGTTTCCATATTAGCTTCTCCTTCCGCAGTTTGTATTGGTGGGGCTTCCACATTAACCGCAACTAATTCAGGGGGTACCAATACTCAAACTTATTCAGGTGCATCGGGTACAATAAATGTAACAGTGCCCGAGAGCAGAACCACCTGGGCAGGATCGAATATTAATATCGGTGGTAGTGGTGGGGCTACTTTAGCTGCGGGTGATATTATTGAGGTGACTTTGAATATCACACATTCAGACAATGATGAGCTGGATATCTTCCTTGTTGATCCATCTGGCAACAGGGCGATGATGGTTTCGACTAATAATGGAGGAAATGGCAACGGATACAACGGGACCATCAGAACCGGAGCAACTCCAAATGTGACCACTGCAGGAAATGTAGTATTTACAGGCATATGGGGAACAGAAGGTGCCATTAATGCCGTAGCTCCGCAAGGAGGTGGTAATGGCGGTAATTACGGAAATGCCGCAGTACCACAAACAGCCTTGACAGGCGCTTCAATAGACGGTAACTGGCAGATACGGGTTTTTGATGATGACAATGCGGGCGGAAATGGCACATTGGTAAATTGGTCAATATCCATTATAAAAAATATTGGTTCAGGAAATTATACATCTGTATTCAGCGGCCCGGCAACAATCGGTGCAATTAGTTATTCAGGTGCCAATAACACTACCGCTACAGTTTCGGTTACACCTCCATTAGGGGCAAACAATTACACCGTAACCACCACAGATGCAACTGGTTGTTCCATTACATCTTCTCAAGTAACGGTAACAGTAAATCCACTGCCGGTTGCCAATGCGATAACAGGACCCGCTGCAGTTTGTGTAGCCAGTACGATCAGCTTAACTCCCAATGCAACAGGCAATCCAACCCTTACTTATACTTTTGCATCCTCTAACAACAGTATTGCCACTGTGACGAATGCAGGTGTAGTAACGGGTGCAGGTGCTGGAACGGTGAATATCACTTACACAGTAACAGACGGAAATGGTTGTTCTGCCACTTCTGCGGCTTATCCTGTAACAGTGAATGCAAGACCCGGTATTTCGTTTACTTCGGCACCGGGTGCTGCTATATGTGCGAGCACTGATGTCACTTATACTACGCAAGCCGGACAGTCAAACTATATTTGGACTGTGCCGGGTATCAACGGAACTGATTACACAATAATCGCTGGTGGTATTGGTGCCAGCAACAATACGGTTACACTTCAATGGCTTACTGCTGGCAGCAAAACGGTGACTGTTAACTATACTAACAGTAACGGTTGTACGGGAGCATCTGCTGCATCCAATACTACAACTGTAAATGCAAGACCAACTCCAACATTTACGGTACAACCAGGTGCTTCTGTTTGCGCAACAGAGGGCGTAAATACCTACGATATCATTTATACAACACAGGCAGGTCAAACAAATTACATTTGGAATGTGCCAGGTGTGGCAGGGGTTGACTACAATATAGTTGCTGGCGGCACTGGAACAACAAACAGCACAGTAACAGTAAGGTGGCTTACAACAGGCAATAAAACGGTGACGGTTAATTATACAAATAGTAATGGTTGTACGGCACTGGTTGCTGCATCCAATACCACCTTGGTAAACGCATTGCCTGTTGTTAATATTTCAGCTTCTTCAGTTTGCGTCAACAGCACAATTAATGCCACACCAAACAGTGCAGGTACCTGGGTAAGCAGTAATAATGGTTTTGCCACTATTGATAATGCAGGATTGATAACAGGTATTTCCGCAGGCAGTGTAACTTTTACGTATACGTTAACAGCTACTGGATGTGCCCGTACAACTTCACCCGTTACTGTAAATCCTCTACCGGTTATAGCACCGATTTCTGGTGGTGCACCGGCTATTTGCGTTAACGATATCACCATTTTTTCCAATGCCACTCCAGGAGGAACATGGTCAATTGTAAATGGCACAGGTACTGCAAGCATTGATGCCAGCGGATTGGTTACGGGATTATCCGCGGGTAACGTGACGGTGGTATATACATTTTCGAATGGAACCTGTAGTAATTCAGTTTCAGTTCTATTAACGATCAATCCTATTCCTTTAGTTGCTGCCATTGGTGGTGGTTCGGCTTTTGTTTGTGTGAACGCTAACACACCTGCTTTCACAAATGCAACACCAGGGGGTAACTGGTCTGTTATTGATGGCTCTGGTTCAGCAACTGTCAACGGCAGCGGTGTGGTAACAGGTGTAAGCGCCGGTACTGTAACCGTGGTTTATACAGTTGATAATGGAACCTGCTCTAATGAATCTGCTGTAGCACTAACTATCAATCCTTTACCTGCCGTTGCTGTAATAAGTGGTGGTGCGCCGGATATATGTGTTGGTTCTTCAACGCCTGCATTTACAAATGCAACAGCAGGAGGTGTATGGTCAATTATTAGCGGAACTGGCACAGCAAGTATCACAATAGGAGGAGTGGTTACTGGATTAACTTCAGGCAGCGTAACTGTTGCTTATACTGTAAGTAATGGAACCTGTTCCAATACAGCAACACAGGCCCTCACCATCAATCCATTACCAGTAATTGCGGCCATTGGAGGAGGTGCAGCCAGTGTATGTATCGGTTCGGTATCACCTGCATTTACCAATGCAACAGCATTGGGGGTATGGTCAGTTATCAATGGCACCGGCACTGCAAGCATCAATGGGGCAGGAGTTCTGACTGGCCTAACTGCCGGTACGGTAACCGTTGTATATACGGTAACTACCGGCAGCGGTTGTACTGATTTTGTAACCACTGCAGTAACCGTCAATTCATTGCCTGTTGCAAATGCTGTAACAGGTGCTAATACTGTTTGTGCTGCAAGTGTGATTAACTTAAATTCAAATGCCACTGGAACACCTGTGTTAACTTATACATGGGCATCGGATAACGGCAACGCAGCAGTTACCAATGCTGGTGTGGTTACCGGGTTAGCAGCTGGAACGTCAAATATTACTTATACAGTAACAGATGGTAATAACTGTTCGGCTACTTCACCTTCATTTGTAGTAAACATCAATCTAAGGCCTTCGGCAAATATTACAAGCGCCAATACAGTTATCTGTGATGGCAGCACTGTGAATATTACAGGAACTGTTACTGCTACAGGTGCATGGACCTTGACATTGAGCAACGGTGCTGTTGCCAATGGCACTGGTAATGGAACATTCAGCATCAGCGTAACACCTGGCATAACAGAAGTGTATACGGTAACATCTTTAAACGATGTAAATTGTGCGTCAATTGCGGCAGATCTCACAGGCTCAACAACTGTTACAGTAAATGATGATGTTATAATTACTGCACAACCGGTGATTACCCAAACAGCCTGTTCAGGTAATTCTGTATCCATTACTGTTGCAGCAACCGGCACCGGGTTAACTTACCAATGGAGAAAAGGTGTAACGCCCCTGGTGGATGGAGGAAATATTTCGGGCGCCAATTCAGCTATATTGGTATTGAACCCTGTTGCAACAGGAGATGCAGCTGCAGATTATAATGTAGTTGTAAGCGGCACTGCCCCATGCGCTGCTGTTACTTCGGATAATTCAGCGTTGCTGGTAAATGAAGCAGTAAATATTACAACCCAGCCAATAACACAAACTCAATGTTCTGGAAATAGTGTAAGCTTTACCGTAACTGCCACCGGCAGCGGCCTGGCTTACCAATGGAGAAGAAATGGTTCTCCGCTGGCTGATGGAGGCGATATTTCCGGAGTAAATACCACCACTTTGAATATTGCAAATTTAACAGCTGCTAATGCGGGGGATTATACGGTTGTTGTAAGCGGGCTTGCACCTTGTAATGCTGTAACTTCCAATATTGCAGTGCTCACTGTAAACACGGCTGTTTCTATTGATGTTCAACCGGCAGATACCGTAGCGGTATGTGCTACATTCCCGGCCACTTTTACAGTGAGTGCAAGCGGAACGGGGTTAACTTATCAATGGTACAGGGGAACTTTCCCGGGCACCATTGTTTTTAACAATGCGAATATTTCAGGTGCCAATACTGCAACACTGCAAATAATACAGGCCAATGTTTCAGATGTGAATGATTACTACGTTGTGGTGAGCGGCCAGGCACCCTGTACTTCTGTAAGATCTGACTATACCCATTTGTCGGTAGATCAAACGATCACCATTACTGACCAGCCCGTTTCACAAACGGTTTGTACCGGATCAGATGCCCAGTTTACAGTTGTTGCAACGGCAGGACCGGATCCATTAAACTATCAATGGAGAAAAGGCGGTATTGATATCCCTGGTGCAACAGATGATACATTGAATATTATTGGTGCCACCGCTGCAGATGCCGGAGTTTACCGGGTGGTGATCACAGGTATTGCAGGTTGTGTTACTTCTTTATCAAGCATCGTTACATTAGCTGTAGATCCTCCATCAGCAGGTGGTACAGTGAATGCTGATGCAGCGGTTTGTATAGGGGTAAACAGTGGCACTTTAAACTTAACGGGTCATACTGGCAATGTGCTGCGCTGGGAATTTTCAACCGATGGCGGTTCATTGTGGACGCCCATTGCGAATACAACAACATTTCAAAATTATAACAACCTTTCGCTGGTAACCATGTACAGGGCAGTGGTGAAAAGCGGTGTTTGTGCAGAGACAAATTCTGCTGCTGCCACCATCAGTTTCCACCCGGTTCCGGATGTTACACCAGCACCTGCATCACAAACCATTTGCTCTGGTTTAAATATTACAACGATCGCATTAAGCGGTTCTGTTCCTTCCACCAGTTTTGGTTGGACAAGAGACAATGTTGGTACCATTACTGGTATTGCCGCCAGCGGGTCAGGTGATATCAGTGGTATTTTAACAAACACCACGCTGTCTCCTGTTACAGTCACGTTCACGATTACCCCAACAGCGAATGGTTGTATTGGTGTATCATCAACGGCATCAGTAACAGTCAACCCAAGCCCGGATGCTTTTGCAACGCCTGCCTCACAAACCATTTGTTCGGGTGCAGGCATCAGCACAGTTGTTTTAAGCAGCACAGTACCTGCCACAACTTTTGCATGGACAAGAAATAATACAGGCACTGTTACGGGTATTGCCGCCAGTGGAACCGGGGATATCAGTGGTACACTATCCAATACTACTTCATCACCTGTAACAGTTGCCTTCACAATAACGCCTACTTCCGGTGACGGATGCCTGGGTGCTTCTGCAACAGCAACAGTTGTTGTAGATCCCATACCAAACGCAATCGCAACCCCGGCATCACAAACGATTTGTTCCGGAGAAAGCCTGGCAACAATTGCATTAAGCAGTGCAGTATCAGGTACTACCTATACATGGACAAGAGACAATGCCGGTACTGTGACAGGCATGGGAGCCAGCGGCAGCGGAAACATCAGCGGATCATTAACTAATACAACGCTGTTCCCGGTAACGGTTACATTTACCATTACACCCAGTGCTAACGGTTGTGATGGTACGCCGGTTACTGCAACTGTTTTAGTGAACCCAAGCCCCGATATTACTGCCATTCCATCAGCGCAAACAATTTGTTCGGGTAATGGTATCACAACTATTGTATTGAGCAGCACCGTGCCATCAGCAACTTACACATGGTCGAGGAATAATGCCGGTACAGTAACGGGTATCGCAGCCAATGGCAGTGGAAACATCAGTGGCAATTTAACCAATACCACCAATGCCCCGGTAACAGTAACCTTTACTATCTCACCAAGTGCAGCAGGTTGTGCAGGCACGGCAGTTACAGCAGATATAATTGTAAATCCAACACCAACTGCAACCGCAACCCCATCCAGCCAAACGATCTGTTCCGGCCCTGTAAACAGTATTGTATTGACGGGAACTGTAGCCGGCACCACCTATGGCTGGACAAGAAATAATACCGGAACAGTAACTGGTATTGCCGCAAACGGCAGTGGCGATATTACGGGTTCCCTTACCAATACCACCAACGCATTGGTAACAGTAACGTTTAGCATTACGCCAACAGCCAATGGATGTCCCGGTACGCCAATCAACGCAGCCGTTGGGGTAAGACCGACGCCAACAGTTAGTGTAACGAACAATACTCAAACAGTGTGCGGCAGTGTGGCGATCGCTTCGATGGTGATTTCAAATCCAAACACTGTGGCGGGCACAAGCTTTGGCTGGACAAGGAATAATACCACTGATCTTACAGGTATTGCTGCCAGCGGATCCGGATCGCCCATAACCGGTACTTTGGTAAACAATACCAGCGTGCAACAGGTTACTACATTTACAATTACTGCAACTGCCAATACCTGTGCTTCTTCAACAACAGCAACAATTACGGTGAACCCAAGGCCAGTGATGACCAGCCGTGCTACAGACACTGTTTGTAATAATTCTGCTGTGAATATTCCTTTAACAAGCATCCCCGCAGCCACATATACATGGGTTGCCGGCAATAATGCAAATGTTACGGGTGAAAGTACAACCAACCAAAGCACCGCAACAATTAACAATACCCTGGTGAATACTTCAGCATCACCAGGAGGAGGACAGATTTCCTTAACACCAAGACAGAATGTAACGTATACCGTTACCCCGGTAGCTTCAGGTACAGGTTGTGCAGGTGTGCCACAAACCGTAACCGTAACAGTAAACCCATCGTATAATATTTCTTACTATGAGTATCCAAATGATGACAATCTGTTTGTTATTTGTGACGGAGACCTGGTAGGTGGTGGCGGCCAAAATGATATGGACCTTATAGAAGGTCAGTATTCTGGTGTTCCTTTGTTATGGCAGTATTCAATTGGTTCCAACACGGGTCCGTGGAACACCGTTCCCGGTCCTCATGTGAATAACGCTATACATGACACTTTACCACCACCACCCTCTATTTTCTCACCGATGGGTAACTACTACTTCAGGCTGCTGGTGGGTGGTTGTGCAAGTGATATTCTCACCATGACAAAAACCAGCACCTTAACGATAGAGGCAGGTGTTGACAAATCGACCTGTCAAAGTGGAAGCCCTGCTGCTATTACTTTAAGTGGTTCAACAGTTGGGGGTACAGCAAGTACAACAGTAGGCGGTACCTGGTCAATTAATTCGTTGGTGCCGGCAAACGGTGGCGTAAATGGAACATTAAGCTCTACTGCGTTCAGAACTTCCTCGCCCAATACCATTCAGACGGTAACGTACACACCACCGGTTAATTATAGTGGCGTGGTTACCTTATGGTTAACATCCAATGATCCGGATGGTAACGGACCATGCGGTCCATTGGTGGATTCTGTAAGAATATTTGTGACACAGGCTCCAATAGTCGCCAATGCATCCACCATGGCAATCTGCAGCGGTGAGAATACCAGCATTGCACTCACTTCTGTGATCCCCAGTACCTACACATGGACGGTAGGCACGGTCACTGGTGGTATAACAGGAGCTATTGCCGGGGCAGGAAATGATATCAGCCAGGTGCTTATTAATCCCAGCACTTCTGCTGCTGGTACAGTGCAATACGTCATTACACCAACACCCATCAGTCCCGCAACCTGTCCGGCCGTAACATCCAGTATAACAGTAACGGTTAGACCTTTACCAGCTCCATCATTGTCCCGTTCACCTGCAACTGTATGTTCAGGTACTGCATCTGTACTAACGGCAACCAATACAGGAGGAACATTGAGCACAACACTTTCCGGTATCAATAATACTGTGCAGGGTATTTCTTCATCAGGCACGCCCACCATCACCAGCAGCATTTCATTGCCGGCTGGTACTATTACAGCGGCATCGGCTATTACTTTAAGTATGAACCTTACACATTCATTTGCAGGTGATCTGAGGGTGACATTGATAAGCCCCAGTTGCGGTTCTACTGTTCTTTTCAACAGGCCTGGTGGTAATAGCAATAATGATAACCTGTTGGGAACTTATACATTTGTTTCATCCGGAGGGGCCACGTTCCCGGCTAATACAGATCCTATAACGGCGCAGACCTATAATGCAACTTTTACGGGAATAACTTTCCCTTGTAACAGTTCTGCCGGTAACTGGACACTGCAAATAGAAGATTTAAGTAACCTCGATGGCGGTGCACTTAATTTCTGGTCATTGTCAATAAATGGTACAGGTGTTTACACTTCCGTATTTAATGGCCCGGCAACTATTGGATCGGTATCGTATTCCGGTGCCAATAATACAACTGCCACAGCCAGTGTAACAGGGCCGGTTGGGGTAAATAATTATACTGTTACCAGCACCGATGCATTTGGTTGCATTGGTACTTCATCTTCTGTAAGTGTAACGGTTAATCCTCCACCAACATTAACAGGGGCTGTACAGGCTGCTTCTGTATGTGCAGGATCGCAGGCGCAAATAGATCTTGCTGGTTTAGTGGCCAGCAGTACATCATCCATTACCTACAGGATAAATGGAGGACCCACACAAACTGTAACGAATGTGCTGGCTGATGCTGCTGGGAATGCAAGCTTTAATACCATTGCATTAACCAGTGCCAATAATGGACAAACATTGCAAATAACAAGTTTAACAACCACTAATCCATTACCTGCCTGTGCCCAGTTGTTAACCCAGAATATCACTTTAAGTGTTAATCCAACTCCTACGCTCACTGGCGCATCACAACAGTCAGATGTGTGTGCAGGCTCATCGGCGCAGATCAATTTGTCGGGTCTGATACCAAGTACAATTATTACAGCCACTTACACTATTAATGGAGGGCCGGTTGAAACAGTCACTAACATTTCTGTTTCTGCAGGCGGCACTGCTAATTTTACTACGATAGGTTTAACGGCTGCCAATGATGGCCAGGTATTACAGGTAACAGGCATTACCATTACAAGTGCATTACCAAACTGCTCACAGTCATTTACAAGAAATGTTACGTTGGATGTGCATCCAATTCCGGCATTAAGCAGTTCATTGTCGCCCGGTGCTATTTGCAGTGGCTCTACATTTAGTTATGCACCCAGCAGTGCCCTGCCAGGTTCCTCTTTTGCATGGTCAAGGTCTGTTGTGGCTGGTATCAGTCAGCCGGCAAACAGCGGTACCGGTAATATCAATGAAATTTTGACCAATACCACGTCTGCACCGGTGAGTGTTAATTTCCTGGTAACAACAACTGCAAATGGTTGTAATAATTCTCCGGGTGAAAATGTGGTACTCGTTGTTAATCCTGCTCCTTCATTGAGCACAGTATCGCAAGCGGCAACAGTATGCGCAGGAACAGGTGGCACTATTAATTTAACAGGGTTAATACCCAACAGTACATCGACTGTATTTTATTCTATCAATGGTATTTCGCAACCATCTGTTGCAGGTGTGGTTAGCAATGGCAGTGGCAATGCCAGTTTTACCAGTGCAAATCTTACAGTTGCCAACAATGGCCAGGTGCTGAGGGTAACGGGCGTTTCCAACACAAGCAATTCACCTACTTGTGCAAGAACATTCAGTATTATAACGTTGCTGAGTGTTAATGCCAACCCAACGCTAACCGGGGCTACTCAGCCGGTGCCGGTATGTGTGGCCGGTCCTGCAACCATCAGTATCACAGGGCTTGTGCCTGGCAGTACCAACAACACCATTAATTATACCATTAACGGTGTGGCACAAACGCCTGTAACGGGTGTAAATGCAAATGGTTCTGGTGCAGCCAGTTTTATAACCAGTGCGCTTACAGTTGCCAACAATGGACAAACTTTACAGGTTACGGGTATTACCAACGGAACATGCTCACAAAGCTTTACACAAAATGTACTGCTGTCTGTAGGTACAATTAACACATGGCTTGGAATAAACAGTAACTGGTTTGATCCTTTAAACTGGTGTGCTGGTATTCCAACCTCCACGACAGATGTATTGATACCCGGCAGTCTTTCATTTTATCCATTGGTATCATCCGGTGTGCCAACTGTGAGGAATATTTCTATTCAACCAACAGCGTCGGTTACCCTAAGTGCTGCTGTTATGCAGATAGCCGGCAGCATTACCAATACCGGTGTATTTGATGCAAGTGCTGGTGCGATCGAGCTGAACGGTATATCAGGAGTTCAAAACATCAGTGGCAGTTCTTTTGCTGCCAGGACACTGGGCGGACTGATCATTTCTAATACAGCTGGTGTAAATGTATCAAGCGCAGCAGGTGACACCCTGAACATAGCAGACTCCCTTGCATTTGGAAATGTAAATAATGCGGTACTCAATACAGGGGACAATATCACACTTTTATCAAGAGCGGCGAAAACAGCCAGGGTTTCTAATATTACTAACGGTGGCGTTAACACTGGAAATAGTTTTAGTGGAAAAGTAACTATAGAAAGATTTATACCTCAACGCAGGGCCTGGCGGCTGCTGACGGTTCCATTGCAGCAGGCAGGCTCACAAACATTTAATGCGGCCTGGCAGGAAGGTGTGGTGAACCCTGACTTTGTATATGCCAACCGGCTTGACCCGCATCCTGGCTTTGGTACGCTCATTACAGGGCCGGCAGGTGCCAATGGTTTTGATCCTTCCCCGATGAATAATTATTCAATACAACGGTTTGATCCGCTTGCCGCTGCCTGGAGTGGAATACCCAATACCCATACATTAAAAGTGACTGACTCTGCAGGTTACATGGTGTTTGTAAGGGGCGACAGGTCTACACAGATATACCTGAATACACTGGCGCCGACCAGCCACACCATTTTAAGGACAAACGGGTTCTTAAAAACAAACCTGCAAACCACTGCAGTGCCAGCTGGTATTGGTCCGTTCAGCCTGGTAGGTAATCCATATCCGTCTTCGATTGATCTGCGACAGGTATCAACAACAGGTGGAGTAAGCGGGGTGAATTATGTTGTGTGGGATCCTTCACTAACGGGCACCAATGGGGTGGGAGCCTACCAGTATCTAACCAGGTCAGGTGGTCCGGGGTCAGATTACCTTGTATTCCCTGGCAACAGTGCATTGGGTGGCGGAAGCTATGGTGCAGCCTTCAGTGTAAACAATACTATACAAAGTTCGCAGGCTTTCTTTGTACAAAATGCTGGTGCCGGATCAGTAGGCATTAATGAAAATGCTAAAATTGTTCCCAATAGCAGCACTGTATTCAGGCCAATGACGCCGCGCCGTCCTGCATTCGGGTATATCAGTACATTGCTGATGTTTGAAAATGGCCACGTTGATTCGTTGCAACTGGTGGATGGCGCTTTGATGATGTACAATGATAATTATTCAGATGCTATCGACCTGGAGGATGCCAGGAAAATGCAGAATTTCTCATCAGAGAATTTTGGTATCCTCAGCAGCGATCACTGGATGCAGATCGAAAAACGCAGCAGGATAGCAGATGCAGATACTATTTTCTTTAAGGCAAAATCTTACAGGGTGAGAGATTACCAGTTTCACATCGAGGCAGATAATATACAGCAGCCTGGTCTTACTGCATTCCTGGAAGACAGTTATTTACAAACTGCCACACCAGTTAGTTTAACCGGCACCACTGTGTACCGCTTTAAAGTAACAGCTGATTCAGGTGCATGGAAACAAGACAGGTTCAGGATCGTGTTCAGGAGCAACACGGTGCTGCCGGTTACTTTCTCGTCGGTGAAAGCATACAAAATAAATGATGATGTCAATGTAGAATGGAAAACAGCACATGAATCATCTGTTGCCAGTTACGAGGTAGAAAAGTCAGTTGATGGTACCAGGTTTGAAAAAACTTATACAGAAGTGAATGTGAAAAATAATGAGCGGGGTGCAACTTACCAATGGCTTGACAAAAATCCAGTAAAAGGATATAACTATTACAGGATCAGGAGCAATGATGTAAACGGCGATTTCAAATATACTGCGATCGTAAAAGTGATGTTTGACAAAGCAACACCTTTGGTTACCCTGTATCCTAATCCGCTGGCTGACGGGACCTTTAACCTCTACTTTACAAATATGCCAGGCGGCGAATACAAATTAAGGCTGATGAATACTGCCGGCCAGTTGATAGATGCAGCGGTTATACAACATGCGGTAACAACTTCTAAAGAAGTATTTAAACCAAGGCAGCAGTTACTGCAGGGTAATTATATGCTTGAAATAATAAAACCTGATGGCACAAAACAAACCATCAGAGCGATGTATTGAAACCTGTGTTTAACCAACTAAAAGAGCGCCACTGTTTTTATAGTGGCGTTTTTTTTATAAATTTAAAAGGAGGGAATGTAATACTATCCCGCTGCGGAAACAACTTTACACATTTGTCTTATTACTACCAGGTGAGAAAATAAAACAGCCGGCACAATAAAGCAAGGTAACCAAACATATGGAGCATGCAGGACTGCAATGTTTGGCTGGTCAAACCCAAACTGCTGAAATGGAAATTGTACGGAAAGGATTGCCGTGGCTACAATATTTATCAGTAGCAGTATACACCCGAAATTCCATGCTATGATATGAGCGGTTTTAAATTTCTTTTTTACAAAGCCGGAATAATACACAACAGGCGCCGTAATGCCGGATACAATATCAAAGTTCCTTCCTTCAAATGTCATTTCAACCGGGATTGTTTTATGAATAAACAGCAGCAAGAGCGTGATCTCTACCGGCACTCTTACTATGTGCAGCAGCGTTAGTGTTCCAGCAGGCAGGGAATCAATTATCCGTCTTCCTTTAATGGAACTAAACATCAGGATAACAGCTGCAACAGGTGGAACAATGGCTAGTACAAACCCCGGGGGTACAAAAGTGGTGTTGGTGTAAAAGCCCGTTGATGCAATAACCGCCTGCAACGTAAGCCATCCCACGATGAGGGCAATAACCATTTTTGAAAAGTTGAACGCTTTTGCAATAAAGAATACAGTGATCATCGTAGTGATGATAAACAGCACAGGAAGGTAAAGTGGCAGATTACCCATGAATATATTATTGGATTCACAAAATAACAACTATCATCTTTCTTTCCCTTGTCAATTGACAGAAAAGTTCCGCAGCATTATTTGCCCGGCATTTGTTTATCCTTTATAGTAAGGTGCTGTTTAATTTTTCAATATGGTAAATTCACAACGCCTGTTCAATTGCCTGTTTTCGTCTGATGTATTGGGGGCAACAGGCTGCGTTTCGCCATAGCCATGCGATGTGATACGCCTGGCATCGATGCCTTTGGAGATAATATAATCCATCACAGACCTTGCCCTGTTATCACTGAGTTTCATATTGTATTCATCTTTGCCCCAGCTGTCTGTATGGGCACTCATCTCAACTTCTATGGCTGGATTTTCTTGGAGGAGTTTTACGACACGGTCAAGCTCTACAAAACTTTCCGGGCGCAGATCCCATTTATCAAAATCAAAAAATACATTGTTTAATCTTACCACACTGCCAATTTCTATCGGAACCAGGTAAAGATCTTTGTGTATCACTTTGTATCCTGCCTTTACAAAAGAATCGAGGTTTAGGTTTTCGCTGATGGCAAAGAAATGATCTGCATTGGCACGGATGCTGTAATTTTTATCATAGGGCAACACCACCTTAAAGGATCCATCAACAGGACTTGAAAGCCCATTGCCTGCGATCTTTCCATCAGGTAATGTTTCATACAGCAAAGAAGCGCTGATGGGTTCACCGGTTTTTTTATTGTACACATTGCCATCAACCAGGATAACCGGGTTGGGTTTTTCTTTTTCCAATAATTTAATTCTTACAATATCACTTTCGCCATAGCTGTCCTGGGCTGTGCTCATATAAGCATATTCACCACCGGCATCCATGGTAAAAAAAGATTCGATCTCAGGTGTGTTGATGGGCTCACCGAGGTTTACAGGCTCACTCCATTTTTGCCAGCTGTCGTCCAGTCTTTTCGTCATCCAGATATCATTGTAGCCATAGCCACCTTCACGGCTGCTGCTGAAATATAATGTTACGCCGTCTGGAGCCAGGTAAGGCGTTGTTTCATTGGTATGTTTTCCATTAATAGTTTTGCCTAGATTTTTTGGTTCGGTCCAGGTATCATCTTCCAAAGGAAAACTAACATACAGGTCATTGTTATATCCCTGGTCCTCCGGTGTCATATAATATAGCAATGCCCTGCCGTTATTGGCCATCACCGCACCGTTTTGTCTCCCCTGGTCGTACTTGGCAAAATTGCGTATGCGAAGCATTTCAGGTTTACTCCAGTAGCCATCTTCTTTTAAATAACACATACTGATACCCCGTCCATAATAGTCGCCATTGATAAAAGCATTGCGGATGAGGATCTGGTTATTATCAGGAGATATCCAAAAAACTGCATTGTAATAGTAAGTATTGAGCGGATAACCCAGGTGTACGGCCTTACTCCATTTTCCGCTTACACTGTCCCGGTAGCTGAACCAGATATCCTGTGCGTTGGGTACTTCCCCGATCTTGGTATTTTGCGGATCACCTTCACGAATGAAGAATAATAGTTGCCCGTCTGCGGAGATGGTGGGCCTCAGTTCTGAATATTCTGTATTGATGGGTAAACCCAGGTTTTCTATTTTAATGATTGACTTTTCTGTGATGACATTTTCTTTTTGCGCTACAAATTTTTCGCCTTCGGTTAAGGTTGCTTTTGCAAATGCTGTTTGGGCGCTGGTGAATGATGAGCAATAGAGTAGTGCTGAAAAGAGGGATACTTTTTTCACAGGGGTGGATTTGATTAAGGGGGTAACGAATAAATGCTGTATTTCTTGTGCAGCAGGGCAATTTAATTTCTGTATATATACAACAAGGCCGCAATCATTGCGGCCTTGAATTTTATACTAACTCGTGCTATCGTGAAATACAGGTCTTCTTACAATACCGTCTTACCCTTTTTAGGAGGTAATGACTGCCGTACAGGTTGTGCCTGCCTTTGTGGAGCAGAAGGGCTGGTCCATTGCTGTTGCTTAGCAGGAGCTTGCTGTACCCTTTGCTGTTTTACCTCGGCTTGCCTTTGTTGGCGTATTTGTTGTTCCTGTTGGCGATTGGCCTGTTGTTGCTGCCTTCTTATCGCTTCCTGTTGCCTTGCTTCATTCTGCTGTTGCCTCCTTACTGCTTCCTGTTGCACAGACTGATCTTGTTGCCTTCTTAAAACTTCTTGTTGCCTCGCTTCATTTTGGTGTTGTTTTCTTACTGCTTCTTGTTGAACAGTTTGATCCTGTTGCTGCTTCCTTATCATCTGCTGCTGAGGCGCATTATTTTGCTGTTGCCTGTTGATCGTTTCTTTTTGCACAGACTGATCCGGTTGCCTGTCCCTTGCTTGCTGTTTTTCTAACCGTTGTGACTGTTGTTGTTCCTTTACAATGGTGGCATCATCCGGAACAGGTGTTTGTTGTTTCTTTATCAGCTGTTGTTGTTTCACAGGTTCTTTTAGTGGCTGTACGGCAGCTGGTTGTTGTTCCGTTTCTGCACCATTTACCCGTACTGGTTGTTTAATCGTCGTTGCATTTTTTACAGGTGCAGTTGTTTCAGATGCAGGACGGTACACCCTTATTTCTTTTTTATTTACCACTTCCGTTTTTTTAACAGCCTGGTCAGTGAAAGCAATGTTCTTTGGTTCCAGTTTTTTCCTGGTAATGGTTTCAAACTGTTCTCTTGCAGGGCCGGCAACGTAGGTAACATTGTTATTCACCACGGTGTTATTGATAACCGTTACATTGTTGTACTGGTTAGCATTGATAGCAGGACGCTGGTAGTGCCTGTATATGTTTCTATCGTTGATGTATTGATGTCTTACAAACCGCCAGTTATTGTAAGGGATACTACCGAATGAATAATTAAAACCAAGGCCCGGACTCAACGGAGCCCAACCATAATAGCCGCCATAATTGCACCAGCCAACCCATGCAGGTGCCCACTCATATCCTGGCACCCAGGCCCATCCATAATGATTAAGATAAGCCCAGCGACCATAGTGAAATGGTGCCCAGCCCCAGGCATAATCACTCGCCCACATCCAGCCAAGGTTTGTGTATTCCCAACGGCCATTGCTGCTGTATGGCTCAAAGCCCATTTCATTGCTGATCCATACCTGCCCATACTGAGGATTATTTACCCAGCGGCCATATGGACTGAGTTCGTTATAAAAAGTATTGAAACTGATGCCGGCATTTATCTGCGATTTTGTTTCGTAACTGCCCGCCAGCATGAGCATCGTTACAAAAATGGTTATCATCTTTTTCATCTTCCTGGTTTTTGATTGTGCTATAGATATATAAATATCCGTGCCATATTGTGCAGGGATATTGTAAAATTGATAAGAGGAAAGGGGAGGTTACACTAGTGAAGGACAGATGATTAGATATTGTAAAACAATCTGCCCGGCCAATATGTTGTAAGCAATTTTTGATATTGTATTTTCGTTAACACAGGGTTTGTAAACAGCATGTAAATTGCAACTATGACAAAATTTTTTGTTTTCGTTTTTCTTGTTTTACCCTGTCAGCATATTTTCTCACAGGCATGGACAAGCGAACAACTTGACAAAGCCAACACAGCGAAAGATTATGACTATGTTACGGACGAAGAAAAGACAATCGTTCAGTACATTAACTTATGCCGCATGTACCCAAAGCAATTTGCCAACAATGAAGTGAAACCTTATACAGGCATTAAAGGTTTGAAATATAAAGGCCTTGCAAAGTATAAAGCCAGTTTGATTAATGAACTGAACAGCCGTCAGCCAGCAGAGCCACTTGAATTTGATGAGAATATGTATGACGATGCTGAATGTTATGCTGCTGAAATTTCTAAAAACAGGCGGGCTGCTCATCAACGGAAAAATTGTGAAAAAGGCAGCTATGCTGAGAACCTTTACTTTGGAAAACAGGATGGTAAAACAATTGTATTAGAATGGCTGATTGATTGTGGTATAGCCACCTTAGGTCATAGAAAAAACTGTTTGAATAAATTGTATGGTGGGTTCGGGGTTAAGATTGATACACACTATGAATATGGGAAATGTGCGGTAGGGGAGTTTGGGGAGTGATAAAGCACCTGGAAGTGCCGACTTATTTTCCATATAGCCCTGCTATTCACAACCTCATCAACGGTTCGTTGCTTCGTTCACTTTTGTCTGTTGTTGCAAATGATATTTGTTAGTCCTTTGAAGGTGAGTGTTTATATTCCGAATAGGAAATAAATTTTTTCCCCGGCCCATCCGGCAGGCGGGCATCGAAAAGGTAGAGACCAGTTTCTCTTGTACCCACCCAAAGATTTCCAGTTTTATCTTCCAAAATTGTCCATATCCAGGGATTGATTAGTCCATCTTTAAAAGAGGTGAAAGCTTTACCATCATAACGCCTCAGTCCATCACTGGCACCAACCCAAATATTTCCCTTTCTGTCTTCTATAATTCTGGTAACGTTATTTAAGCCATCTTTTTTTGTAAAGCTTGTAATTGATTTGGAACTTGTTCTGGGCGAAGCCGAAGGATCATACCGGTAGACCCCACCCCAATTGCTAAACCAAATATTTCCCTTCTTGTCTTGCAATTGAGGCCACCCCCAATTATGTGCTTTTGGCTTTGGCCCATCTTGAAACAATTCTTCTAATGTAAGCTTGGTTACAGATTTACCATCATACCTGTACACACCCTCGTTAGTTCGTCCTCCAAACCAAATGTTACCTGCATTATCTTCTAAAATACGTTCCACCTTATCGTTGCTGCTCAAAAAGCCATTTGGGGCCTCATCAATTATAAAGTGAGTAAAGCCTGCCTTTACGGTAGGCTGGGATTTGCCGTCATAGACATAAACACCATCGATTGTTGCGAACCATAATTTCCCTGCTTTGTCTTGCATGATATCATGCACAATTTGCGTTTGATAAAACTTATTTTTGTTCAGAGGCAGGTTTTTGGGTAAAGGAATCTGGATTTTAGTAAATGTTTTACTCTGGCTGTCCGGCAGGCTGGCATC
>Ga0209097_10000857_pt1 | contig 27748 bp, 19 predicted proteins | sample AD_UKC052_MetaG_FD_184419 | JGI IMG/M metagenome (GOLD analysis project Ga0209097, IMG submission 184419) | Active sludge microbial communities of municipal wastewater-treating anaerobic digesters from USA - AD_UKC052_MetaG (SPAdes) (version 2) | ecosystem: Engineered > Bioreactor > Anaerobic >... | reverse complement strand
CCTATCTTCCCATGAGGCCGCATGGAAAGACACCTTGCACCGCGCCGCTTGGGCGAAGTTATCCACATTTCCACCGTCGTCCACAAAAGAAAAAGAAGCAAAAAGAAAAGCTCTACTACGACTACGTGCTACGCATCCGATCCGGACGTAGGGAACATACAAGAAGCAAACGGGAGCAAGATTGAGTTCATCATTGCGGAGAAGCGTGGGAAGGATTGGGTTTGCATCGAATCTCCGTCCTCTCAGTGCCCCCCTGTGTCCACTGTGGTTCAGATGGACCCGGACAAGGGCACCGTCAAACGTGGTTCTGCCACCTGCCCCGTCTGCGGATACACCACGCCGGTCGTATCTGTTCGGCAGCAATTGAAGGCCCGCCGAGGGGGCTCCAATGACGCGCGGCTTTTCTGCGTCGTGACGACAAGACTAGGCAATGATGGGCGAACCTATCGGCTCCCAAGGGCTCAAGATATGACGGTTTTTCTCGCTGCCAGCGAGCAACTTTCCCGACTGCAAGCGTCGTCTCGATCTTCCGAAACGATTCTGCCCAACGAAGTTATCCCTCCTACTGAAATTCGCAGAGTCAGCGTGCCCATCTACGGGATGGCAACATGGGGAGACCTCTTCTCCCACCGGCAAGCGCTGACTATGAGCACACTCGTCAGACTACTTCGCACGGCATCTGAAGAGCTTAAACGGAATTACCCTCCCCTTGAGCTTGCCGTAACTGCGGTTCTGGGCCTTGCGATCAGTCGCTTTAGTGATATCTGCAACGCTTTGTGCATGTGGGAAACAACGAAGACGCAAGTGCGGCATATGTTTACCCGGCAGGCGATTGGGATGCTCTGGGATTATGCAGAACCGAATGTATTCGCTGATGCGGCTGGCAACTTCATAACCACACTGTCCACCATGATTGGAGTACTGGAGCGCGAAGCATTGGCAAGCATGTTGGCGGGCCATGTGGAGCAGGCGTCCGCCGCGGAGCATCCAATGCCCGACGACTCAGCAGATATGTTTATGACAGATCCACCGTATTATGATGCTGTGCCATACGCGCATCTGTCAGATTTCTTCTACGTTTGGCTAAAGAGGTCGCTGCAGCCTTCCTTTCCGGATATCTTTAGCGAGAATGAAGTCCCGAAGAATGGTGAGATTGTCGTAGATAGGCCGCATGAACTTAGCCGGTCGGCAAAGGACATCGCTTTCTACGAGGCGGAATTGACAGAAGCGTTCGCGGAAGGACGCCGGGTTCTCCGCCCAAACGGAACTGCGGTTGTTGTCTTTGCCAGCAAGAGCACAGCGAGTTGGGAATCCATCCTGAAGGCCGTGGTTGGCGCCGGTTGGATCATCAGTGGCTCATGGCCTATTGACACGGAGATGGCGACACGACTTGCGGCCCAAGGACAGGCTCGATTGGCATCCTCTGTCCATCTTGTCTGCCGTCCTCGCGAGAATGCCAACGGTTCGCTGCGTGGCGATGATATCGGTGACTGGCGCGATGTTTTGCGTGAGTTGCCTGACCGGATTCACGAGTGGTTGCCGCGATTGGCGGATGAGGGTGTGGTCGGTGCGGATGCAATCTTTGCCTGTCTGGGCCCGGCATTGGAGGTTTTCTCGCGGTATTCGCGAGTAGAGAAGGCCAGCGGCGAATTGGTGACGTTGCGCGAATACCTTGAACATGTGTGGGCGGCGGTGTCGAAAGAGGCGTTGACGTTGGTGTTTAAGGACCTGCCTGTCGGCAGGCAGGGTGCGGACAGCGGCGCGGAGGGTCTCGAGGAAGATGCGCGATTGACGGCCATGTGGCTGTGGACCTTGTCTGCCGACAGGCAGGCGTTGGGGAGCGCTCAAACCGCAGAGAACGCAAGGGACGCAGAGGAGGATGCCGAAGAGGCAGAGGAAGAGGCAGGCGTGAAGAAGGCGGCTTCCGGCGGGTATACGCTGGAATACGACGCGGCCCGGAAAATTGCACAAGGACTAGGCGCACACTTAGAAGCACTTACGAGTCTGGTGGAGGTTAAGGGCGACAAGGCGACGCTATTGCCCGTGATGGCCCGCACGCGGAGACTGTTCGGGAAGGACGAGGCAGTCACACAAAGCCATGCCGGCCGGCAGGCGGGTCGCGAAGGCGCAAAGGGTGGAAGGAAGACCCGAGCCAAACAGATGGACATGTTCGTCACCCTGGAGCAACTCGAGGCGGAGGACCTGCCTGACGGCAGGCAGGGGCCGCAGGATGTCACGCCCGCGCCGGGGACGACCGTCCTCGACCGTGTCCATCAGGCGATGATCCTGTTCAGCGCAGGCCGCAGTGAGGCCATGCGACGGTTCCTTGTGGATGATCCGCCTGCCGGCGGACAGGCCGTGGGCAACCACCCGCGATTCTGGAGTCTCGCGCAAGCCTTGTCGGCCCTATACCCCTCGAACAGTGACGAGAAACGCTGGGTTGACGGTGTTCTGGCGAGAAAGAAAGGACTCGGGTTCTAGACGGTCTGAGTGGACTACTGGAGAAAACATCATGGCGACCTTCAAGAGACGTAACATAACCGATATCGCTAAGCCTTTATCTCTGGAGGAACTCCGGCGCAGGGCTAAGATCGTGGTCATTGACGACGATCCCAATAGCTTCCCGCTGGACATCTTGCGGAAAGAAGGCTATTCCCTAGAGCTCTGGGAGAAAGTAGAGTCACTCGACCGTTTGGAGCGTGGCGACTTCGACATCATTGTCCTGGACATCGGTGGTGTCGCCAAGGACTACAGCCTTCAGCATGAAGATGGCCTTGCCATTCTGGAGCATCTAAAGGGCCACAATCCCACGCAGATAATCGTTGCCTTTTCGGGCCAGAGTTTTGATCTGAGCAAGAACAGATTCTGGCAGATGGCGGATGACGCGTTGAGCAAACCTGTGGACGCGGTTAAGTGCAAACAGGTCATCGACCAACTCTTGCGTGAGAGGTTCACGATTATGCATTACTGGGAAGGATTCAGGACGATTTTGCAGGATGCTGGATTGACGCAACGAAAGATCGATGCTCTTGAGAAGAGCCTCGTGAAGGCAATAGGGCGCAATGATCGGGAGTCTGCATTGACGCTGATGAGGAATGCCGTTCCGGCTCTCGACGTTACCACACGGCTTGGCGTAATTGGGTTGAAGATTCTGGCCCTTTGTGGGATTGCGTAATGAACGTCCAGATTGCACAACGTCTCTGCCCCTTTCCGCACCTGAACGAACACGGCGGACTCGAAAACGGATTGCATTATGAGCATCCCAGACAGTGTCGGAAATGTAGAGGTACAGGGTGCGGCAAGTACCTGCAGGAAATAGTCCCTCTTGGTCAGGTTCGCCACTACGTGTGCGACTCAGGTCTGTCGGTCTTTGTCGCGTCTAGGCCCAGTGTCCATATGGTGATAAACGGCGTCTTGGATGCCGAGAAGAACAAGGTATGTTCCGGGCCAGTCAGGAAGTCTCTCAGGCAGCAGAAGGTGTGCCAACCGGAAGTGGAGAAATGGCTGGCATCACTGGCAGAGATATCTGAGGTCATGGAACGCCACATGGAAACCAGAGTTCGCGAGGTTATCGGGACGCTTCATGACGTCAAAACCGCAGTGAACTTGGTTTATCGGAACGCTGAGGCGCTCGTTCAGAAGTATCCGGGTTCCACGTTCGACGAGCGCGTAGAAGGTACAGAACCTGAGTTGAAATCGTTGCTGAAGTCAGTGGGTCTGCTGACTACACGATTCATTACGTCGTCAATTGTGGCCAATCCTGAGTCAGTCCGTCATGGGAAGAAGCGTCCATGTCCAGTCTACAAAGTCTTCCACAAGATGGTACGGTTGTTTCAGGAAGTCGCAAACCGAAAGCACGTACATATTCAGATGAGTGGAGCGTCGTTCAAAACCCCACAGGTATACGACTCCTTTGAAGCTCTCGCTCTAGTGCTTGTTGACAATGCGATCAAATACTCCGAATCAGGCCAACAGGTGACAGTGACGGTTGATGATCAAGGTGACGGTGTCTATGTTTCGGTTGAATCCCACGGTCACACTATCGCACAGGATGAACAGGAACGAGTGTTTGAAAAAGGCTATCGGACATCCGAGGCGATCCGAAGTGTACGGGACGGGTCGGGTTTGGGCCTGCATATAGCGAGACTGATTGCAGATGCCCACCAGACAAAGGTTTGGTATAAGGCACGAAATGTGGGAACAGATGGAATGGGTACGAATATCTTCTCCGTAAAGATACCCGGCTGAGCCTCGAATGGAGTTGGTCATCAAGAGACAGGGAGAGTGAAATGGGTTTGCAGCCTTGGCACAAAGTGGTGACACATCGAGAGGATCTCCGCGAGGAGCGCCCATTAGACGCTTCGGAATTCGCGGTACATCTGGACCAGGTACGGGACAACCGGGGGCCGGATGTGTACAGGATGCCCGAGGAGTTTTTTCGGCGAACCTTCCTGACAAAGAATCTGCTCGGGTTGGCATCGGAGGCGGTGCGCCGGTTGAACGGCGAGATTACCGAGACATCGGCTGTTTTCAATATGGCGACGCAGTTCGGCGGCGGCAAGACGCACGCGCTTACGCTCCTTTATCATCTTGCCAAGCATGGATCGACAGCGTGCAAATGGCCGGGCGTTCGGCAAATCCTTCAACAAGGAGGCGTTGGCGGCATCCCGGAATGCCAGACGGCTGCGTTCGTGGGAACTGAGTTTGACGCCATTCAGGGGCGCGGCGGAAACGACGGAACCCCCTTGCGCAAGACGCCGTGGGGCGAGATCGCGTATCAACTGGGGGGCGACGATGCCTTCCGGGTTGTTGCCAAGCACGACGCCGAGGGTATTTCGCCGGGCGGCGACGTCATCCAAGGTTTTCTCCCGACGGGTCGGCCTTGCCTCATCCTGATGGACGAGATCATGAATTTCCTCAGCCGCGGGCGCAAGATGGGCATGGCTGCGCAGTTGTACAATTTCCTGCACAACCTCTCGGAGACGGTGCGGGGGATGAAGAACGTAGTCCTCGTGGCATCCATTCCAGCATCATTGCTGGAGATGAGCCAAGAGGACGAGGAAGATTTCAAGCGGTATAAGAAGATGCTTGACCGCGTGGGCAAGCCCATTATGATGTCGTCGGAATCGGAGGCGGCGGAGATTATCCGGCGGCGGCTCTTTGAGTGGGATGATGACGCCCTTGGGCAAAACGGCAAGGTGAATCTGAGCAAGCAGGCGCTGGACGTGTGCCGGGCCTATGCGGACTGGGTCGTGGACCATCGGCAGCAGGTGCCGGGATGGTTTCCTGTCGACCAAGCACTTGATGCTTTCAAGGACACGTATCCGTTCCATCCGATGGTGCTGTCCGTGTTCGAGCGGAAGTGGCAGACCCTTCCCCGATTCCAGCGGACGCGCGGTGTATTGCGCATGTTGGCGCTGTGGGTGTCGAAGGCGTATCAGGAGGGCTACAAGGGCGGGCGCAGAGACACCCTCATCGGGCTGGGCAGCGCCCCGCTGGATGACCCCATGTTCCGCTCCGTGATATTCGAGCAACTCGACGAGGAGCGCCTTGAGGCGGCCATCACCACGGATATCTGCGGGAAAACCGATTCGCATGCCACCCGGCTGGATCAGGAGGCGGTGGACGCCATCAAGAAGAGCCGCCTGCACCGCAAGGCGGGAACGGTGATTCTGTTCGAGTCCAACGGGGGCACGACGAGCGAGGATGCGACGGTGCCGGAAGTCCGTCTGGCGTTGGGCGAACCCGACTTGGACAGCGGGAACGTGGATACGGTACTTGAGGCCCTCGTGACACACTGCTATTACCTGGGCGTCCAGAAAAACAAGTACCGGTTCAGCTTTACACCTAACCTGAACAAGATGCTGGCGGACCGGCGTGCGAGCATTGACGCGCGTAAGATTGAGGAAACGGTGCGCGCCGAAGTCCAGCGGGTATTTTCCGCAAATGACCCGTCCGTACCGGGGGGCGTGGAACGCAGATTCTTCCCCGAAAGAAGTAGCGATGTGCCCAATCGGCCTACGCTGACCCTTGCGATTTTCGGCCCGGATAAGTCTATGGCGGATAAGGCGGCGACACTCCGGGAACTGGACACCATGACGCGGGATTGTGGCGCGTCGTCGCGGACGTTCAAAAGCGCCATTGTGTGGTGTGTGCCCGATACGGCGGCGTCGCTGGAGAACGAGGCGCGAAAACTGTTGGCGTGGCAGGAAATCAAGGAAGACGAGGCCAGCCGCCTGGACGAAAACCAATTCCGCCAATTGGAGGAAAACCTAAAGAAATCCAAGCGTGACCTGCAAGAGGCCGTATGGCGCGCGTACCGGTACATCGCCCTGCTTGGCAAGGACAACGCAATCCGGGTCGGCGACATGGGCTTGGTCAATAGCAGCATGGCGAACAGCATGACCGGCCTGGTCTTACAGCAATTGAAAAAGGACGGTGAGATTGAGCAAAGCATCAGCCCAAACTTTCTGCTGCGGAACTGGCCGCCCGCGTTCACGGAATGGAGCACAAAGTCCATCCGCGACGCCTTTTTCGCGTCGCCAATGTTTCCCAAGCTCCTAAACGGCGAGCAGACAGTCAAAGATACTATCGCACGCGGTGTTCATGGCGGTATGTTGGGGTACGTCGGCAAGAAGGGCGACGGACGTTATGCGCCGTTCCACTTTGCCGAAGAACTGAGCGCCCTGGATGTCGAGATTTCCGACGACATGTTTGTCATCACGAAAGACGCCGCTGAGGCGTACAAGAAGGCGGGAGCTGCTTCCGCACCTGCCGGTCAGACGCCTATGCCCGGACCTCAAGGCCAGACTTACGAAACACCGACGGTGGCCTCCCCCGCACAAGTCTCCGACGGTGAAGCAGGATCCTACGGGCCGGGAAAGCAGGCGGAATTGCCTCCCGGTCCAACCATCAAGGTCGGCGCTTCGTCCATACGCTGGAAGGGCCAAGTCCCCCCGCAAAAGTGGATGAATTTCTACACCAAAGTCCTGTCCCGCTACGCCGCCGCCAAAGGCCTCAAGATCCACTTGGATGTCGAAGTGAGCCCTGACGGCGGACTTACAAAATACCAGTTAGACGAGATTAGAACCGCCCTGCGTGAACTTGGGCTGTCGGACGATATGGAAGTTTCGGAATGACATTGGTCTCTGATGAGACTGTCCTTGTGAGCCATCCCCGATTCATGCACCAAGCGGAGCGAGAGCGTTTGCCCCGGTGCAGGGGATTCTCTCCTCCCCGAGCGACTCACGTGCCCTCCGCCATGTTGCATACCTGGATGAGGAGATCCTGGTCCGCCGTCCCGGAGAGAAGCCTGATGAGTCTCCATGCTTGGGGCGGGGGCAGATCCTGGATTCCTGTGGGTTTTTGCCCTAAGAGGCGTCCGCATGAGTCCCCGGTCCGGCATCTAGGTCAGTGCGCCGATCACCGCACTGATGCCCAGGTAGAAAGTAGCCCCGGGACGAGATCGAAGACTGGATTCGCGAAGACGAACATCATCATCTCGACTAACTTGACTGAAGACGCGATCAACTCGAAACGGGTGGGATGGTCAAAGGCCATCCCGATCCGGTGCCCTTGAAACAAGTGATCACAGGGACTGTGTCAGCGACCGGGGCCGAGCCAGCATGAGATGATGCGCAAAAGGAGGCAACTGCGGCGAAGGACTGATACGGCTTTCGATCTTCGTGCGTGCGACCGGCCCTGGGTCCTGGTGCCAATCACCGGACTCTGGGCTGCAATCTGGCTGGTTGAAAGTCGGGACGCGATTGCTGTAGGTTCTTGGTGGTGCGTGTGTACGAGATCTGCATTCACTTGATAACGGAACGTGTTTCAGGACGCGCCCGGAACAAGAGTGAAGGGGCGTCATGCTACCCGTGGGGGGTGCTCAGTGATAAGCTTCTCCATCATCATTCGTTTTGACACGCCACTTTTCCAAGGGGGACCGGAATCTCAGAAGCCGGATCCCTTGGGCTTGCTACGCGGCGAGTCTCTACGCGGGCTCATGCACACGTGGGCGAGGGCCATCATTGCGCCCTTGGTAGGCGAGGGGAACATTGAGGCCGTCAAGAAAGCGGAACAAGCGCTCTTCGGGTACGCCGCGGGCGAGCGAGACGAGGAAGTCGCCCCCCCAGACCCCAGGGACTTCGGTTTCGCGACGTTCCGTATGCACGACATAACTCTGGCGGAGGGAGACCGACCTTCACTGGTAGAGATGGGAACAGCTTCCTTCCCCGTTTGTGCGCACACGGACAACCCGCAAAGGCGGGGGCATCCGTCCAGCGGCGCTCCCCGCACCGTGAAGGTATCCTTTCGTCGTGACGCGGTGAAGCGTGATCCCGACCTACCCAAGATGATATGGACGGTTTTGTGGACCGCTCTTTCCCTCGGTTCCCTCGGACAACGCGCACGCCGGGGCTATGGATCCCTTACCATAACGGACGTAACGGGGCTGGAGAAATCGGTGCTCGGTGCGCTCACACCCTATCCGGGATATGCATCACAGGATGAAGTCGCGGCGTGGATTGGGGCCGGGTTCACCCAAGCTCAAGCAAACACTCGAACCTGGCTTGAGAAGAACAAAACGCCCCTAACGGCTTCGGTGCGTACGGACGAACACAGTTTCTTCCAGATCGGTGGATGCGATCAGATACGCGTGGGGACGCCGGACCAGATCAGCGCCAACATGCGTGAGGGACTCTTGTGTAATCTCATGTTGGCATGCAGACGGGCACGGAAAGACAATTCGCAGGAACAGTATCGGGAGTTTCTCGGGAGTCACAATCCGCGGCGCGCTTCGCCGCTCTGGTTCCGCGTTTTCAGACTCAGCGATGGCCGTTATGTGCCTGTTACGGTCTATTCACCGCCGAAGAAGGGGATTTCCCCCATTGTCAATAGCGTAGTCAACGCGATTGGCATCAACTATCCGGGGTAACAGCAACCATGGAAGACACGACGTCGAGTTACCTCCTGAAGCTCGGGATTGCCGGCGTACAGGAGTTCATCAGCCAGTCACGCAAGATCCGCGACTTGGACGCTGCCTCGAGGATCGTTGCGGCTCTATCACAGTCTGCCGGCCAAGCCCTGTCCCAGGCCGTATCCAAGGAGTGCATTCTAGTACCGGCCGTCGTCAGGAAAAAGGATGCGTGGCCTCACCAGATCATCTGCCGAATACACGCGGGGGACGAGAGGGCCGTGCGGGCCGCCGCCGACGCAGCAGCTTCTGCGGTATCCGAGAAATGGGACGAGATCGCTACAGATGCTTTCTCCAAGCGCAAGAGGCAAATCGGCACCAATCAGGAGAGCTTCCTTCGGGCTGCCCGAGATTGGCTGGAAGTCTACTGGGTAGCCGTTAAGGAAACAGGCGACTACGCGAGCGACTTTGACCGAGTCTCGCAGTTGTATGATGGCCGCCGGCACACGCGGACGCGATCGCAGCCGACGAGAATAGTCCTCTCTGATGGAAAGATGCCCTGGATTTGCTCGCTGTGCGGCAAACGCCCGAGCGTCTTGAAAGAAGGGAGCGCAGACGGGACTGCCTTCACCGTAGGCAGGGAACGCCTTTGCGCCGCTTGTGCAACCAAACGGCATGACGCCCTCGCGGACGCACGGGACGTGCCCTCAACTCACTATCTGGCAAAGCATCGTTTCCTTACCGATAGCGGGTTCGAGGCCGTTCGGGATCAGCATCCCAACGTCAACTGGAGACGGGTGATTGACACACCGGACTCCGACGAAGAGGTACAGGCTCTTCCCGAGAAGGAGCGGGATGCACTCTCCACGCTTCGGCAGCGTAAAGCTTTTCAGGAATTGCCCTCCTATTACGCCATCGTCGTTTTGGACGGGGACCACATGGGGAAATGGCTGTCGGGAGAGAAGGCTGGGATTTCCGAGGGAGAAGCAATCAAAGATCTCCAGAAGGAGCTCTCAAGTCGAATTGTCGACGTGTCCCGCAAGTTGACGAAGCTCTCCCAAAATCCCGCCGAGGCGACACAGGGCGTCTATGTCGTGTACGCGGGAGGAGATGATGCGCTCTTGCTCACCGCGATGGACTACCTGCTCCCGGCAATACGCAAGATCAGGAGTGTCTGGGAAAAGATCATGGGAGCGTCATGGCCCCCGCCCCTAGGTTCCGTCGCCACTGGGCCAACACTGACGCTTCACGCTAGCATTGCGCATGCCAAGTCCCCCCTGCAACCGGCCCTACGCGGGGCCTTCGACGGCCTGGCCCGCGCCAAACGGTACGGTAGAGACTGCTTCTCCGTCGCGGTGCAGACTTCCGGCGCGCCCTTCTGCATGCTTGGGAGCTGGGATGAGTTCGACAAGTTGAAGGACGCGGTTCAGGCGTTTTCCGACTGGCGCCTAGAAGACAAGGGGACAAGGCCGCTCGACCCCAAAGAGGTCGCCGAGCGTCCTGACAAAACGTTACCCATGAAGACCGGACACAGTCTGCTAGGAGCCAACGTTTTCTTCACAACCGCTTCATCGCCTGAAGACGCGCAGCTCTGGTCCGAGGCCGGATACGATCGCGAGATCCGCCACCTGTTCAATCATTCCGGCGCCAAAAGATTGGCTCGGGAGACCTGGGGCGAGGACCTCCTCGCGTGGTTGTCCAACCGAGCCAAGCGTAGACTCGTGAGCGATGATAACCAGCCCATCTGCGGAAGGGAGTTGGTGGAAAGCGCGCTCAAAACCTCGCTGTTCCTCGCGCGGACGCTATCTTGGAGAGGCAATGATGACCAGTAACGTCCTTCTTGAACCCCTCGACGTCATCTACAGCAACGACCCCCGCCCCGTCGAAGACGGAGGCTTTGCACAACCCGCCGAATTGCAGCCTCAGGTGATCGCCGGCGCCTGGGCCACGCAAATCCTCGAAGCCGGCGGCTATTTTGCCGACAGAAACTCCGCAAGCGCCAAGAGCGCCGCCCAAGCCGCCGGTGTTCCCGACCCCGCCGGCGTTCCCGACGCCGGAGGAACACCCAAGTTCAGGCTCAAGGGCAACGGTTGGTGGCACCCCGAGATGCAGCAAGTCTACTGGCCGACGCCACGACACCTGCTCCAAGACGCTGACCGGCCCACGGCTAATGCCCTATACCCTGCCTTTCCAGCGCTTATGGACGATTGCATCGATGACGGAGAGGGCACTCTCCCTCTGAAACTGCCCAGTCGTTCTCTCGAGCCCAGCTACGGCTACATTTCTCTTGACTCGCTCTGCAAGCTGTTCGCGGCGCCACCGGCCCCAAGGGTATTCCTGAGCGTGAAGCCGGCCTCGGACTTCTACGTTTGGGAACAGCGGTCCGGGCACACGCGCGCCCCGAATGGCGTTGTCATGGAGGGGAAGCTTTACAGCCGGCCGGTGATGCGTCCCCGGGAACACTGTGTTTCGGGCCGTCGCCGTGTCTCACAACTCGCCATATTCCTAGAAGGCGATGAGAAGTTGGTTCACAGCGAAGAACGGCGCCTCATGTCCCTCGGGGGTGACGGTCGCCAGGCCATCATTCATCGGAAAGACGCTTCGGATGTTCAGATTTCCCTTGACTCCCTCAAGACCAAGGTGAAGCGGGGAATCGACGAAGGGCTGGGGCTTCTTCTCTATCTCGCCACCCCCGCCCCCTTCGTCCATGGGTGGCGTCCGCGCACACCCGATGGCATGACAATGCTCGGCGCCGCCGTGGACCGCCCCATCACCTTGTCCGGATGGGATGTGGCACGCCAGCGCCCCAAACCCATTCTATCTGCGGCGCCCGCGGGTTCGGTGTACTTCTACTCAGTTCAGAATTCAGAGGAAGCCAAGGAGTTCGTCGATACCTACCATTTCGCCAAATCTCTTTGTGATAGCGAGAAGGATTACTCCGCTTATGGGCGGCTCGGATATGGCCTGGCTATCACCGGCGTATGGGATGCGTCGGCGGCCGGTAACACCAGAGGAGTCTGAGCGATGTACCAGTACCAAGGGGTTCTCGTGCTACGGTGCGAGACCGATATGCTGCCCGGTTCCGGCGAAGGCCACGATTTCATCGACCGGGCCGTCCAGAGAAACGTCGTCACCGGCATTCCCTATCTGCAAGGATCATCCAAGAAGGGAAGTCTCCTGAACGCCGCCAGGGAAGGCAACATGGACGACAAAACCCGAGACGCCCTCTTTGGCAAGGAAGGGAAGGACGGTCATCAGGGCTGCTACGCCGTGACGGACGCCAACGTCATGCTATTCCCTGCCGCATCGCCTCGCGGAGCCTACGGATGGGCCACGACGCCACTCGGACTCGCCTGGTTTTCCGGCCTGTTGTGTGACGCCGGATTCGACGGCGAAGGCTCCTTGCCGAGGCAAATTCAAGGCCTCCTTCGGCAGATCTCCCTGCGAGCAGACCAGTGCCTCATGCCAGGCAATGGCGCCGCACCGTGTCCCTTGGCCATCGCCGATGTACAAACCGAGACACATTGTGCGGCATTGGGCGGACTGCTGCTGAAAGCATTCATGAACGATGCCCTGGCCCGTATCGCCGCGGAGCTGGCCAAATGGGTCTATCCCGAGGATAGCGCCATGCAGGAATTCATGAAGAGCCGCGTCGTGATCATGAGCGAGGAGGCTTTTCGGATACTCGTTGACGGGGGCATGCAGAAAGAGGCGAGCATCCAGGTCCTCGATACGGGCGTAACCGAGCCGAAATCCTTGCGATACAGCGAATATCTTCCAGCGCGCACGGTCCTGGTCTCACCCGAATACGTCAAGACGCCCCGCGTCCAAGGCGTGAGTCCAGAAGAAGCGTGGAAAGCGCAGTGCGGGCTCTTCGGAATCACCGACTCGCCGGCGCGTCACCGCTTCGGCGCCGATGAGACCACCGGCAAAGGCATTGTGCGCACCGCATTCTGGGTTTCGCCAACGGCGGGCGCAGGCTCTGGAGGAAACACCTAATGTCCATAGTCACCTTGGCGCAGGCCAGACGCAAGGCTGCCGTGGCGCTGATAGATCCTCTGTTTGCCGGGGGCAATCCAGCCGGAAAGGACCTCAAGAAGCGGCTGTCGGGGATACCGGCCAAAGTCGGCTTCAACGGTTTGTTGCAGACGGTTGCCAGCCTGAACGATGAGAAGCCCGACAGCATTGAGCAACAAGTGCTGCGGCTCCTGATCGGAATGCTCGAAGCCAGCCCGGCGCTTGCCGACGTGCCAAGGCCGGCAGAGCCTTTCTTTGACTGGCTCGCCGGGCTGGATGGCTTTGTTCTGGCCCGTGTTGAACAGGAGTCGCTCGCATGCCTCGCAGCGCTGAAATCCGAAGTGGAAGCGCGTAGCGACAGCCCAGCGTAGAGAAAGGAATCCGGTATGGCCAACACACACATGCTCTGCCCCAACGGCTGTCCGCTGGGATTCCGGTTGCGGTTGAGGAAGAATGGCGACACGATGGCCGTCGCCGACGACGACATGAACCGTCTCAAGGAAATGCTTGGCCCCTGCCCCAATCTGGGCCTCTTATGGAACCGGTACTTCCCGGCTCACAACGCACCGAAAGACGAGGCTCTGGGCTCCTCCACCTGGGGTGTTGATTTCTCCCAGGAATATGAAGAAGCCAACGCAATTCCACACCCCGACAAACGCAGGAAGGCGGTCAACCGAATCAAGGAAAACATCGATAGGTGGAAAGGACACGGCGCCCTGCTATTCTTCTGCGAATTGGCCCAATGGGCTCTCGGGCAACCTGAGTACACATCTTTCGTGGAACGAGAACGCGGCGTGTGGGCGAAAGCGGTACAGGCTGAAGGCCACCGCATGTTCAAAGTAAAATCCCTGATGCGATGCCGGCCGGGAATCGGTTTGCCGTGCTCGTTTGAGAACGGCGGCATCAGCCTGCATCCGCTCCTCGGCTTCCCCATTCTCGCCGGGCGATCGCTCAAGGGACTGTTGGCCCACTACCTCTGCGAGGAAGTGTTTCCTGCCCGTAAGGAAGAGAACGATGACCTCCAGCCGAGGGCACAGAAGCTGGCGAAGCATCTATGCCCAGTCCACGATGGGGACGACGCGCCAGAGAAAGCGCTTGCCAGACTGGCCAACCGGATCTTTGGCGCCGGCCCCGAGGAAACGGAGAGCGGCCCATCCGAGGGAGCCGTGGTCTTCCACGGAGGCTACCCCGCGCAGAATCTGCCCAGCCAGTGGTTCGATGTCGATGTCATCACCGTCCATCAGAAGCCCTATTACGATGACAAGAGCAACCGGCAGCCACCCAGTGACGGGGAGAACCCGGTTCCTGTGCATTTTCTGACGTTGGCTCAAGGCATCGAATTCGCAATAGGCCTGGGACTCTCCGCGAGGGGCCGGGACATGGAGTCCGCGACCCAAGACATGCTCTTGGACTTCGTACAGGACGCCCTCGCGGCCGCACTATGGGATTGGGGATTCGGCGCTCGTGCCGCCGCGGGCAATGGACTAATGGTTCGAATTGGATAGGCGATCGCGAAATCGCCGGAGGGAGGAACGACCATGAACTACTACGTGACCACGGGAAAATCACTGAGCGATGCCTCGCGCTGCTGGCAATTCCTGGCGGATGTTCCCCAGCACGACGGTTTCCGCAGCATGATCGCCGCGGATATCGCCACACTGGAGGGATGGGATTACCGACAGCAATGCAGAGAGCGTGTGCGCACCCACTTGCTCGATGCTATGGGCGGGGACGCCAGCCGGTATGAGGAAAACGCACGCCAGTTGGTGGAAGAACACCTCGCGCCTGACGCCGCCGAGGATCGGAATCTCTATCACCTCTTCCCAGCCGAGATCGCCACGCTCATGTACATGAACGAACAAGAGTTTGTGACAGAAGGTGGTCAGGTGACATTTCTCATAGGCGCAGAGGATGACCGCAATTCGAATATCAAAGAGGGCTGGCTGTGCGTTGCGCTCTTGGGCCGGATCATGAAACTGAGAGAGTTCCCGACGATGGAGATCGAGACACTTCACTGCAAGTGGCATCCGGAGAATCGCGGCTTCGAGGGCGAGATGGAACGCTTGGTCGAGAACTTCGCTCCAAAATTCCAGCTTGTGCTGACTGGCGGCTTCAAAGGCGTCATCCTTTCCATCGCTGCCAAGGTCGGCAACCGAGCCACAGCCGATCCCCAATGGGCCGCTTTCCTACGCCAAAACTGGCGTCCGAACGCGTACTACATCCAGGAAGACCACAGACCAGGGAACCTTGGCGGGTTTGGCGTAGTGCGCATCGGGCTCGTGTGAAGAGAGAGTCCACACGATCTCGTGCGGCTTCGAGCGAACGAATGAAGGAGATCTCCCGTGGCACTGTTCTCGGATGTCTCATCCATGAGCCAACGCGACGCGACGTTGGACGTTGCGTTTGCACTCGCTCCGTGCGATAAATCCGGTTCCTCGACCGCAAGCCCCACAGCCGGTGCGATTGCCCGCTCTGCGCATCCAGACGTTCCCGTCAGCCTTCCATGGATTTCGTCGGAAGTCGCCCGTCCTGAAGACTATCAAGGAGATATCAAGATCCTTGTCCAAAGAACGGGCAGGGAACTTTGGGGAAAGGAAGCGGAGAGCCTTGTGCCTCAGGCTGCCCAACGGTTGGACGGTATTTCCCTGTCGTCGACCGAGACCGGTGCTCCGAGTACGGCTGAGCTACTCCTCGCGCGACGGATCGTGCTGGCTTCGACGAACAAGGAAAATCTCCCTCCGCACCGCACCGAGCTCTGCCGCTGGTGGGTCGAGATGCTTCTGACCAGCGACCGCGATTCGGAGCGGCTGGTGGACGTGGTGCGAACCGATCGCGTGTTCTACGACTTCCCTCGCGGCCCAGCTTTACCCGATGACAGATACAGTAAGCGCCAACCGAAGCGCCGCCAGGGCGATACTGGCTGGCGTGGCGGATGGGAAAGGACGCTTCCCTTTCTCAAGCATCCCGAACGGCTCACCATGGCCGAACTCGAGTTGGCCCTGGTCATCTTCTCCTGGCAAGAGGACAAGCCCGTCTTTCCTCAATGGCTCCAGCTCCATGCCCCCGACCTCTTGCCCTGCATTCACCGGTTTCTGTTGCGCCGCTACTGCTGCGAGCTTCTCGGCCCATTCAAGGAAGCATTGGCCGCCGCCGACCGGTTTCGCCCGCCCTATCGGGCCGGCGAGATCTACGGCGTGCACCTCCGGATGCTCTCCATGATCGCCGTCGGACTCATGGCCCTTCTGGGCGCCTCGGACGTTCTTGACCACCTCGCCGCACACAACACTGCCCAGGCTCTCCTCATGACGTGCTTGTTGCTCGCCTTGGTTTTCATCCTCCGCTACCGCCTCCTATCATGGGAGGTCTTTCGTCAAAACCACGGTTTCCTGGCCAGCAAGGCCCATGCAGAATCGAGAATCGTCTGGCTCTTCACACACGTTCTTGCATATGCCGTCATCATGTCGGCCTGCGCTAACGGATTCCTGTTCTTACATGACGTCGCACCGCGCCTTGTCTCCGTTGTTGCCCAGCCTCCCGACTTGTCACGGGGGCCGCACACCTTAGACTGCCTCGACGCAGCCGGCCGCGGTCTGCTTTCGATAGTCGTGCAAGGGCTCCTGGCCGCCGTACTCGGCGTGGTCCTGCAGAGTCTATGGGACAGTCATTCCATCGTTGACGCTGATTGAGCCCATACATTCACTATGATGTTCCTCTCGTGGGTTCCACTTCATGAGGAGGTGTTAGTCTTTATTGAATTAAGCACTAATGAAGGCACCCAGGATTTATTGAAAATAGGCACAACTTCCTATAGATAAAGCACTTACAATAACAGGCATCGGAGCATAGGTTAGATCCCATTCATTTCACTTGACTTACAGCGAAAACAGGTCTAGAATTTCAGTGAAAAAGCGATTGTTGACAGAGGTTAGATTTTCACACGATCCAAGCCATTCACTACCAAGCACTTAGGATCGGGTGGGTTGAACAGGTAGGCCCTCGCTCGGGGGATTACGACCATTTTGATAAATAAGAGGAACCATGCAATGCCCTGCCCTGTTGAACAGGTAGGCCCTCGCTCGGGGGATTACGACTCGTTTCACCGCTTCCGCCCTCCCTTGCTCTTGTCCACAAGTTGAACAGGTAGGCCCTCGCTCGGGGGATTACGACAGTCAAACGTGCGCATAAGAGGGGGCCCTCCTACGGTTGAACAGGTAGGCCCTCGCTCGGGGGATTACGACTGGACTCGAGATCCGCTCGCATCTGCTTAGCCGTTGGTTGAACAGGTAGGCCCTCGCTCGGGGGATTACGACAGTATCAAGCAACCATGAGTATTCTTTCATATCCGTGTTGAACAGGTAGGCCCTCGCTCGGGGGATTACGACATTGGTAACCAAGGTTATTCGACCAACTCTCATCATCGTGTTGAACAGGTAGGCCCTCGCTCGGGGGATTACGACTCTACGCCGTCTCGGTTCGTGTAGCGCGCCCACCCAGTTGAACAGGTAGGCCCTCGCTCGGGGGATTACGACTCAGCTCAACGAAATTCTCGGCCTGCAACCACGTCGTTGAACAGGTAGGCCCTCGCTCGGGGGATTACGACCGCGGCGTAAGAGTGGGGCGTCGAAGCTGCCGATCAGTTGAACAGGTAGGCCCTCGCTCGGGGGATTACGACTCGATAAATCCGTAAAACGGGATCGCGTAGCTGCCAGGTTGAAAAGGTAGGCCCTCGCTCGGGGGATTACGACTGGCTGGCACCACGGTTGGCCTCGCAGAAGCGCAGTTGAACAGGTAGGCCCTCGCTCGGGGGATTACGACTGCTTCAAATCCCCGCATGGCCACACCGGCCGCCTCGGGTTGAAGAGGTAGGCCCTCGCTCGGGGGATTACGACTGGACGCTCTGGGATCATAGTACACACCGTACAGTGTTGAAGAGGTAGGCCCTCGCTCGGGGGAATACGACCTGCCGGGGTGGTTCCAGAGCCGTACCGGACTGATGGGTTGAGAAGGTAGGCCCTGGGGCAACTCCCCCTACAGCCTACAGCCTACAGCCTAACCAAGGAGATAGGCCCTCGCTTCCGGAGGTGTGCGGATGAGCATGTTGTCACAGGTGTTCTCACGGGAGTCCTTGGAGGAGGCGTGGGACCGGGTAAAGGCTAACGGCGGCACGGGCGGTGTGGACGGTGTGACGCTGGCGGCGTTCGAGGCAGGACTCTCGCAGGGATTGGCCGCCCTTGCCCACGACCTCACGTTTGGTACCTACCGCCCCTTGCCGTACCGAGCGGTCTACATGGCCAAGGACGACGGTTCGCGCCGCCGGCTCGTGATTGCGGCCGTCCGCGACCGGGTGGCGCAAACAGCCTTGGCTATATGGTTGCAGCCCCGGCTTGAACCGCTATATCACCCTTGCAGTTTCGCCTACCGGCCCGGCCGGGGAGTGCACGACGCGCTGGCCGCAGTAGCGGCGTACCGGGACCGGGGCCTCGTACATGTTCTTCGGGCGGACATCGAGGCCTTCTTCGACACGGTGGACCACGAGGTCTTGGCTACTCTCTTGGGCGCGGCGGGCGTCGACGACGAGATTGTCGCGCTCGTCCGCCAGTGGTTGGCCTGCGCCGTGGCCGACGGCGACGGATGCGCTCCCTCATCCGTAGGCCTGCCGCAGGGCCTGCCCATCGCGCCGGCACTCGCCAACCTCTATCTCACGCCGTTCGACCGAGCCATGGTGGACGGCGGCTGGAAGATCACGCGCTACGCCGATGATTTCGTGGTCTGTTGCGCCGCGCCCGAGGACCCTCCCCGAGCCCTGGCGCATGCGGATCGAGCGCTGGTCCCTTTGAAACTGCATCTTCACAAGTCCAAAACCCAGATTACCTCCTTTTCAGGCGGGTTCACCTTTCTCGGGGCAGGCTTTGTGGGCGACGACATCCTTCCTGCGACGCCCCATCCCTACGAACAGACTTTTGCCCCGCCGCCCCCTGCTCCAGCGCGCGACATCCCGCCCTCCGGCGTACCGTCCGTGCGTTTGCGCACGCTCTACGTCCAGCAACAGGGCGCCTACTTGGGCCGGCACGGGGGGCGCCTCGTGGTCACCCGCGACCGTCAGAGCCTGCTCGACCTGCCTGCCCATCAGATTGACCAGATATTCCTGTTCGGCCGCGTTCATGTCAGCGCCGCCGCCATGGCCTTCTGCCTCACGCGCCGCATGCCCATTCACCTCTTCAGCGGAACGGGGCGCTATCACGGCGCCTTGCTGGCCGTGGACGGGGCCGAGTTCCACGTCGAGCGTGCCCAGTACCGCCTCCTGGACGATGTCCCACGCCGCCTGGTGGCCGCTCGTGCCGTGGTAGACGGCAAGCTTGCCAACAGCCTCGCACTTCTGCGTCGCCATGAGCGTAACCATCCTGAAACCCGCCTGGACGACGTGCGGACGCGCATCGAAGAGGCCCGCGGTCGTTCCGCATCGGCCCCCGATATGGACACGCTCCGAGGGTTCGAGGGGGCCGCCGCGGCCGCTCATTTCGAGGGCTTCTCGCGGTGCTTGCGCGGCGCCTGCCCCTTCCGGGGTCGCAACCGCCGCCCTCCGCTCGATCCGGTCAACAGCCTGCTCAGTTTCGGCTACACCCTTCTGCTCTACCAGATACAGTCGTGCCTCGCTGCCCGCGGACTCGATCCTGCCGTGGGCATCTTTCATGAGTCCGGCCGAGGGCACCCCGCGCTAGCTTCGGATCTGCTTGAGGAACTGCGCGCGCCCGTGGTCGATAGTCTTGTGCTGACCATCGTCAATCGCCGCCAGTTCGTTCCCGACGATTTCTATCGCGGGCCCGGCGAGCCCCAGCCCTGCCTGCTCAAGGATGAACCCCGCGCCCGATACCTGCAAGCCTTTGAAGAGAAGCTGGCCGAACTTATGCACCACCCGGAGGCCGGTCACCTGGTGAACTGGCGACAGGTCATCGAGTTGCAGACCGGCCGCCTCCGCCGCTACATTCTGGGTGAGACTACGGCATACGCCCCTTTCATCACGGAGTGAAGGCCATGGATTCCCGGTTCTGGGTCATCTCCTACGATATCGGCGACGCGCGACGCTTGCGCCGTGTCGCACGGTTGATGGAACGCTTCGGAACACGTGTGCAGAAAAGTGTGTTCGAGTGTTGCCTCGCGCCCGACGACCACCGCACCTTGGAGAAGGAACTGGCTCTGCTTCTCGAGTCGCCACCTGACACCGTCCGGTGGTACCCTCTATGCGGCGACTGCCGCGGCCTCGCGCGGTCGGAGGGCGGAACGGAAATAATTGAAAATCGCACTTATTATATCGTCTAAGTTTTCGAGTTTGTATAGCGTAAGTCCCAGCGAAACAAGGAGATGCAGAAACAGCCGTTGAGGCATAGGTTAGATCTCATTGATTCTACTTGACTTACAACAAAAACGGGTCTAGAATTTCAGTGAAAAAGCGATTGTTGACAGAGGTTAGATTTTCACACGATCCAAGCTATTCACTACCAAGCACTTAGGATCGGGTGGGTTGAAGAGGTAGGCCCTCGCTCGGGGGATTACGACATTTTTTAGCATGTTTATACTATTTTGTCAAGCAAAAAGTTGAAGAGGTAGGCCCTCGCTCGGGGGATTACGACACACACTTCCTGCCATAACTTTCTCCCTCTCCTTGTTGAAGAGGTAGGCCCTCGCTCGGGGGATTACGACTCATTGCCCCTTCCTTTCCTGGGGTTTCGGCCTAAAGTTGAAGAGGTAGGCCCTCGCTCGGGGGATTACGACAAGTCCTGCAGTCCCGATGCCTCAAAGTCCACTTCGCGTTGAAGAGGTAGGCCCTCGCTCGGGGGATTACGACAGTGCCCGCGCCGTCACCTCGCCTACGTCGGGCCACCCGTTGAAGAGGTAGGCCCTCGCTCGGGGGATTACGACAGCCGTTCTCGCTCGGCCATGTAGCTATCGCATTAGGGTTGAAGAGGTAGGCCCTCGCTCGGGGGATTACGACTACTGGTAAGATCCTGGCCTGCGAGGATCAAGAAGAGTTGAAGAGGTAGGCCCTCGCTCGGGGGATTACGACTACTGGTAAGATCCTGGCCTGAGAGGATCAAGAAGAGTTGAAGAGGTAGGCCCTCGCTCGGGGGATTACGACATTCTGCTCCCAGCTCAACAAGCCTCGCTCGCTTTGGTTGAAGAGGTAGGCCCTCGCTCGGGGGATTACGACCCACCTTCGGCCTTCGATCCCAAACCGCTGGGCTATCTGCGTTGAAGAGGTAGGCCCTCGCTCGGGGGATTACGACATACGTCCAATCGCTTGTCGAGTACGGGTTACGCGGCGGTTGAACAGGTAGGCCCTCGCTCGGGGGATTACGACAGGTTAGCGTTCACCGCAACCGGCTGCAGGAAATCCGTTGAAGAGGTAGGCCCTCGCTCGGGGGAATACGACCTGCCGGGGTGGTTCCAGAGCCGTACCGGACTGATGGGTTGAGAAGGTAGGCCCTGGGGCAACTCCCCCTACAGCCTACAGCCTACAGCCTGCAGCCTAACCAAGGAGATAGGCCCTCGCTCGGGGGGGCGGACGTGGGGCCATCTCTGAATCGCGCTCCGCGTCGACGCGCTACTCAGCCGATCTTCGTTTGCGCACCTCTCCCTAACCTGCTAGGCTGTGTGGGTGGACGTGTCGTTCTTACATGAGATAGAGGTGTTGCCCCGGTTGCTGGAGTTCTCGGGCGTGGGGCCGGGCGTGTCCCTATTGCAGTTGCGGGGCGTATGGGGGCGGGTGCTGGCCTCGGTGAGCCCTACGGTTTTCGAGGCAGTCTTCGACGGGCGGGTCTCGGACGCGAAGCATGGCCAGAGGCCGGCCTACGCGCTGGCGGAACGCGGCACGGATGGAGCCGGCGTCCGGCGGGTGCGGTGGACCTTGTTCGGCCGGGAAGCTTTGGCACAAGACGCCACTTTGTGCCTCGCGTGGATCAGGGCTGGAGAGGCCGGTGTGGGCGCCCACGGACGCTACGTGCCGTTTGCGGTGCAGGCGGCGTCGGTACTGGGGCCGGACGGCAGGCCGTCGGGATCGGGAACATCGTGGCGCATGGATGCCGTGCGTTGGCCCTACACCGGCGACCCCGCGAGGATGCCCTGCCGGCTGGAATTCGCGGGGGGACTATGCCTATCCAGGAAACAGAACCGCCGGAGGGTCCTCGTAGCGGCCACCTGGCCCGAGATAATCCGGAGCGCCTTCAACCGGCTGCGATGTTGGTTGCCGGAGACCCTCTGGCCGGCACTGGACGCCGCCAGGCAGGAGTGGGACGAGGATGCGTCGGATCGCCCTTTGATAGACCTAACGGTGGCGGCATCGGTAGCCGGGTACTCACGCCGCCAAGAGAACGAGAGCGGTGACGGTCGCAAGCTGTACCTGACACGCGTGGGCTCCCTCGAGTTCCCGGCCGGTTTGGGAGAGGGGTGGCCGTTGATGCGGGCGTTGGGCTGGCTGGGCCTGGGCGATCACATCACCGAAGGCATGGGAACCTTCGATATCCTCCCCCTGTCCGTGTAGGCTGAGAGCGCGTCCCTCTGCGTGGTCAAGGCGTCCCACGCCGCCGCGAAATCCGGACGCGCATTTCCTGATTGCATGCAGACCTATTCGCGACTCCGCCCAATAAGCCTTGCGCGCGTACGGCACACCGACCCGCCGGCCTATACGACAGGCGGCCAATCGCCGCTCTCCGTGGGCGAATCCTCACTTGGGAAGCGTGATTGTAAACGCCGGGCTCATGGTCCGCAGGTTCTTGTCCGTGTAGGACTGCAGGCGGAGTCGATAGCTCGCGGCAGGCGCCAATTCTACGGGTACGGTCCAATTGTAGCCGTTATCGTTCGGCGTCTTCCGGATCATCCAGTCCACGAACGCTCCGCCCTTGTGCAAGCCGATACGCACGTGGGGCCCGACGCCGGGATCGTTGCACTCCCATGTCACGAGGTACGTCTGGCCACCCGTGAGAACATCGTTAAGGTCCGGGAATGTCCACATCAACGGTGGCGCCACCAGCGTGAACGGCGTATCGCTAAGGTCGCGGATCGCGCTGTCCGTGTACGATTGCACGCGGACGCGGTAGCCGATGCCGGGATCGAGGTCCGCTGGAACCTTCCACGAGTACCTGCCATCATTCTCTGTACGCCGGTTGACCCAATCGAGAAAACCCACACCATAATGGAGGCCAATCCGCACGTCAGGACCTACAGCATTATCGTGTGTGCCCCACGTGATGAGTTCAACGTCGCCCATCCGCCATACCTCGCCGCCGTTGGGTGTTTTCACTCCGAGCGCTTGGATCGAGAAGGACGCATCACTCATATCGCGATAGGCAGGATCGGTGTATGACTGGACTCGGATGGAATAGTCGTCGCCCGGATCGATATCTGTCCAGACGATCCAGTTATACGCACCATCATTCTTTGTCTGCCGGACAATCCAATCCACGAAGTCGATGCCCCTGTGCAAGCCTATGCGCACATTCCCGCCCGCATTGCTGGCCGGGTCTTCCCAAGTGATGGTTTGTGTCGTCCCGCAGCCCCATTCCTCGCCGCCGTTGGGTACCGTCAGCGTCAACTCGGCCGGCGAACGGTATACACGCGCCCACGCAACGGCTTCCGTCGTATCAGGCAAGTCACCGGTACACTCGACTTGCCCAGGCAGATCGCCGCATGGAGGTGGACTCGCGGTACGCAATACAAGAAGAGCTGCGATTTGGTCAGCCAGACGGTCTCGCCCCTCCGGGTCTTGTGCGGTGAAGCACGCGGCCAAGCCATCAGGCTGGATTGGTGTGAGCATACCCGGATAGATGCCCTCGTTTGATTTCCAGTACCATTTCCAGTAATCGTCTGGCGGCGCACCACCAACATTCACGCGAATATAGAACACAACGGCGTACGAATCATACTCGGCGGGGTTGATACCCGATACCTTGACCTGTGCCCATCCATTCTCGTCACCAAGGGGAGGCACAACAACAAAATCGATTCTACCCTCTCCCTCTCCCTCCCCTTCGCCTTCGCCTTCCCCTTCGCCTTCCCCTTCGCCTTCCCCTTCGCCTTCCCCTTCGCCTTCCCCTTCGCCCTCACCTTCACCCTCACCTTCGCCTTCACCTTCCCCTTCGCCCTCACCTTCACCCTCGGCACCGGGTGGATTAACGTCGACAAGAACGAGCGTTGAACGCCCATCGGCAAGGAAGATTCTAAAGGCGCCGAGATGCTCTCCGGATTCCTGCACCGCAACAACAACTGGGAGTGTGGCAGATTCCCCGCCGTTCAGCGTCACAGTCGGAGGAACCCTGAACCATTCCGTCGTGTTCTCGATGAAAATGGGCAAACGGGAGTTGGTGAGATTCTGTATCGCGAACGGCAGTATCACGGTCTGCCCTACGGGGACGTCCGTTGCTCGAACCGCCAAACCAGATATTCGGAGCTCAGCCAATGAGTTGCATCCAAAGTCAAAGCCGCCCAGGATCGCGTTCGTGAAGTAGAACTCCGTGTCGATGAAGCGCTCCCACCAGTTGGCCGAAGCGCTCGATTCGACCCAATCAATCCACCCACCCGCGATTCCGTTGAGATCGGGTTGCGTAACCCAAAGGTCGGAGGAGAACGCCCACGCCATGGCCGCCTCTGCATATTGGGTCTGGGTCAAGTCGTGCCACACAAGAACGGACTGAAAACTGTAACCCGGCGACCGCCTATCATAGTACGTCCCGGAATCCCAACGGACTGCACCATCAGACCCCTGGAGAGTCGTGTGAATCCACTCTCCGGTTGTTGCGCTGCGTCCTTGCAGGTTCGGAAGGTCAAGCATTGCAGGGGCGTAGTTGATCCAGTCTGATTCCGAATCCAACGGAATGCCTCCCGGAGTGACTGCCCGATGCCAGACGTTTGTCCCGGGATCAAACAAAACGTTCTCGATGCCGTCCAAGATCCGGGCCGCGGCTTTGTTGAAATCGTAGGCGAGGGAAAGGTCACCGTGAATCCAGGCCCACTCCTCGGCACCTCGCAGTGCTTGGTATGACCAAGCATTGTCTGATGTCCAGCGCGTTCCTCGGAAATTGCCATTCTCGTCCTTTCCGCCGCAGAGAAGGCCATCATCGTTGCCTCCCTTGTTTTGCAGATCGACGCATTCCAGTAAGTACAGTGCCCCGCCAATCATTGCCGTGTAATATGTGTCGCTAGATCCGATCCTATGAAGTGCGATCATCACTTCCGCCGTCTGTGTAGGAGACTTCCCTTGGCCTGGGAGTGGGTCGGCAAAGGCATATTGATCAAACCAGGCGCCGTCCGCGTCTTGCGTGCGGGCAAGGTATGCCAGAGCTCTGTCCGCAGCCGAGGAATACCGAGTGTCTCCCGTCATGCTGTAGACGCGGGACAAGGCCATTGCTGCGAGCGCGTTCTCTCGCGGCACTACCCAGGTCGGGTGTTTACATCCATCGAGATCGGCCGCGAGATGGATATTGTTTATCGCACCGTCGGCTGCTTCGTCGGGAGCGCACGGGTCCTCGGAAGGGGTAAACTGACATGAGAGGATGTACTCGGCACTCAGGATCAAAGCATCGAGTGTATCGGGAACAAGGCTGGATCCGACATAATCGTGCGTCACACCGCTAGTAAGGCTTGTATATGTTCTGGAGGACGGCTCGAAACTGTACCCGGAGAGAATGGGGGTGACGACGCCGGACCAACCGTACGACACGGCACCTTCGTACAGACCGTCTACGTCAGTTACAGGATCTCCGGGAAGGCCTTGCATTGTCACCCCCGGAAGCCCGGCGCTGTTCATCGTAACGCGACCGGAGACCGTGACGGTTTCCGGAGAGGCGGCGTAATCCTGGGCTTCGTCCGCGGAAACGTTCTCATAAGACCGCGACGCGGGAACAAAGGTGTAACCTGGGAGTTCGGGAGTTGCCACACCTGACCAGCCCTGACTTACGGATACCGAATACGTGCCGGTCTGGTCCGTAACAGGGTTTCCTGGAAGGCCGCGCAGAACTACCTGGGAGAGCGGCGAACCATCTGTGGTCACCGAGCCTGAAATGACATACACCAGCGCCGATTGGAAATCCGTCCAGAAGAAGAACCATGCTCCGGCGTTCCCGGCGGCGGCGTTTCCCTCGTCATCTTTTGCCCATACCTGCCAGTAGTAATTGCGCCCGTCAATGTCAGGCAGCGTGCATGCTACCGACGTATCAGCCAAGTCCTGCCACGATTCAACTGGTATGTCATTATCGGTGTTCAAAACGACATTGTAGGTCACCGTCCCGCCATCGGGATCCGTCGAGCCCATCCACGTCAAGGTCAAGTTCCGAGACGTAACCGCCGTGTTGTTCACGGGACTCTGCTTTTGGGGCGCGCTCGGCACCTGGTCGAAGTCCGTCCAGAAGAAGAACCATGTACCGCCGTCCCCTTCGGTCGTGTTTCCTTCGTCGTCCTTCGACCACACTTGCCAGTAGTAGTTGCGGCCCGTTACGTCTGGGAGCGTGTACGACACCGAGGTGCCCGACACATCGGTCCAGGAATGTTCCTCAACGTCGCCTTCGCGGTTCAAAACGACATTGTAGGTCACCGTCCCGCCATCGGGATCCGTCGAGCCCATCCACGTCAAGGTCAAGTTCCGAGACGTAACCGCCGTGTTGTTCACGGGACTCTGCTTTTGGGGCGCGCTCGGCACCTGGTCGAAGTCCGTCCAGAAGAAGAACCATGTACCGCCGTCCCCTTCGGTCGTGTTTCCTTCGTCGTCCTTCGACCACACTTGCCAGTAGTAGTTGCGGCCCGTTACGTCTGGGAGCGTGTACGACACCGAGGTGCCCGACACATCGGTCCAGGAATGTTCCTCAACGTCGCCTTCGCGGTTCAAAACGACATTGTAGGTTACCGTCCCGCCATCGGGATCTGTCGAACCCGTCCACGTCAAGCTCAAGTTCCGAGACGTAACCGCCGTGTTGTTCAGGGGACTCTGCTTTTGGGGCGCGCTCGGCACCTGGTCGAAGTCCGTCCAGAAATAGAACCATGTACCGCCGTCCCCTTCGGTCGTGTTTCCTTCGTCGTCCTTCGACCACACTTGCCAGTAGTAGTTGCGGCCCGTTACGTCTGGGAGCGTGTACGACACCGAGGTGCCCGACACATTGGTCCAGGAATGCTCCTCAACATCCCCCTCGCGGTTCAAAACGACATTGTAGGTTACCGTCCCGCCATCGGGATCTGTCGAACCCGTCCACGTCAAGCTCAAGTTCCGAGACGTAACCGCCGTGTTGTTCAGGGGACTCTGCTTTTGGGGCGCGCTCGGCGGCTGATCGATTGACGTCCAGAAGTGGTACCACCCTCCTTGCCCTTCGCTCCAGCCCCCGCGGTTGTCTTCCGCAAAAACCTGCCAGAAGTAGTGAATGCCATTCCCCGACGGCAGCGTCCATGCTTGAGAGGTGGTTGCCAACCCGTCCCAGCGGTGTACCTCCCCGCCACCATCATCATGCAACACTAGATCATACGTCACTGGGTCTCCGTCCGGGTCTGTCACGCCCTGCCATGAAAATGTCACCGCGTAACTTGTGACCGCTTGTTCGTCTATGGGCGTGTACTTCTGCGGTGCCGGCGGGGCCTGATTAGCTGGCTGAGTTACCGCAAAGAGCTGCGAATCCGCATAGATTCCGGTATCGCTTCTAAGCTCAACCCGAACAAAATAACTTGAGAGTACCGAGTTCTCGGACTATTCCTTGTCCTCTTGAGTCTGCCTGAGTTTACACAGTTCGATGGCGAGCGTCACCCATTCCTGAGAAAGTTCCTTGAACTTGCGGTAGTTGTCGAGCTGGC
>Ga0209097_10000856_pt1 | contig 27751 bp, 22 predicted proteins | sample AD_UKC052_MetaG_FD_184419 | JGI IMG/M metagenome (GOLD analysis project Ga0209097, IMG submission 184419) | Active sludge microbial communities of municipal wastewater-treating anaerobic digesters from USA - AD_UKC052_MetaG (SPAdes) (version 2) | ecosystem: Engineered > Bioreactor > Anaerobic >... | reverse complement strand
AGGTGATCGAGAAGTTGTACGTGCCAGGTGCGCCAGTCGCTGGTGCGCCCGTAACGTTCTTGGTGATCGTCACCGCCACGTTGTTACGCGTCAGCGGGTTGGTAATGGTTCCGGTAGCCGTGCCACTCGCTGGCAACGTTGCAGGTGGATTGGCGTAGGTCGGTGCACCCCACGTGTAGTTAACCGGTGCCGTTGGGATCGTGCCTTCCGTGATCGCGCAGCCCGTGCTGCCCGCCGGGATGTTGATCGCCGCGCTCGTGGCCGTCGTGCCGTTGGCAGGAATGGTCATGCTTCCGGTGTACGTCGCCGTCGGGTTCGCACAGGTGATCGAGAAGTTGTACGTGCCAGGTGCGCCCGCCGCTGGTGCGCCCGTGACGTTCTTGGTGATCGTGACCGCTACGTTATTACGCGTCAGCGGGTTGGTGACCCCAACAGTCGCGTTGGCAAACAGCGGCGTTGCCATCGTGCCACCGGTAACAACTGGCGTCCCCCACGTGTAGTTCGTCGGCGCCGTCGGTACTCCAGTTTCCGTCGCGACGCAATTCGTCGACCCCGCCGGAATCGAGACGGTCGTGCTTCCTGTAAGCGTTGCACCGGCGAGCGTGATTGATGCTGGGTAAGTCGCCGTAGGTGTTTGGCATGAAATCGAGAAGTTATACGTGCCTGGCGCACCGGTGGCGGGCGCCCCGGTAACCGTCTTGTTCAGGGTAACCGTGATAGGAACAGGGTTGATACACGCGGTCGCGCTGTCTGGATTGTCCGGCAGAGTCTGCGCGACGATCACGCCCGCCGGAAAACCCGAGGTGATGGTGTTACAGACTTGGCCGGTGGTGCCAGCGGCAATCGTTGCATTGACAGTAAATGTCGCAACCGCGGTCGGCTTCAAATCGACCGTTGTGTTGATGCTCCCCGACCCACTTGCTGGGCATTGATTCGAACCCGCCGCGCCAATACCTACAAACGTAATGGCACAAGACCAAGACGTGAACGTAACGCCGGGGGGTTGTGCATCGATCACGGGAATAGCCGCCAGCGGCGACCCCGCGCTGAAGTTTGTTACCAAAAACGTGTAGGTGACGTTGGTCACGCTGCCTGGGGTGTAGTTAGCAATTGATGCACTCTTCGCAACACCAACGTCACCAGCAAGTTCAGGCTCGAAAACGGCGGTCACGTTATCCTGACCGCTAGAGCCAGCTTGAGACGTTCCGAGAGGGCGTCGTACGCTGGCGGCGTTCAAAATGTAGCCCTGTGGGTACTGAAAATTGTTAACCGCTGGCGTGTTCAAGTCGTATGCGTTGGGCCCAGCGACGGCGGTGAACAAGAAAGTGGCGCTCGCTCCGGCGACCAGATTAACCGCTATCCCGTTGACCGGATCGACGTCTCCCAGTGGAAACGGCGGCAAGCCAGCCGTCAACGGCAGTACAGACCCGACACCGCTCTGCGTAGCGGCGAGCGAGGCACCTTTCCAACAACCATTACCCGCGCCTGAGGTCGTGCAAGTCCAGCTGGAAAAGGTGATTCCCGGAGGCTGAACGTCTTTGAGCGGAGCCTGAATAGCCGCACCCGGCCCTAAGTTCTTGACCGTTACCGTGTAGGTCACTGGCGTCGCAACGCCAGGCGTGTAGCTGGACGGCGTTAACGTTTTCTGGATTTCCATGTCCAGACTCTGCCCCAGCGCCGACGTCGCAGCAAGTAATGCTGCAAGGCCAAAGCCTAAGACTTTCGTAAAGTGTTTGCGCAACGTAGCCATTCAATCTCCGCCCATTTTTTTGAAATCTCGCACAACGCCACTGGTGTTGGCTTGCGTCGAGAAGACTATTGCCCGCCAATATATCGACTATTTTTTGGAAAATCTATAAAAAATCAATGAAATCAATCACTTATGACGTCGTCATGCTCTAAAACGAATGACAATAGTTAAGATAAATAGACTCAGGCACGCGAACCGTGGACACCAAATCATTTACACGACGGCCCGTTATACGCTGAAAGGACCCTAAATAGTAGTCCGCTTAATTTAAGGCTATTGCTAACTCCGCGCTACCCCGTCGGAAGAAACGTGACACCAAGCGCGCACAGCGTCACTAATGCACAATCTCTGTTGATCTAAACATTGACTTGCCACCCGCATGCTGCGTGCTCCGTCCGACTTTTTGCTCTCGTGTGCGCCGGTCTCGGTGGCGGACATCCCAGAAAACTCTCTCATATTGCGGTTTCGCGGCCACGAACTGCTGGTCGCCACGTCTGGGGAAGAATACTTTGTCGCATCAGAAGTTGCTTCATCAAGTCCACCGATCGTACTCGGCCGATGGAACGGTCGAATGGTCGTCGCGCTATCGGTTTCTGGAGACGCGCCGGCTGGTGCTAGATGGGCGGGGATACGGAGCTTGTTCGGCGTGCTTCCTGATGCGCTGGTGGCGATTGCCGGGCGGGCCACCCAACTCATCGAGTGGGATCGCACACACGCGTTTTGCGGCGTGTGCGCCACCCCCACAGAGCGGGAATCGCACGAACGCGCACGTAAATGTCCGTCCTGTGGTCACACGGCTTACCCCCGAATATCTCCGGCCATGATGTGTTTAGTGACGCGTGGCAACGAAATCCTGCTGGCGCGCAACGTCAACTTCCCGCCGGGGCGCTACAGCGCGTTGGCCGGCTTTCTGGAAGCAGGAGAAAACATTGAAGACGCCATCTCGCGTGAAGTTTTTGAGGAAGTGGGGCTGCAAGTTGCGAATCCTCGCTATTTCGCATCGCAATCTTGGCCGTTTCCGCATTCGCTCATGATCGCCTTCACAGCAGAGTACGCTGGTGGCGTTTTGACACCGAATGGTCATGAAATAGCCGAAGCCCAATGGTTCACGCGGCAGAATCTACCGCAAATGCCACCTCGCATTTCCATCGCACGTGCGTTGATCGAAGACACACTTGACCGCATAGATCAGCAATAAGTCAACGCGGCGGCCAAAACGTCCTGCTACGGCACGTACACACGTACTAAAATCAACGCAGTTTTCTTGGGAACACTCTAAACAATGACTTCGCTCCAACCACGTAACCTCCGCGACACGCTGCGCGTCGCCGTTGCGGCAGCGCTACTGAGCGTTTCCTGCGTATCCTTTGGTCAAAACACCGATTTGCAGGACATTAATCGCCTGCTCAAGGCAGGGCAAGCGCAGCAGGCCCTCGATAAAGTTAACGTCTACCTCACAACAAAACCCAAGGACGCGGTCGGACGCTTCATTCGCGGACTCGCGCAATCGGAGCTGGGCAAGACGAACGACGCGATCATGACCTTTCAGTCGTTGACTGAGGATTACCCTGAGCTGCCGGAGCCCTACAACAATCTTGCCGTGCTCTACAGCTCAAAGGGGCAATTTGAAAAGGCGCGTGTCGCGTTGGAGTTGGCGATACAGACCCATCCGAGCTATTCAACCGCTCATGAGAACTTGGGTGACATTTACGCCAAACTCGCCAGCCAAGCCTACGACAAAGCCTTGCAGCTTGACAAAGCCAACCCCGGCGTAGCGACGAAGCTCAACTTGGTGCGTGACCTGTTCTCTACCAATCCCAAATCCAATACCGCGCCGCGCGCTGTCGCCACGGTAGCGGCAGCGACACCAGCCCCACCCGCGCCTGCGCCTGCTGTTCCGAAAACAACGCCCGCGCCTGCGCCCGCGACCGCCGCAGTTGTTGCAGCCCCCGTCGTCACGGCACCGGCAGCTGCGCCGAAAGCGCCTGTGACCGCGCCCGCGCCCGCGCCCGCCCCAACTCCTGCGCCCGTCGTTAACAGCGCTAGCAACGAAGTGACCAATGCAGTGAACGGCTGGGCAAAAGCCTGGGCCAGCAAAAACACGGATAGCTACCTTGCCGCCTACTCCAAGGCATTCAAACCTGAAGATGGTTCATCTCGCGCAGCGTGGGCCGAGACTCGACGCGAAAGGATCACGGCTCCTAAACGTATCACCGTTGAATTGTTGGGTACCTCAGTGGAGATGGTCTCCCCAAGCGAGGCTAAAGTCACCTTCCGTCAGGCGTATTCATCGGACTCGCTGCAAACGCGGTCGCGTAAAACACTAACGCTCGTAAAAGAAGGTTCGCGCTGGCTAATTACGCGTGAGCGTGTGGGCTAGACCGCAACGGATGACGTCTATTCGCACTCTTCAACGCGCCAACACTGGGCTGAACCGCATCATCAAACGTGCGGCAAGCGGCGCGCTTGTCTGTACGTTATTGATGGTCCCGTCGGGCGTGTTGGGCGGCGGAGGTCTGGGCTACAGCGACGCTGAATCTCTGCTGCTCAAAGCGCTGCGCGAGGTGCGCCTCGCGCAACTTGACTCGGCGCGAAAGACCATCACTGAATTACTCGGTCGTTATCCAAACTACCGACTCGCGCACTTGGTTCAGGGCGACCTTTGGTTGGCCAAGGCGAAGCCACTGCAAAGCTTTGGCAACGCTGCACAACCATTTGAACAATTGGTTGGATTGCGCGCCGAGGCCGCCGCTCGTGTGCAGCGCGAAAACGACGCGTTCAAACCTGAGCAAGTGCCCGCCAATTTTTGGCGCCTGCCCGTTGCCCAGCAGTACGCGCTCGCGGTGGACGTCGACAAGTCGCGCCTGTACGTCCTCGAAAATAAAAACGGTCGACTCGTTCGCGTGGCCGATTTTTACGCGAGCGTAGGCAAGGCGGGCGGTGGCAAATCCAAAGAGGGCGATCAACGCACTCCGCTCGGTGCCTACACCCTTAAAGGTGCGATATCGCGCGACCGCCTCACGGATTTTTACGGAGCCGGAGCCTTCCCCCTCGATTACCCAAATGTTTGGGATCGCCTTCAAGGGCGCAACGGTTTTGGCATCTGGTTGCATGGCGTGCCAAGTGACACGTACGCGCGCGCACCTCGAGCCAGCGATGGCTGTGTTGTCGTATCGAATCCAGATCTGAAGCTCATCGAAAAATTCGTGTCGCCGGGACAAACGTCTTTGGTAATCGCGCAGCGCATCGACTGGGTTGAGCGCGAGGTCGCCAGTAGGCAGGCGCAAGGGCTGCTCACCGCCGTTGAGCGCTGGCGCACCGATTGGCAAGCGCTCGACACGCCCAAATATTTGCAACACTACGCCCCAAATTTCACGAGCGACACCGCGCGCCTGCCGGAGTGGCGCGCGCAGAAGCTGGCAGCCAACGCTGCTAAGACATGGGCCAGGGTGGAACTGGGCAACCTCGCCGCCGTCCAATACCCCGGCGTTAACGACCTTGCGATTGTCACGTTTGACCAAAATTACCAAAGTAGTAATTTGAGTGGCCAAACACGCAAGCGCCAACTATGGCAATTGGTGGGTGGCCGCTGGCAAATCATCTACGAAGGCGCCGCCTAATTTTTCTTTTCGGAAATTTCACAATGAAACTCACCCTCTCCCGCGCCATTGCGGCCGCTACCGTCGCGCTCTCGCTTACCGCAGTTCACGCGCAAGATAAACCGCGTGTCGAGATGAAAACCAGCCTCGGCACCATCGTGATCGAACTCGATGCGGCAGCAGCGCCAAAATCTGTCGCCAACTTCCTCGAGTACACGAAAGCGGGCTTTTACGAAGGCACCGTTTTCCATCGCGTCATTAAAGGCTTTATGGCTCAAGGCGGCGGTTTTGACAAAACGTTGAAGCAAAAAGAAACGCGCGCTCCGATCCAAAACGAAGGCGAAGCTGCGGAAAAAGCAGGCTTAAAAAACGATCGCGGCACCATCGCTATGGCACGCACGGGCGATCCGCATTCGGCAACGGCGCAGTTCTATATCAACTACAAAGACAACACGATGCTCAACGCCTCGCAAGCGAAGAACAACGTGCCGCCGCCCTGCAAAGCTGAAAACGCGCCGCCGCAGTGCAAACAATTCGGCTGGGGCTACACCGCCTTCGGTCGCGTGGTTCAAGGCATGGAAATCGTAGACAAAATGGCCGAAGTGCCGACCGGTGCGGGCGGCATGTTCCCGACCGATGTGCCGCAAACGCAAATCGTGATCGAAAAAGTTACCCTCGTTACCAAAAAATAAAAGGACGCCGCATGGCCCTCGTTAAATTCAGCACCAACCACGGCGACTTCACCCTCGATATCGACGAAGTAAACGCTCCAAAAACGGCTGCAAACTTTCTGCAATACGTCAAAGACGGTCACTACGACAACACGATTTTTCATCGTGTCATCGAAGGCTTCATGATTCAAGGCGGCGGCTTCGAGCCCGGCATGAAACAGAAAGCAGGACGCGCTCCGATTGAGCATGAAGGCGTCGCCACCAGCAAAGCCGGTCTGCGCAACGCGGAATACACCGTCGCAATGGCGCGCACCAACGAACCGCACTCCGGCTCATCGCAGTTCTTCGTGAACGTTGCTGACAACGCCTTCCTCGATTTCAAAGCGCCGTCGGGCAGTTCGTGGGGTTACACCGTGTTCGGTAAAGTAGCTTCCGGCACAGACGTGGTCGACAAAATTAAAAACGTGCGCACCGCAACAGCGGGCTTCCACCAAAACGTACCCACTGAAGACGTTCTCGTCACCAAAGCAGTCATCGTTTAGCTCACCGCCGACCAACGGTGAGTCCGGCCTTGGATAACGTGCCAACACTACAATCCAAGCCAACTATCGCGCGCATTCGCTCATCGAATAGGTGAACGCAATGCGCGCGATTTTCATTTCCGACCTGCACCTGAACGAACGCGACACCGCGACGCAAGCGCGCTTCGACGCCTTCATGCGCGTCGACGCGCCGACGGCAGACGTGCTCTACGTCTTGGGCGATTTGCTCCACGTCTGGCTCGGCGACGCGATGTTGCCGGGCGACGCATACGCATGTCGCATCGCCGAACAATTCAAGGCGCTATCGGAACGCGGCGTAAAAACTTTCATCGCGCGTGGCAATCGCGATTTCATGATCGGCACTGCGTTTGCGGCCGCATGTGGCGCAACGTTGCTCAACGAGCAAACTGTCATCGAACTCGGCGGTAAACGCACGCTGCTGATGCACGGCGACGAGCTCTGCACCGACGACGTTCGCTACCAGCGCGCCCGCAGAATTCTTCGCACCGACACGCTGCGCATTGTGGGCAATGCCCTGCCGAGGCGCTGGCGTTATGCCATCGCCGCGAAGCTGCGCAAAGAGAGCAATGCTCACAAAGCCGCCACTGCAATGGCCATCATGGACGCAAACGCCGATGCGATTGCGGACGCAATGCAAACGCAGCAAGTTGAAACGCTGATTCACGGCCACACCCACCGCCCCGCGCACCACGCGCTTGCGGGCGGCCAAGATCGCTGGGTGCTCTCCGACTGGCAGCAAGAGTTCGGCTACCTCATTTGGGACGGCGATCGCTTCCGCATCGAGCCGTGGTCACGCTCAGAAAGCACGGCCTGAAGCTCTGGCTATAATCCGGAAATATTGGGGGGGTAGCTCAGCTGGGAGAGCGCCGCGTTCGCAATGCGGAGGTCGGGAGTTCGATCCTCCTCCTCTCCACCATCGATCTCACTGCGCTTAATTTCGCCCGCGCCACCGCTCGACGCCGCTTACGGCCTCAGCGAATCAATCGCCTTCACTACGTCCGCATTGCTGCGGCTTGAGTTTTTCGCGCCTTGCGTGATCGTTGCTGCGTCGGTGATTCCGAGCAGGCGGCGCAGGATCATGACGCCGTCAGTCGTTGCCAGGGTCAGGCCGTCCCCGTCGACATCAAAGCCGGTCAGATTGTTGGCGATGTACTGCTCGAGTTGCGTGGCGTTGCGTTGCGCGGTGGCGCCGAGAGCGCCGCCATCATGCCGCATCGTATTTCGTCGCCGTGGAGCTGTCGTCGATGTCCAGCGTGAGCGCAGTCACGTTGACCGCCACGGCGTTGCTCGCAATGCCGTTCGCGAACACGGTCAGCAAATATGGCCCCGGCTGCAGGCTGGTCACGGCGGGCAAGGGCGCGCTTTGATAGCTGGTGGCCGAACGCGTCGATGCAGTGGCAGGTGCGGCCCACACGATTTGCTGGCTGTCGACGCGGCGCAATTGCACGAGCGGGAATGTTCGGGCGGAGGAAAGCGCATCGGGCGTGGCGTTGCGGTCGCGACGTGTTGCAATTCGGGGCGCGCCGACGGCGGAGGCTCAGATATAGCTTTTTCATCGTATGCACAGCCGCATATGGCTTAGCGGCTATTTTTAGTTAATATCGACTTATACAAAATATGCGACGAAACGATCGCACAGCGGTCGATAGCGGCAAAAAGCTGAAAGGCGATTGGCGACTCGATTGAAATCGAACCGCGCGAGGAATCCTGTCGAGGCGCTAACGCTGTTATCGCCCGCACCACAACAAACTCCAAGCGTCGGCGCGTGGAGTTTGTGCGCGCATCGTTAGATTGGCTGAAGGTCCGCCCTGCTTTGCCGCCATTGCAACCAATGGCGACCCCTGAGCGCCGGAAAACTGCCGCGGGCGCCTTTCGCCGACACATCGAAGGCGTGCGACAGTAAACGAGCGGCCGCGCGCATGCAGAGCGCGCGGTCAGCAAATTGCGCTACGCAATCTCTTACGAACCACCCACGCAATCGCGAGTGACATCAAAATCAGGAGGTAATCGCGCAATGGAACGTCGACGGTCGTCCAGACGCTCAGGTTCGCTGCGCTCGGGTTGTTGCCCGCCGTCGGCGTGCTTCCACCATTGATGTCGTTGACCGCGCTCGATCCCGCAGTGACCGTGACAGCGGTGACGCCAGTCGACGGTAGCGTGAAGCCCACGGTACAGCTGATGGTGCCACCCACGGGCACGGAGGCTACGCTCTGGCACCCGGACAGTTGTGTGCCGATAAGGGTCATCGCGTTCACAATCGTGCAGCCCATATTCGCCGCCACCGCTGGCCCGTGATTGGTACACACGGCGGTGCAGGTGACGCTTTGGCCCGGTGCGCCCTCCGACAGCGAGCAACTGATCGTGCTCGTAGTGTCGGCCATCTGCGTCTCGGCGAAATTGTTGCCGCCGCTTCCGACGGCGGGCACAACGAGTGTGATCGTGCTGTTGCCGATTCCGCTCCCGCCGGTATCACTCACCCCGCCGAGTCCGCGCGAGTTGTAGGCGTTGGCGTAACCGCTCGGCTGTGTCTCGGTGACTATGCAGGTAGCACCCACCGGCACGCGCAGGAATCGATATTCGCCGTTCGTGTTGGTCGTGATCGTGCTGCTTCCAACAAATGCGGGCACGCAACTGATAGAGACTTGCGTTATGAGCGACGGGTCTTCCGGATCACCATCGTCTTCCAAGTTTGTCGGCGTACTCGCCTCGCGGTACACGCGGCCAGACACAGTTGCAAATTGCGCCGTTTCACCGAAGTGATAACCGCTTCCGCGATCTCCCGCGCCAGTCAATAAATTGTTGGTGACGTGAATGCCAGAGAAAACGTCATTGCTGGAATTAATTCCTGGCGACGCACCACTCGACAGCACGCCCACCGCGTCCACCGAGTCCAGAAAATCAACGGGTTGCGATTCCGTGATCGTGTACCCCGCAGCGTTGGACGACGGCAAATCGCAAAACAAGTACTCGCCAAGTCGCAGCGACGGCTGAGCCTGGCAGGTGATGCTTTGTGGCGGACCGCCATTGACGCGCACCGAGTTGCTCGTAGTGGCAGCGCTATACGCGCTCTCGGTGACGGTCGTGATTGCGTAGCTATTGCCGACCGAGTCGGTGCCGGTCAAGGTTATCAGGACATTTGGAATGCCCGTATCGACCAACGTAGGAGTGAGCGAATTGTCGTTGTCGGCGTATACCGAGCCGCGAATTTCACCGCCGGGAATGTTGATGGCAACCTTCGCGCTTGAGACGACCAGTGACCCACCGGGCGCCACGGCAGCAAATGAGTTTTCGTATTGGTCGCCAGACCGACTCTCTTGCGTCTGCAACTGCAAGGTGATGGTCTGAGCAGTGTTGGGTTCGAGTCCATTGTTGTCGTCAACGCGAATGGCCGTGGTCATCGCGGGAAGCTGTCCGTTAGGAGCCGCTACCCAGTTTGCACCGGAAGCCGGGCACGCCACCGTGCCGTCCGCTACGCTGCCACCGTTTGACACGCAGTTTGGATTGCGGTTGATGCTGAGCGGGGACGAGAGGCTGTAGTAAACGCTGTATTCCGGCAGCGATGGCGATACCGTGCCGCCGGAAAACGTTCCGCTAAAGGCATTGCTTGTGTTTACTGTGTCGCCGTTAAACGGCAGTACATCCACAAGTCGGATGAGTGGGAACGCGCTACCCGATGTGTTGCGGTAAGTGAGCTGCCAGCTCTGCGCGCCTCCTTGTTCTATGAACGGCGTGCTCGTCGCCTTGCTCACGAGTAGCCCCTGTGGAACGCTTGCGACTAGATCAACAATTGCAAGCCGGTCCTCTAGTGACGACCAAACGGGATTCGTGAAGAGTGGACTGGGATCAAGCGCGTGCTCGACAGTTGCTGTGCTGTGAATGTTTGCGTTGTTTGCCGCAGCGACATTGATCTCAGCGACGTACAGCAGCATGGGAAGTATTTGACCTGGCGTGGCGTTTTCAATGCGCCACTCCAGCACAGTCGCTGGTGCGTTAGTTTCGGGATTGATACCGGCGTACGGAGGGCTAAACAGCGCTGGCACGGCCGAGCCTACGACGTAGTCCAAGGTGCTTGGCAAATATGTTTTCACGATCAACGGGAGCGTTGACGGTGGTGGATTGGAGTCGCCACTGTTGAAACGAACGTCAATCGCAAATTCAACTGGCTCCCCGTAACGAATTTCTGTGATCGGTGCCAACGCGCCGGTGACCACGTTTCTCGCTGCTGAAAGGCTGATACTGGTATCGACGGTGCGGACAATCGCGTGATCGTTTTCCGCGTAGGTCCAAGTATTCGCGTTGCCGAAATTGAGCGAGGTTCGGTTGGGTAACCGCGTTCCAGACGCAGTCGCGATGACCTCATAACTACCGCGCAGCGACATGTCCACAAACGCAGGCACCGTATTGACACGAACGCGAACCCGTTTGATCGCAGGATACAGGCCACTGCCGGGCGGACTCTCCAGCGACGGGGGCGGCAACACTGGGTTAAACCCCTGACTCAGACTCGTTGGCAGGCTAGCACTAAACCAAGTACCACTGGAGCATTCGGGGGCAGAAAGTTGGCTTCGCGCTTGCGATCGCGCGGGTTCGTTCGCATCCCAATCAATATTGCTCACCGCGCCAGCGTCAGTGCTGAACTCCACGGTATAGCCCGCTGCATTGAGCACGGGCGACGTCGCATTGAGCCCCGAAAGGTAAAGCGTGAATGGATGCCCCAAAGGCATTTCGGTGCTGACGGCTAAAGGGTCAAAGGGATTGCGCAGCCGTGTGCGTGTGTTGTCCCATTCGTCACAAAATTGTGCGCTTGGGCGCGCGCTGAACGCGCTGTTTGAAAAGTAGAACTCCGACTGGATGTTGCTGCCTGGGAAAACGTATCCGTGTCGACAATCGGGATCAGACGTGTCGCGCAAACACTGAGTCCCGCTCACGGACGCTGTATCTAGGCGTGGATTTCGCCAGAGCTTCCGATAGAACGTGCCGCCCGAATCGAGCGTGCGAATGCTGAAATTGTTCGTGTCGTCGTCAAACGTCTGCACTCCAGCGAAACCGTCGTTGATCGCGGTGGCGTCCGGTTCGGTTGCGCCGCCGCCACTTGGGAAGCTGAGCGCACGCAGTTGCCCCGCCGACAACACGCCTAAGTTTTGTCGAACCGTGACAGAACCATCCCCCGTGCCACCATCGTTTACCGATAGCACCGGCAACGCCGGGTAAAAGACGATGACCATGCCTACAAAAACGTAGCGCCGGGCGACGGTTTGTCCGTCGACTTGATGAGTCGGCAGTGTTGAGGGATTGAAAGTGTTGGCGGTTGGTGCGATTGTGATCGTGATGTCGCCGCCAGCCGTCGACTGGTTGCACGACATCGATCCAGAGTCAACCACGGAGTTCGCAGCCGTCGCCCCGACTAGGCCAATTTTTCCGTACGGATGATAAAGCGCACGCAACGAGCTTGCTGCCGTTTGCCCTAATGACCAATTGGCTGGGACGCGGGTGCCGTTGGGAACCGGATCATCATTGCCGTTGATGCCACAACCGACCAGTTCACCGAAACCCGCTAAGCCATCTGAATTCGACATTCGTTGTGTCAGTGTGATGGGATCGAGACTCGAAATCGGCGCTGAACCGATACCTTCTCCCGGCAGCGCAATCGCCACGGGGTAGCTCAGAATGTAGCCCGCGCGACCAGCAGCCCCTCCGACCACAGTGGTCAGACTGGACGCTGCGGCGACACTCACACGGTGCGGATTGCGCGCGCCTCGGTCGGCTATATTGGTGGTCGCGTATCCAGCGAGCTCCAGATCAAACTGCGGCTTCGATGAAACAATGTCACCGCAAGGAAGCATTGTCACAGTGCTTGAGTTGCGCGTCTCAACACAGGTAACGTTTGCTTCGGTCAACGAGTCCTGATAACCAGTACGCTGCACGGAGCCTGCAGCTTGCTGATTGGTAGCGCTAATCGTCGCAGATGGAACCAACACCGTTCCGTCGGGCACAGTGAAGCGGGGCCGAGCGCGCACGAGTACGTTGCGCGTGCTACCCGCAACGACCGCACCTAGTTCGCAAGTCAATGTTTGGGCAGCGATGACGGAACCGGCAAGGCAGTAGCTTGGAATCGGCGCGCCAGCAAACGCAGCGTTGGGTGCATCTACAAAGTCGACGCCCAGGGGCAGCGTGAAACTGATGCGAGTGGCGGATGCGGTTTGATGCAGCACGCGGTAGCGCAACTCATAGGTAAGCAGATCCAGCGTGCGAATGACGTGATTGGTGGCGCTTGCATCATTGCCCGAATCACTGTTTGCCGCGAAGGTACCCGTCCCGGTTCGTGCCTGATTGGACAGAGACGGATTGGCGACAATGATGTCGACGCAGCTTCGTCCCGGCTCGGCAAGTGCGGCACAAGCCGGTTCCTGCGACCAAGCGGCTGACGACAGGAGCGCTAAGCAGGCAAACCAAACCGCGCCGACAGCACGCATGGCGCTTCGGCCGCGCCGCGATAACAGCGGTGTCATAGGCGAGGGGTGTTTTTGGGCGATGCGCTTCTAAGCAACACGACCAATCCCGCCATCAATAACATAAGGACCGCAACAGTTAGCGCGAGCGCGTCCAACGTTGGCACCCCTGCCGCCGCGGGCAATTCAGTCGCGGAGATCACCGCGAGTCCCAACGAAAAATTGTTGTCCGGCGCGTTGGGTGGCGTTGGATCCATATCAACAGCGGTCACCGACAGTGTGGTTAAGTCGATTGCCGTGCGAATCCACACACCCACGCTGTCCATACCTTTTGTGTATCCCACCGTCTGACCCTGCACCGGAACCGGGACGTTCGAGCAGGTTGGTGTTGTGGTGCTGACGTCACCGTAACGACCGTCAAACTGCAGCGTCGACGCCGTGCTGGTGGCGGCGGGCGCACAGAGTGGAAAGCTAGGAGCCGACACGGGTGTGAAGCTCAGGCTTACGGGCGGGCGCGGCAGCGTCGAATCGCCAAAGTGCACGGCGGCCGCCCATCCATTAGGACCCGTGACGGTGACGCGCTCACCTTGGTCAACGTTGTCGATAAAAATCCACGATCCGGCGGGCAGTGCTCCTCCCACGAGGGACGTAAAGCTCAAAGCGCTAGTGATCGTGGTGCCCGTGCCCGAGTCAAAGTACACCGCAGCGCGATCCGACGGCGGCGCGGGCAAGCCGACAGGGCCACCGGCCGCGTTGTAGCCCGTAGCAAACGAGGCGGCGCTCAGCGCCGGAATGCCACCGTTGTACCCCGGCGCACCGGTGATCATGGTGATACCAGGTTGCGGTTGGTTCGGCGCAGAAAAGTAGCCGTCGTCATTGGTGCCCACACCAAAACCATTCCAACTCGCGACGCCCCCACCAACGTTTAAGGAGACGGCAATCGTGCCTGTACCGCGTTCCACACCCGGGACCGTTGCATTGAGCGTTTGTGAGGTTGCCGTGTTCCCCGATCCAAACGGTGCGAGCGCATTGAATGAACCCCACTTCAGCAACTGCGCATGCGCCGTACCGGTTATCGCCAGCAAGCAAATCAAAGCACACGCGGTGGTCGCACGCATATGAACTGCGACGCGCTTAATCCCAATTTCATTTTTCATAGCAACGCTTCCAGATCTGTCGTGCGCCAGAGACGCGCACGTAATGGTCTTAGATGCTAGGTAGGTCCCAACGAATGCGCTATTGCACGGACGGCCTACTGCGAACGGCTTACGCCGTGACGTCGACATAACGCGGCGAGCGGAGCGGTGCCTAACGTAACGGTGAGCCAGTTACATCGACGTCAGGGTCAGTGGCTACTGAGCCGCGCACGTTCGTGAATAGCTGCGTCGACTCCCATTACTAGCGAACAAATTCGCAATGCGCAGCAAGGCCGATCTTGTCGTGCCTCGGTAACATGTTGCTTTCCATCATCATCCACGCGTAGAAGTCGTATGAGCGATTTTCCAAAAGACATTTACACCGAACCCGAAAATCCAGACGTCGATACGTTGGCCAATCTTGGCCCGCTCGCGGGTATGGCGGGCATTTGGCACGGTACGCGCGGATTGGACACGAGTCCGAAAGAAGATGGACCAGAGAAGCGGGCATTTATCGAGCGCATCGAACTGCAGCCGATTGATCCGCAGATGAACGGGCCGCAGCTTCTGTATGGCCTGCTCTATCACACGCATATCACTAAGCCCAACGAGGTCGAGACGTTTCACAGCCAAGTGGGCTATTGGTTGTGGGAACCCGCGACAGGGATGATCGTGCATACGCTCACTATTCCGCGTGGACTGGTGACGATGGCGATGGGGCGTGCGAAGCCCAATGCGAAGACGTTCGAGGTCAGCGCGAAACGCGGTGCAAGTGATTTCGGCATTTGCTCGACGCCGTTTCTTGAGCATGCGTTTCGAACCGACGAGTTTCACATGAAGGTCAAGATCAACGACGACGATACGTGGTCATACGAAGAAACGACTGTACTAAAAGTGCGCGGTAAAGCCGAGCCATTTCCACACACGGATCGCAACACGCTCAAGCGTATTGCGAAGGCGACGCCGAATCCGCTGGCGCGGAAGTAGCGCGTTACGACGTACATACTCGTCGGCGCAAGCGTAGTCACCTACAATTCATGCTATGCCACGTGAACGAATCCATCCCGAGGGAACCGACGCCACCTATCGCGTGCAGGAATCGCTCAAGGCGCTAGTGCAGCAAGGCGGCGCGCGGAAAACATTTCGCTTGAAGCCTGACGCCAACAAGGCGCTCGCTCAATTGGTGAAACTACTCGGTGCGAGCACAGAGACGAAGGCTGTGGAAGCCGCGATCATGGCGATGCGTGATTCGCTGCAAACTGAGGTCGTTGCAAAAAAGCAACGACAGCGCAACGCCGCATTGCGACTCGTCAAATAGCCGTTGACGATTCAAATGTAGTCATACACAATTCGTTCCAGTAGTAAATATTTCCGCAACCCAATTTTTAAGGACTTCGTTTCAGCCATGACAACGCAACGCAATATCAACATGCTACGCACGCCGAACCCGGCTGGCACGGGCATGTCTGCATTTGCACTGCGTGGCAATTGCGCTGGTGCGAAAGCCGCAATGAAGCGATCCCTCGCCGCGATTAACCGTCCATTTGGTAACGGATATGTCAGCGGTCACGGTTCACTACCGACTCGAATGTTTGATGCAGGAGCGCCTAGCGAATAGGCAACAGCAACAAACAGGTTTCACCCGAAAACCCCGAGTCGTCGCAAGACCTCGGGGTTTTTTGTTTTTGTTCTGTTGCGTTTGTCGCATCACATTTTTAGTTTCGGAGGCTTTATGGTTTTGGTTGATTTCACGGTCGCAGAGCGATGGCGAATATTCGGCGAATTGTCGTTTGCGCCGGTTCGTCGCATGGAAACGCCGATTTCAACGTCGCGCACTGCGCTGCCGACACAAACGGCGACAAGCAGCACGCGCGGACACGTCGATCCGCAAGAAAGCGCGGCACGTCAACACGCACAAGCGACGTTGATGCACCGTATGTTGTAACCCGTTCAAGTACCCAGCGGCAACGCGCGTTCAGCCTTCAGATTTTGGGCGAAGCACGTCACCGTAAGCAGTTCAGCACCTCAACCGCGAGACGCATGAACGCCGGTCGCAACCGGCACTTTTTTGGAGTGACGCGAATCGATACTCTTTTCGCGGCACTCAACCCGTTTTCAGGAAGGCACGGCTGGATACCGTGTCACGCAACCGATCGTTATCTGTAATCTAGAGCACACATTGAGCAGGTAACGTCAAGCTCGGCTGAAGGACGACAGCCGCCGCCCCTCCTCCCCGAAGGCTAGGTGGCTCGTCCCGGTAAGTTCGCGTGCGCTAGAGGTGCGGCTAGTGCGCGAGGTGCAAGTCCTCACCTGAAATCCTTTTTTTTGGTTTTTTGAAAGTTTCGCAACACGTGCATGAAGGCAGCCCAAAAGCACACAGTCTCCGTCGGACGCGATGGAGCTGAGATCCGCAGAATGGCCTTGGCGGACGAAGTGTCGAGCGATCGATACATCGGTGGTGTAAAGCACGCGTTGCGAAATTTTTCAAAAGCCCTTAGGACCACTACGGCAAGCCCGCAATGCGTCGTTTCGCAACGGCCTTCGCAACTGTCTTAAACGTGAGACCAACACGTATGATTGTTGGCAATCGCCCAACGACTGCGCCATGCAATGACTATCGACCTTCGCCGCCTAGAAGAAATTTCACAAAATGCCTCGCGACCAGATCGTGGTTTGATGATTGACGGCTGGAGCGTTGGGCTCTCACCCGGGTTAGCAAAACGCTCCCGCTGCATCAACGCGTTTTACGCGTCGGCTCGTGCGTTCGAGGTCAATCTCATCGAAGCGAAGCGCGCGTTTGCGCTGGCGGGCTTGCCGTGTATTTTTCGGATAACGCCATTCGTGAATGACGGGGCATTAGACCAGCACCTTGAAGCTTTAGGGTACGTGAAATACGACGCTGCAGATGTGCAGATTCTGGACCTCGATGCGTTGGACATAAGCCACGTTCGTGCGACGTCCGCGCGATTCTCGCTTGAAGCAAATTTGCGAACCGCGGCACAGTGGGTTGCCAAAATGCGCGGCGATAGCGAAGTCGAAATGGCGGGCCTCGCCGAGCGCTGGCACTTGAGCACTGCGGCCGTGCTGCCGTCGTTTGCATTTGATGCGAACGATGTGCGCGTTGCGCGATCCGTTGTAATTCGCGAACACGATCATGTCGGTATCTTTGACGTGGGCACGGATGCGGCGCACGTGAACAACGGCTACGCCACCGCGCTGCTTGCGCGACAGCTGTGCGATGCGAAAGAAAGCGGTGCGCGCGTTGCGTACCTACAAGTACGTGCCGACAATCCTGCACGACGCATCTATGAGCGATTCGGATTTCGTACGGCGTACCAATACTGGTATCGCGCGCTGCCGGCTGACGCGGACTAACCGTTGCTGCGTCGGCGACATTAGTTTGCGTCGCATCAGCGCAACGCGTGTTAGCGCCTACTCTCTGAATTTGGCACGAAGCATGGCAACATGAAGCGACGCGGCGTATGATCGATTAATGCTTCATTCACGCCTTTCGCGCACTGCCTCGCGCATTACTGTTGCAGCCCTTCGACTATCCCGCGGCACCGAACACACATCGTCGACCCGCGCGCGAGTTGTCAGATGCTGACGCTTCTCAACATTCTCGCGGGCATTGCGCTCCTAGTTTGGGGCACTTACCTTGTGCGCACGAGCATTCTGCGGGTGTATGGCGCAGAACTGCGACGCTTTCTTTCGGTAAACGTAGGTAATCGTTTCATGGCGCTGTGGGCGGGCTTGGGCGTCACGAGCTTGCTGCAAAGCTCCACAGCTACGGCACTGCTGACCACGTCATTCGCGGGCAGCGGCCTGATCGCCACAGCGCCCGCGCTAGCAATCATGCTTGGCGCAGACATTGGCACCTCGCTCGCTGCAGTGTTTCTGTCCCGCGACTTGAGTTGGCTTTCGCCACTGTTGATTTTTGTTGGCGTCATCGTATTCCTCTCTAAGCAGCGCAGCCAAGCTGAGCACTTAGGACGCGTAGCCATTGGCCTTGGATTGATGATGCTTGCGCTGCAACTGATCGTTGCTGCCGCGCGACCGCTTACACAAACGGTGGGAGTAAAAGCCATTTTCACCACGATCTCTGGCGACCCGTTGCTGGATTTGGTGATCGCCGCCGCAGTGACAGTATTGGCATATTCGAGCCTGGCAGTCGTTCTACTCGTTGCCACGCTGACTGCTTCGCAAGTGATCGGGTTGGATACCGCGCTGCCGCTCGTGCTCGGCGCCAACATTGGAAGCGGCGCGCTTGCAGTGTTGATGACATTAAAGTCGTCGGCCGAAGTTCGACGCGTTCCTCTGGGCAATTTGTTGTTCAAATTGGTTGGTGCGTTAGCCACAATTCCATTCATTGGTTTGATCGCTAGAGCAGCAGGCGAATCCGGGTTTGGCGAATCTCAGGTGGTGATTGCGTTTCACCTGGTTTTTAACGTGGCGCTGGCCGCACTGTGCATTCCGCTGGTTCACATAGTGGCCGATTTAACGCACCGGCTACTACCCGCAGCACCGATGACACACGACGAGAGCCAAGCGAAACATTTGGATCCGCTGGCCTTGCCCACACCGTCGCTTGCGCTCACCTGCGCAGCGCGCGAAGCATTGCGGATTGGCGATTTCGTCGAGCAGATGCTAGCAACTCTTGGCCGACTCATGCGCACCAATCACCGTGCGTCGGCCGATGAGATCCGGCGCTTGGACGACGTCGTAGATTCGCTCTACAAGCAAGTGAAGTTCTACCTGACCCAAGTGAGCCGAACGCCCATGGGTGAACGCGACAGTCGGCGTTGGACAGACATTATTTCGTTCACCATTAACCTCGAACAAGTGGGTGACATTATCGAGAAGAGCGCGAACGATGTGGTCAGCAAGAATATTGATCGCAATCGCAATTTTTCCGAAGCGGGAATGCAGGAGTTGTGCGACCTTCATGCGCGCCTGATCAGCAACTTGCGGCTCGCCATGAACGTATTTATCAATAACGACGTGAACGACGCCGAAAAGCTCGTCACCGAAAAAGTAAAGTTTCGCGAGTTAGAGCTGGTGAACTACGAAAAGCACTTGTCGCGCCTCGCAGATCACACCGTGCAAAGCATTGAAACGAGCTCACTGCACCTTGATTTGATGCGCGACCTTAAGCGCGTGAATTCGCACTTTTGCTCGGTGGCCTACCCAATTCTGGAAGCTGCAGGTGTACTCTCCCAGAGCCGCTTGCGTGCGGTAGAACACGAGCGTACGGACGTAACGAGCACAGGACAGAATGCCAGCCACGAGGGCCGAGGCCGATGACCTCGGTCCGCCGTGCGCATTACTGAGGTTGAAGATTTATTGATTTCGCTATGGATTGATAGCGAGTCGTTTCAGCGGAATACATGCGCGCCAGTTCTTCAAGACTCATCGGTGCCGCGAGTGTCGTGCCGGTGGCTTCGAGCGCCTTGCGCGTGTCCGGATTTTGCAACGCACCGTAAAACGCGCTACGCAACCGTTCAGCGACGTCATCTGGCGTGTTCTTGGGGACTCCCACAGCTGCCCATAGGTCGAATTCGAAACCGTCGAAACCTTTCTGCGCAGCAATGGCAATGAGTTGAGGATGGCGCGGGTTCGGAGATTTAGTAGTTAGTCCAATGGCCTTGACTTTGCCGTCAGCGATCATGCTCGGGATGTTGCCAGCAAACGGCATAAAGACGATATCAATCTGGCCCCCAAGTAAATCCGACACGAGCGGCGCGGCTCCTTTATAGGGTACATGCAGCAGCTTCGCGCCAGTCACCTGGGCGAACTTCTCGCCTACCAGGTGATACAGCGAGCCAGGGCCAACACTGCCGTACGAAAGGCCTTTACCCTGCTTCGCAAGCGCAATCAATTCGGTCAAATTATTTGCAGACAAATCTTTTCGTGTGAGTAACACCATCGAGGTAGTTCCGACTCGTCCTACGAGCTTGAGGTCCTCTGGCTTGAACTTGGCGGATGCGATGCCTAGCGGTGCCAACACCAGTTCCATCGGAGTCCCGAGCACGATGTTGTACCCATCATGCGGCGCACTCAGCACCTTCTGAATTCCGATTGCACCACCCGCTCCGCCCACGTTTTCTACGACCACAGTTTGGCCCAAATGCTTGTTAAGCTGCGGCTGCAATTGTCGGGCAACGAAGTCCGAGGGACCGCCCGCTGGGTATGGAACTACAAACGTGACTGTCTTGCTCGGAAATGATTGCGCCGAAGCTAGCGTTGCGAAAAACGCGCATGCGAGAGTGCATACGGCGAGCATTAGTCTGGTGGTTACGAACATCACTTCATCCTCAGAAAAAATCTGCAGTTGCTGGCAGAGAAAAGCGGCGAACCGCCCCAAGGTGATTGTCAAGCCGCGCGGCGGTGTTCGATATCGAAAAAAAGCAAAAGTCGCCGCGGGTTTACCCATACTCGAAACCGGCGTCGTTTTCTCGAGGCCCTAATTTTTGCGCAGCGTAGTTGACGGCAATTCGCCAAACAACTCCCTGTAATCTTGCGCGAACTGGCTGAGGTGCCAAAAGCCCCAATGCGATGCGATGTCTTGAATCGTCTCACCGGGCGCGGCTTGTCGAAGCGCGCGTCGCACACAATTGAGTCGCAACGCGCGGAGATACTTTACCGGCGTGGTTCCCAGTACGTCCTGAAAGCAGTAATTCAGCTTCCGTCGGCTCGCGCCCAACTTTCCGCAAACCTGCAGGATCGAGAGCGGTTCATCGGCATGCGCCAACATCAGTTCGCATGCGAGGTTGACAAGTTTTTTTCGTCGCTGTGAAGATTGCAAGTCAGACATAACAACGAGCGGCGGCAACGCCTCAATCCACTCGATCAATATCTCATCGCGCAGTTGCATGACCGCCTGCTCGTCACGCGCTCGATCACTTAGCACGCTGGCTTGTTCAAGTGCGTAGAGGTGCAACTGACGCAAGTAGTGCGCCTTATCGGGCGGTAGCCGCAGAACCAGCTGATTCTCCAACCATTGCGCAAGTGGCCGTTGATGCATCCGCTCCCAAAGCGGATTGAGTAACGAGCGTTCGACCACTACAGCGATCAAAGTGAAGCTTGGCGGCGTAGTGAGGTCAACATCGTCGCCTTTGCCGCACATGATGGCGCTCTCCGGTACACGGTGTCCGTTAAAGAATAGGTCCTGGGACTCGACGAGTGCAGTTGCGAAACCGTATGCAGTTTCGACAAGGCGACCGCGCTGGCGCAGCGCGAGCGAAGTGTCTTCACGAAACAGCGTGACCTCGGGGAGATTCACGGAGTGAATCCGCCCGACGAAGGGGCCGGGGGATAGCTGCTCGTACTGCAGGGCCCAACCAGCTTGAGCTGCAGCATGGAGGTCGATATCGTGGGTGTCGATTTTTCGAACCCAAGAATTCGTTGCAAGTGCAGAAGTCATTCTGAAATGGTGGCGGCGTTCAAGTTTATTGACACAAGTTTGCCTCTTCGGCGCGGGGGCAGCGCAATCTGTGCGCGGATGTGCTCAAAGTTGATATCCGCAATTGCGGCGAAAGCCTAGCATGCCCCATATCAGAGCACTAAGCCATGCCAGTATGAATCAAGATGTTATCAACGCGTTGCGCCACCAACGCGTGCCGGATCAGGGGCTGCTGATTGACGGACGCTGTATGCCGGCTGCGGAGCAACAACTACTGCACGTAGTGTCGCCAATCGACGGGCAAACGATCTGCACGCTTGCATCGGCTCAAGCTTGCGACGTGGACCGCGCAGTTATGTCGGCGCGAAATGCATTTGAGTGTGGCGCTTGGTCGCGCATGGCGCCGGTCGAACGCAAGAAAATCATGCACCGCATCGCGGACCTGATTGAGGCGCATCACGCGGAATTGGCCGTGCTGGGCGTTCGCGACAACGGAACCGAAATCGCCATGGCGTGGAAAGCCGAACCGGGCAGCGCGGCTGCAACTTTTCGCTTCTACGCCGAATGTGTCGACAAAATAAATGGCGAGATAACCCCAACGCCGCCCAACACCCTAGGGCTAGTTCATCGTGCGCCGGTCGGTGTCGTCGGCGCAATCGTTCCTTGGAACTTTCCACTGATGATTGGAGCATGGAAGATTGCGCCCGCCTTGGCCGCCGGGAACTCGGTGGTGTTGAAGCCTTCCGAAGACGCCTCGCTGTCGTTGCTGCGATTGAGTCAGTTATGCCTCGAGGCGGGTTTGCCGCCTGGTGTGTTGAACGTAATAACTGGAAGCGGTGGCACAGCTGGCGACGCCCTTGCAAGACATATGGACGTCGATGTTTTGACGTTTACCGGCTCTGGGCCGGTGGGGCGTCGCTTGCTTATCGCCGCCGCCGAATCAAATCTCAAGCGCGTTTATCTGGAACTCGGCGGAAAATCGCCCAACATCGTATTTGAAGACACGCCGGACATGGCTCATGCGGCGAAAGTTTCGGCCATGGGCATCTTCCGCAATAGTGGGCAGGTGTGCGTGGCGGGTTCCCGTATTTTGGTTCATCGTTCCATTCACGACGAGTTTGTTGAGCGATTGCGAACTATTGCAGCGAGCCTACGAGTAGGTGACCCACTCGACGTGAACACGGAAATCGGAGCCGTAAGCAGTTCGAACCAGCTCGCGAAAAATCTTGCTGCAGTACAGAGGGCGCAACGCGAAGGCGCACGGCTACTGGTCGGTGGAGACGCGTTAGCGCCGGTAGCTGGCGGCTATTACATGGCCCCCACACTGTTCGATAACGTTACGCCATCGATGGCTTTGGCACGGGAGGAAGTCTTCGGGCCATTGTTGGCCGTGTTGCCATTCGACGATGAAGCTCATGCTGTGAGATTAGCTAACGATTCTGTGTATGGCCTCGCCGCCGCGGTATGGACAATCAATCTTTCGCGAGCACACCGAATGGTGAACGCCATTAATGCGGGGGTCGTGCATGTCAACACCTACGGCGGTGCGGACATGACGGTACCCATTGGCGGCGTGCGCCAGTCGGGAAATGGTTATGACAAATCAATGCATGCGATAGACAAATTCTTAGATTTGAAAACCGCATGGATTCAGCTTTAGGAAGAAACATCGAATGAACAGCACAGACCAACTCAAGGCAGACAACGCACAATTCATGTGGCACCCCATGGCGCACCCCGGTGCCATGAAGAAAACGACGCCCGACATCATCGCGCGTGGTGAGGGGTGCTGGATTTGGGATGTCGACGGCCACAAAATGCTCGATGGCGTCGGGGGGTTGTGGGCGTCAAACCTCGGGCACAGTAACAGCGCCGTACGCGACGCCATCGTGGCACAACTTGACGAACTACCGTTCTACAACGTATTCCGCGGCACATCCCATGTGCGAGCGATCGAACTTTCCACGCGATTGGTGAAAATGATGGGGCCAGAAGACGTGGCGACAGTCATGTTTTCTAACGGTGGTTCGGACGCCGTGGAAGGGGCGCTAAAAATCGCGAGGCAGTACTGGAAGCTCAAAGGTCAGGCGGATCGCTACAAATTCATCAGCCTCCGCCAGGGCTACCACGGAGTGCACTTTGGAGGAATGAGCGTAAACGGAAACACGAATTTCCGGCGCGCATACGAGCCGCTGCTCCCCGGTTGTTTTCACATCGACACCCCCTGGCTTTACCACAACCCATACAGCGACGACCCGATCCGGCTTGGAGAAATGTGCGCCGAGTTACTTGAACGTGAAATTGTGTTTCAAGGACCTGATACCGTCGCCGCGTTCATTGCCGAGCCTGTCCAAGGCGCTGGTGGCGTCATTGTGCCGCCAGCTAACTATTGGCCGCTGGTGCGAAAAATTTGCGACAAGTACGGCGTGCTGCTAATCGCAGATGAAGTTGTGACCGGATTTGGACGCACGGGAGAGCTATTTGGCACGCGGCTCTGGGACGTCAATGCAGACATGTGGTGCCTAGCAAAGGGAATCTCGTCTGGATACATACCGCTGGGCGCCACGGCGATTAATCACAAAATCGCCGATGTGTTCGACGCCGACACCTCAGGTGCAGCCTCTGTGTCGCATGGCTATACGTATAGCGCCCACCCGGTGGCGGCCGCAGCTGCGTTAGCTACGCTTGATCAGATTGAAGCACTCGATATTCCCGGCAACGCAGCACGTGTCGGCGGGCATTTGCAAGCGCGACTTCGTCGGCTCAACGACACTTGCGACTTCGTTGGCGATGTGCGCGGAGTGGGGCTAATGCTCGGCATAGAAATGGTGTCGGATAAGGCCAAACGCACACCGATGGCGCGCACAAGCGACATCCCAGCGCGCGTGGCGAAAGCCGCTTACAACGCGGGATTGATGGTGCGCGTTTCTGGTCCGAACCTGATCCTGTCTCCTCCACTCATCATTAGCCGGGAAGAGATTGATTACCTATGCGATGCGCTCGAAGGCGCGTTTAGTGCAGTGCAATCGGGTAAGGCGTAATGCGGCCCAGCATCCTTTTGGTCGGCACGGTCGACACTAAAAGCGAGGAAATTGGGTTTCTCAAAGACCAAATACACGCGGCAGGCGGCGATGCGTTGGTCATGGATGTGGGCGTGTTGGGCAAGGGAGCGCTGATACCGGACATTTCCAACGCGGAGGTCGCGGCGGCAGCCGGTGTCACGCTTGCAGCGGTGATCGCGAGCGGCGACGAGCACAGCGCAATGCGTCTCATGAGTCAAGGCGCGAGCGTACTGGCGGCGCAGGCCTATGCTAGCGGTCGCATCAATGGGTTGCTCGCATTGGGTGGCACCATGGGCACCGATCTGTCACTGGATGTCGCATCCAGCTTGCCCTTGGGGGTACCGAAAGTGGTACTGTCGACGGTATCTTTCTCTCCGCTCCTGCCCCCGGAACGACTGCCGCCCGACCTCACGATGCTGCTCTGGGCAGGCGGTCTGTACGGACTCAATAGTCTCTGCCAATCAACCCTCGCACAGGCGGCTGGTGCCGTGGTTGGTGCCTGTCGTGTCGCACAGCGGCCCCGTTTTGAACGTCCGGTCGTGGGTATGACGTCGCTTGGCTCAAGCGCGCTCAAATACATGATTCACCTCAAACCTGCGCTTGAAGCGCGCGGGTTCGAACTCGCAGTTTTTCACACTACCGGCATGGGCGGGCGCGCATTTGAGTCACTAGCGGCGCGCGGTGAATTTGCTTGCGTCATGGATTTCAGTTTGCAAGAGCTCGTGAACCACTTAGGCGGCTCGGTTGTCAGCGCGGGGCCGGACCGATTGCTAGGCGCTGGCTTAAACGGCACACCGATGATCGTCGCTCCCGGCTCTACAGACATGTTGGACTATCCTGCGTGGAGCGAGGCTCCGGCGCGTTTCAAAGATCGGCCATCTCATACCCACAATCGCCTCATCGCTTCTGTATGCATTGATGAAGCCATGCGTCGGGAGACAGCTCGCGAGATCGCCGCGCGCATTGCTCGCGCGCGCGGCCCTACACACCTCGTGCTTCCGCTAGGAGGGATTGAAGAGTGGGATAGGCCTGGCGCCCCACTACACGACCCGAGTGGACTCGCTGCATTTTTCGATGAGATCGTGCGAGCGAAACTCGGCGGCGCAGAGGTAAGCTCACTCGATGCGCATATCAACGATGCGTCGTTTTCCGAGCATGTGCTCTCCGTGTTCGATCAATGGCTCAGCCGAGGGCTGATTAAAAAAAGCACGCATGAATAGCAACCGAAACGCAACAAAGGCGCTCGTCCTTGACTTCGGCGGCGTAATCAGCCGCACACTTTTCGAAACACACGCGCTAACCGAAACCGCACTCGGGCTAGCCGCTGGGACGCTGACGTGGCGCGGACCATTCGCGCCAGAGGATGACGCACTCTGGCAGGCCATGCAGGCTGATGAAATCAGCGAGCGCGACTATTGGTTAACACGATCGAGAGAGGTCGGGCGATTGGTCGGAGAAGACTGGGAGGATATGCAAACCTTCGTACAGCGTGCTCGCGGAAACGATGTGAACGCAGTGATTCGACCCGAAGCCATCGAAACCATCCGCACGGCAAAAGCCAGCGGCTGCAAACTCGCCATTCTTTCCAACGAATTGGACTTGTTTTACGGCGCAGGTTTCAGGATGACTCTGCCTTTGCTCGCGGAATTCGACGTCATCGTTGACGCCACGTACACAGGTATTCTTAAGCCTGATCGTCGCGCGTACGATCTGTGTGCCAGCGAGCTCGGCGTCTCCGGCGAGAACTGCGTTTTCGTAGACGATCAAGCGCGCAACATCCTTGGCGCGCAAAAAGCTGGCTGGGAAACCGTCCAACTTGATGTGAAACGACCGGGAACGTCCTTCGCTCTCGCGCTTGAACTGCTTCGCCGCTAGCGTCGCGTGACACACCGGCACCGGTCGCGGCCAAGTACGTGCTCACCGCCGCAATGCCCCTAGAAGTCTAGGTCTTGTCTCGCGCTGCTGCGCGGCGCTCCTGTAGCACTTTAATCGCAATCGGCAGCACAGACACGATAACGATTCCAACGACAATTAGGCTCAAGTTATTCTTGACCCATTCGATGTTGCCGAAGAGATAGCCCGCGTATGTGAGCGAAGTGATCCATGCCACACCGCCGATCACGTTGTAGAGAAAAAACGTTCGGTACGGCATCTGCGCCACGCCCGCGAGGAATGGTACGAAGGTGCGCACAATAGGCACAAAGCGCCCCATCACAATGGAGAAGTTGCCGTATTTAGCGTAGAACTGTTGCGTGCGCTCCAAGTACTCCGGCCTGAAGACGCGGGAATCTTTGTTCTCAAACGCTTTCATACCGAGTTTGCTCCCGACGTAGTAGTTCACCGCGTCACCCGCGATCGCGGTGACGATGAGTATCGCAATCAACAGGTGAACATTTAAGCCCGATATCGCCGTCACGGCCCCCGCAACGAAAAGCAACGAATCGCCGGGCAGCAACGGCATGACGACCAGTCCAGTCTCCGCAAAAATAATTGCAGCGACAACTGTGAAAAACATCACGGGCGAGCCCTGTGCGAGGGCGGCGAGGCGATCGTCTAGTGTCGAGAAGAATTGTAGTAGGTCATTTAGCATGCAAACCTTTGTTGAATCCGCATGCGCGGCGAATGTGAATACCTAGCGCCACGCGTTGAGCAGGACCGTGGCGAAAGAGCGCTGAGCTGCGCGCACGTCGGGGCGGCGCATCAGGTGAGCCCCTACCTGTTCACACCTACCTTCGCACCCGCAGCGATGAAGTGCGCGCGACCTTGCTACGGCAGAATTTTTTCTGCTTCGAGTGCGTCTTTTGGCTTGCCCTCGGCCTTGACCAAATTCTCGCGGGACACGCCTAACCAGCGGACGAGCGGTGCCATCACCAACACCGAAGAGTAAATGCCGAAGCAGATACCGATGGTGAGCGCAAGCGCAAAGTAGTGCAACGTCTCACCACCAAAGAACAGCATCGAGAGCACCATGATCTGCGTTGAACCATGGGTAATGATCGTGCGGCTGATGGTGCTGGTAATGGCGTTGTCGATGATTTGATCGACGCCAGCTTTACGCATTTTGCGGAAGTTTTCGCGCACTCGGTCGGCGACAACCACCGATTCGTTCACCGAGTAGC
>Ga0209097_10000855_pt1 | contig 27752 bp, 24 predicted proteins | sample AD_UKC052_MetaG_FD_184419 | JGI IMG/M metagenome (GOLD analysis project Ga0209097, IMG submission 184419) | Active sludge microbial communities of municipal wastewater-treating anaerobic digesters from USA - AD_UKC052_MetaG (SPAdes) (version 2) | ecosystem: Engineered > Bioreactor > Anaerobic >... | reverse complement strand
TATCAGCCTTCAGGTTTATTTATCAGTGCAAATGCTGCATGGGAGGAAATGTGGGAAGATAAGATAGAGAATGTAAAGGGTTATAATATTTTGGAAGACAAACAAATGATAGATTCGGGTTTGTTTCCATTTATAAAAAGTGCATTCTCAGGTGAAGTCGTTACAACACCTGTATTTGATTATGATCCAAAATTAATTGGGAAGAATGGTCGTAAACGATGGATACAGATGATTATTTATCCATTAAAAGACGAGAAAAATAACATTACCGAAGTAATTTTAATTACTCAAGATTATACAGCAATACATGAAGCTGAAATAAAATTATCACAAAGTGAAGCTAAGTTTAAATCGTTAATTCAAAATAGTCAAGATGGAATTGGGCGATTAACTAACGATGGAACTCTTCTTGAAATGAGTCCTTCGGGCAGGAAAATACTTGGATATGATATTCATGAATTTGTAGGAAAAATTCGCCCTGATTTAATACATGAGAACGATATTGGTTATTTAAAAGAAGCATTTGAAGATGTTGTTAAGAATCCAGGAAATACACGAAGTGTAGAATATCGGTATTTACATCCTGATGGACAAATTCATTGGATAGAAACTAATTTTAGGAATCAATTAGATGACCCTGCAGTTGCTGCTATTGTAAATAATTTTAGAGATATTACAGACCGGAAACATAAAGAGGAACAAATCCTACGATTAAATAAGAAATTAAAAACAGCTCAGGAGATTGCTTTATTAGGTTATTGGGAAATAAATCTTCAAGATGGTGAAAATTATTTATCAGACGAGATATATCGGATATGTCGTATTGAAGATTCCAGTATAGATTTTCCAATGGAAGATTTTATGAAATTGGTACATCCGAAAGATTTAAAACGATTCATTGAAAATCATGAGAATTTAGTTCAAACAGGTGAGGCGTTTGAGACTGAATATCGAATGTTATTCCCAGATCGTAAACAGAAAATAGTTTTAAGTAAAGGTAATTTGGTTTATGATCAAGAAGGTAAACCATTAATTATAGAAGGGACATTACAAGATATTACTGCTTTGAAAAAAGTAGAGAAAGAACTGATGAAGTTGAATAATCAATTGAAACTGCGTGCGAAGCAATTAGCAGATTCGAATGCAGAGTTAGAGCAATTTGCTTATATAGCTTCACATGACTTGCAAGAGCCATTAAGAATGGTGACAAGTTTCATGAGTCAATTAGAGAAAAAGTATTCCGAAAAACTTGATGATAAGGCACAGCAATATATTCATTTTGCTATGGATGGAGCGGTGAGGATGCGAACGATAATTTTGGATTTACTTGAGTTTTCACGTATTGGTAAATCGGATTTTGATTTTGAAGAAGTTGATATGAATGCGTTAGTTCTTGAAGCGATAAAACAGAATAAGAAATTAGTAGAAGAAAAATCTGCTCACATAACGCATGATAAATTACCTAGTGTTTGGATTCAACGAACTCCTCTATTACAAGTGTTTCAGAATCTATTAGGTAATTCATTAAAATATATGGAAAGCGGAAAAAAGCCGCAAATACATATTGGTGTCGAAGAGTTATCTACCAAATGGATTTTTTCAATTACCGACAATGGAATAGGAATTAATGAGCAATTTTTTGATAAAATATTTATTCTATTCCAACGCTTGCATAATCGAGATGAATATTCAGGAACTGGTATTGGGTTGGCAATATGTAAAAAAATAGTTGAGAAATACGGAGGGGAAATTTGGGTAGAATCAACAGAAGGAAATGGAGCAACCTTTTATTTTTCTCTTTTGAAAGGAATAAAAAACAGTAAATAATTTATAATCATGAATAAAATACATATTTTACTAGTGGAAGATAATGAGGGCGATATCGTTCTCACTTTGGATGCTCTCGCTGAAGGGAAAATAATTAATGATGTAACTGTTATTAAGAATGGATGGGATGCAATCCAATTTTTAGAGAGAAAAGGAAATCATATTCATGCTCGATATCCTGATCTTATTCTTTTAGATGTTAATCTGCCTAAAATGAATGGACATGAGGTGTTACATGCAATAAAGAATAATAATGCACTTAAGCATATTCCAGTTATTATTCTCACAACATCTTCATCCGAAAAAGATGTTTTAGAAGCTTATAAAAATCACGCTAATTGTTTTATTACTAAACCAGTTGAAGCAGATGATTTTTTAAAAGTGGTTAATTCTATTGAAGAATTTTGGATTTCAATTGTCAAATTACCCCCAACTAAACAGTAATTCTTATGACTATTGTACCATACAATGTATTAGTTATTGAAGATAACCAAGGTGATTATGAGTTGATTGCTGACTACTTCAGTGAAGTACTTCCTGGTACAGAAATAGTACATGTAAAGAATTTTGAAAAAGCTAAAATTCAAATACCGGTTCAAAATTGGACTTGTATATTTTTGGATTTGACATTACCCGATTTAAGTGGATTGGATTTAGTTCATCAAGTTCTAGATTTAGCTAATTCCATTCCTGTAATTGTTTTAACTGGATATTCAAATTTCGAATTTGGAGTTCAAGCACTTTCATTAGGAGTTTCAGATTATTTGATAAAAGATGAATTAACTGCCTATCAGTTAATGAAAAGTATTCGCTATAGTATTGAGCGAAAACGAATAAATGATCAGCTCATATTTTCTGAACTTAAATACAGGAATTTATTTTTTACAAGTCCTGCTCCACTATGGGTTTTTGATACTTCAACTTATAAGTTTCTGGATGTAAATCAGGCTGCTATTCGTTTGTATGGTTATTCCAAGGAGGAATTCCTTAAAATGACGATTCGCGATATTCGTCCATTTTCGGAGCTAGAAAAATTAAATTTTAAATTGAAATCTAATAGAGGTAGTAAAGTTCAGTTTCATGGACAATTCACCCATCAGAAAAAGAATGGTGAAATTTTACAAGTTGAATTGCAAAGTAATCTGATTGATTTTGACAATGAACCAGCTCGACTTGTTCAAGTAATCGATATTACTGAGAAATTAAAAATTCAACAAGAAATAATTAATAGTGAACGTCGATTTAAGGCTTTAGTTCAAGAGGGAAGCGATTATATAGCAATTCTGAATGAAAGAGATGAGTTCTCGTATGTTAGTCCGAATGCAGCTTTCGCACTTGGATATAAAGACAATCAATTTAAAGGAAAAGATACGTTTGATTTAATCCATCCGGATGATATTGAACGTGTAAAGGATTGTTTTAAGCGAGTTGAAATAGAAAGAAAGGTTGCCATCGATTCATTTCGTATAAAGGCAGCTGATGGTAGTTGGCATTGGTTTGAGACAATTCTAACTAATATGTTAGATGACCCAGCTGTAAAAGGAATTATTTCTAATAACAGAGATGTTACCGAGCGCCATGCTTATGAGGAAACAATACGTAAGCAAGGAAATCTATTTAGGGCTTTAATAGAAAAGAGTCCGAATATGAAAGCGTTAATTACACATGAAGGCGATATCGTATTTGGAACACCTTCTATTACTAAGATATTAGGCTACAAGCCAGAAGAATATTTAGGGAAAAATGAACGCGATTTTGTTCACCCTGATGATATTGAAATGTTGATTAAATTGATTGAATCGATAGTTTCATCCGAAGATAAAGCCAGTAAAACAATTGAGTTACGAATAAAGCATAAAGAAGGACATTATTTATGGTGTGATAAGATTATTACCAATATGTTGAGTGATCCAGATATTAAAGCCATCATTTGTAATTTCTGGGATATTACTGACATTAAGAAAACCCAACTTAAAATTCAGGAAAGCAACGAACGTTATGATCGTGTTGCAGATGCAACGAGTGATGTAATTTGGGATTTGGATTTAAGGAATCAGCACATTGCTTGGAATAAAGGAATGGAGAAGTTATTTGGCTATTCATTAATTGATGAAAAAGATGCTTTAGTTTTTTGGAAATCTATCATTCATCCCGACGATCGAGAACGAGTTGAAATACGATTCGAAAAGAACCTAGCAGCCCAAAACTCTACATGGGAAGATGAATACCGAGTTTTATGTAAAAACGGTAAGTATAAGTATGTTTTTGATCGTGGATTCTTAGTTCGAAATGGACAAGGTGAATCAATTCGAATGGTTGGAGCAATACAGGATATTACTCGTCAAAAGGAAGAGGAAAATAGATTGCGGATTTTGGAATCTGTAATTACTCATACACATGATTCAGTATTAATAACAGATGCAGATCCATTAGATATTGATGGTCCCAAAATTATTTATGTTAATGAGGCATTTATTCAAATGACAGGTTATTCTCGGGAAGAAATGATTGGACAAACTCCGAGAATGTTCCAATGTAATAATACTTCCAGAGCTGGTTTAAATGAAATTAGACATGCACTAGAAAACAAAATTTCTTGTGAAGTAGAATTGATAAATGCGCGTAAAAATGGACAACAATTTTGGGTAAACATTGCCATATCACCAGTTTTTGATATGTCAGGTACGCATTTAACACATTTTATTGCAATTGAAAAAGAGATAACTGAACGTAAAATTCAAGATCAAGATAGAGAACTATTAATTCAAGAATTAACTAAGAATAATAATGACTTACGGCAGTTTTCATATATCACATCACATAATTTAAGAGCCCCATTATCCAATCTAATTGGAATTCTTGATTTAATTGATGAGATGAAGATTAAAGATCCAATCATTTCACGTTTGATGAAAGGATTTCAAGTTTCTACCAATCAATTGAATGATACGATTAATGATTTAATTAGAATATTAATTGTAAAGGATAATCCATCAATGGAACTAGTGCCATTGAATTTCTCAGATATAATGGAATCGGTTCAAAACTTAATTCAAAATGATATAACTTTAATTAAACCGGAGATTCATATTGACTTTAGTAAAATTAATACTGTCAAATTTAATCGTCCTTATTTGGAAAGCATTTTATTAAATCTTTTTACTAATTCACTTAAATATCGATCACTTGAGCGACCATTACAGATTAGTATTTATACCGAACCTGCTGAGAATGGTGGAGTGATATTGCATTTTAGTGATAATGGACTAGGATTCGATTTAACTCGATTAAAAGATCGTATGTTTGGATTGTATCAACGATTCCATAAACATCCTGATAGTAAAGGAATGGGCTTGTATTTGGTTAAATCTCAATTAGAGGCTTTGGGCGGTAAAATTGATGTGGAGAGTTCGGTTGATTGTGGAACTCGATTTACACTAAAGTTTAAATAATATCAATTAGGTGAGAATATCCACCATTATAAATTGTTATCATCTTCTAAAATTCCATTCAGTTTCATCAGGATTGTGGCATTATTTGAAGTTGAACAACCTGATTTCAAAGTATAATCAAATGTTAGTTCATATCCAGAAACAGTAGAGTCAAAATGGTAATTGCTAATTATATTCGGATATTCATTTTCTAAAACACTTAAAGCTGCATCATGTGTGGCTAATACACCCAATGTGGGTAATTTAATCAGGTTTTTAATTAACCCGATTGTTCCAGCCTGTTTATCGCCTGAGTTTGTCCCTCTCAATGGTTCATCTAGTAAAACCAACCACTTAGTATTTGATTGTCTAATACTAGATAATAAATTTTGTAATCGACTAATTTCTGCTTTAAAATAAGAAATTCCCTCATCTAGGTCATCGGTTATTCTCATGGAGGTATAAATCTTCATATGAGGGAAAGTAGCTTTTGTTGCAGCTATTGGTAATCCAATGTATGCTATAACAGCATTTAATCCAATTGCTCGAAGCCATGTACTCTTGCCGGTCATATTTGCACCGGTTAATAAAGTGAGTTGTTCTTTTTTGCCTAAAGAAAGATTATTGGAAACATGCTTAACTGAATTTAATAAGGGATGATATAAATTATCAGCTTGCATTTCTCCTGATTCAGTTATTTCCGCAAAATTGAAATCAGGTCTTTGGAACGCAAAATTTCCCAAACTGATCCAATATTCCATAGTTGAAATAGCGTGTAAACTTTTGAGTATTGTTACATGTTGAGACTTTTTCCATTTTTCAATTTCGAATAAACAGTGATAATCATATAATAGAAAAGTATTTAACAATATTCCCATAAATCCATTTAATCGTACATCAAATCGATTTAATAAGCGATGTAATTGTCCAACTGCCAGATAGGATTCCTGAGCAGAATTAATAGCCACAACTAATAATGGGTGATTAAATTGTTGTGTTCTACAATAGTTTGTTAATGCATAATGATGAGCAATTGCTTGACTCATCCCGGAATGGCGATTGTGAATCGTATTTATGGTCTTAATTGTTCTACTAAGAACCAGTAAATTAACTGCTATTGAAATGGATAGAGCCCAAGCAGGGACAAGCGAGATACTATAACCAATGATTATTAATAAGGTTATACTTGGAAATATCCAACGTCCCCATTTAATAATTGCTTGATTTAGAAATGAAAGGTCTTCATGAATCCAATTTTCAATTTTGGCATTGGGAAGTGGAAATTTCTCTGCACATATTCCCTCCACTCTAAACTGTAAAAGGAAGTCAGGATGATTCTTTAGTTCTTGTGTTATTTCTTGACGGATGTTGATTTCTCTTAATTCTGATTCAGGATTTATAACAACTTCAGCAAGTTTTATTCTACCATCTGGACTTAAAGTTCGATTTAAGTAATGCCATAGACTCTTTCTACCAAAGATGTCTAAATCATGAGCAAAAGGATGTTTTAATTGAAGTAAATCTATACCTGTGTCAGCATTGATTGGATTTCCTTGTATTGCTTTAATTTCTTCTTTTATTAAGGTGATGGCGGTTTCACATTTTATTGCTTCATGTTTAAGATTTAAACTTGATTTAACTGCAAATAGAAATGCAATCAAGCATATAGGAAACATAGATGCTCCCAACTCGAGAGCATTATTTAGCATTAGTGTAATTGCGACAATTATTCCTAGAAATAGAATTAATCGAATTACAGCTACTTTTCTAATTTTTAATTTAAAGTTTTCTAATTGATTTTGCTTGGTCGCATCCTCATTTAGATACCAGTCTATTGGCTTTGTCGTATTCATTTACTTTGTTTCAAGAGTTTTTTTGTAATTTGTTTTTCTCCTTGTTGGCATATAACAAAATACACTCCTATATTTATTGGTGTATAGGGTAGAATATTTATTACATCAGGTGTCAAAAATCCTGAATATTCAAACTGAATTTGCCCGATGTAATTATAAACCTCAATTTTTGTAAGCGTTTCAGATTTTAAAGTTGATTTAATTAATAGATTTTGATCTCCAAACCAAATATTCATACCGTTCGAGGTATTTTCCTCTTGATTATCTGTAATGATAGCTAGTTCATGCGCACCGATAGAAGTAGGTTCAAACCGAGTAAAGCCATCAATATCTTCTGGTATTTCTAGGAAGTTAATTCCAATTCCAGTTAAAGCTTGAGAACTTGCTTTCCAACCTACACCTTCAATAAATGTCATCATTGGATCACTATTAACTGAATTTACCTCATTTGATGCTGATGTGTAGTTAGCGAAATCACTATAGCTTGAGCCTAAATATCCAGCAAATGGATTTCCTGCATTTGAAGTATAGTAACAATTATAATCGGCTTGTTGCAGACCCGAGGCATTAGCTATATATACACATCGATTTGCATTAACACCTGAATTGGAAGAATTATTAATAAATATATTATTCAATAGAATTAAATCGGATGCCGCAACAAACGTATTAAAGGTCGCGCTACCACTGCCTGTTCCTGCTGAAATATAGAGTGTATTTGATGCAATACGGTACTTGTTTGAATTATTGGATTGAAACAATGCATAACAAATACTATTTTCATTTTGCACTTGGATTGAATTATTCTCTAAACGTGCATAATTGTTAGCTAAACCAGAAGCATCATTTAGGTGAATTCCATAAGCTATACGCCCATTTCCGGAGGTATAAATATAGTTAGTATGTATTAAAAGATTTCCTGTGCAACCATCCACATAAAATCCTTTATAGTTTGTATTGGATGATTGTGATGCAACAACAGAATTATTTATTATTTCCAAGTTTGCAAAACCCGAAACATCGATAGCACCAGCTGTTTGATTCGTGAAATTAGTTGAGGAAATCGAACACGAACCAGAAGTACTCAATAGCTGATTGTAATATATTCCCCAAGAGCCGGAATTAATTTCACAATTCTTAATTTGAATACTATCACATGAACTAAATGCTGTTGTTTCGGATAAGTAAATAGCTGCATTCCCAAATAAAGTTCCTGTAGTCGAACAGCCATCTACCAAACAGGATTCAAAAAATATATCGGTTGATTTATCTTTTATTTCAATTGTATTTCCTGAGGTTCCTAGATGATCGAAACTGAGAAATTTAAATTGAATAGAATGCGCTCCTTCTAGTATTACAACTTCTGAATTTGCTTGAATGATAACGGAAGAGGCATCTAGATTTTCGGAAGTGAACAAAATAGGGTTAGAAGGTGAGCCATCTGATGTTATCGTAAATGATTCACTATACGTTCCTGGCCTAATTTGAAACTGTACACCACCTATTCCCACTCCTTCAGAATTCAATTCATTTACTGCTGAAAGTATTGTTGGATAATCGGGACTAGAGCCGCCAATTGTCTTTAAACCCGTTAATCCTTGCCCTCGCATTGTTACCTGTATTGAAACCACGGTTAGCAATAGTAGAAAATATCGAATTGACATGTTTTAAGTCTTTAAAATTGAACGTAAATGCAATTTATATTTTGTTCCATTTCATGATAAAATCATTCATGAAATATCCGTCACCTATATCAAAATCAGCCACTTTTTCTATGATAAATCCTATTTTAAAGTAGAAATTTATGGCCTGATAATTTTGTCGGTTTACCTGTAAACGAATTTCTTTAACCTCAGGAAATTGATTTAATACTAATTGAAAAGCACTCGTTCCACTTCCTTTTCTTTGCTTGGTTTGTAGCAGATAGAATTTATGGATAAATGCACAAGTTGAATCCAATGGTTCAATTCCTATAAATCCAATCGGATTCTCATCTTCCACTAGAATATAGTAAAGCTGCTTTCCTTCTTCTATTTGAGAATGAAGTGATTCCAACGAGTACATTTTACCAAGCATGAACTTGACTTGTTCATCCCCGATAATTGCTGGATAATGACTCCACCAAATTGTCTCAGCCATTTCACGAATAAGTGGCGCATTCGAGCCTGTTGCTTGTATTAATTGCATGTTCAAAGATATGAAATCCTATTCTTTCATTCCGGTATCCGTACTAGCACGGATATAAAACACGTGGAGTTGGGTATTTCTAGAATCTATAAGTCAAAATACATTTGAAACTAAACTCATTTGAGAGCTTAACCTCCTATTAAAGTTCTTGTGATGCCAACGTGCTGGTTGGCTTCTAGCTCGTTGGTTTCATACTAACGAGCTTTCTTTTTACTATTCAATAATAGCAGATTAATTGGATTCCATCCATCGTTTAAAATCAGCTGCTTTATCTTTACTTATTGTTATTTCGGGGTGATCTTTTCGTTTGAGATAAATGTGGATTTTACCTAAATAATCGGTTTCAAAACGTGCAATATGTTTGCAATTCAGAAGAAACTGTCGATTTGCTCGGTAAAAGATTGTCGGATTAATTAATTCTTCAATTTCATCTAAAGATCGAAACTCGGTAACAAATTGGTGGCCTTGTATATCGGTAAGGAAAATGATTTCTTCTTTTTGAAAATACTCAATATCGGACGCTGAAACAGGGACAACCGATTTTCCACTGTAAACTAAAAAACGTTGTTTATAGTTGTTGGGATTGATTTTTCCACTCAACATTTCATGAAGTTGGGTGGTGAAATCTGTGTTTTGATATTTTTCTTGAAGGAAATGGAATTTCTCAAAAGCACGCTTCAAATCTTCAACCGATATGGGTTTTAATAAATAATCCACACTGTTTAAACGAAAAGCCCGAAGTGCATATTCATCAAATGCTGTGGTGAAAATAATTGGAATTTCACGCGGTAATTTCTCAAGTGCAGTAAAGCTAACGCCATCGCTAAGCTGGATATCAGCCAATACTAAATCAGGACTATGATTATTCGCTATAAAAGCAAGTGTTTCACGAATACTTGCCAATGGACCCATTATGGTTGCACTTGGCTCGACTTCCTTTAATTGGAGTGTCAGATTTTGAGCAATGATAGGCTCGTCTTCTAAAATCAGAATTTGCATTTATCTAAGATCAAAATTGTGATGCTAAATTCGTCAATAAATATTCAGTAATGGCAAACGAACAATAAATTCATTCCCCTCTTGCGAATAGGTAACAGGAATAGATGAATGAAAAGCATATAAACTAACCAATTGGGTCAAACCTTCTCCATTACTTGGAATCATACTTGGTCGAGTTTGAAGTGAATTACTTACTTCTAGTATATTTTGATTCGTACTAAAGGTGATATGTAAAGGCTTTTCTGGATGAATCTCGTTGTGTTTTATAGCATTATCAATAAGCATTTGAAGCGTAACGGTTGCAATTCCTTTGGATCGATTTTCTTCAGAAAGCTCGTTATGAATTTGAATTCCATCTCCATATCTAATTTTAAGTAAATCGATATAGTGCTGAATAAACTCGAGTTCGGTTTGAACGGGAACAATTTCATTTTCCTTGTTTTGTATTACATACCGATACACTTTTGCTAAATGTCCGATATATTCATTTGCTAATTGAGGATTACTAGTGATTAAGCCTTGAAGAGACGAAAATGAATTAAAAAGGAAATGCGGATTTACTTGATTTTTTAAATGATGATACTGCATTCGAATTTTTTCTTGTTCTAACTTTTCGGCACGAATAAGCGTTTCTTTCCAGCGATGTATAATGTAATTACTTATAACAGCCAAATTAACAATAAGGGCAATGAAAATATCTAATCCATACATCATTATCCTAGAAATTCCAGTTAATTTTATTGGAATATAATCCGACATTACAGCAACACCAATTAATCTTATTGTCAGTAAAATTGATGTGCCTAGAACAAGCTGTATTGTAATTCGTAAGGGAGAGTTTTTATTAAATGGTAATACTTTTTCTAATTCCTGATTTACATTGGCAAAGAATGTCCAGATAATTGTTAAGAACGTAAAGGTTAAAACTGCCATTAACGCATTTAACGCTATTGGTAATCCTAGATTTATTACATAAGCACGTAAGAAAAAACCAGTAATGGATAGGGTAAAAGCCACTATCAACCTTAATCTCCAATGTTTAGGTACTTTCATGATTTAAGAATTAAACCATCCTCCATTTCGATTATCCGATCGGTTTGTTGAGCAAATTCATGGTCATGCGTTACTGTGATAATTGTTTGTCCATTTTCGGATGCTAATTTTTTCAGAATATCTAATACAATTAATGAATTGGTCTTATCGAGATTTCCTGTCGGTTCGTCACCCATAATCACTGCTGGATCATTAATTAATGCTCGAGCAATTGCAACACGTTGCTGTTGACCACCTGAAAGTTTTGAAGCTGGATTTTTTGCATAATCAGCCATTCCAACCAAACGAAGTTTTTCCATGGCACGATGTTCAATTTCTTCTTCCGAATATTCTCCCAATTTAAGTGCTGGAAGTGAAACGTTTTCTAATGCTGAAAATTCGGGTAAGAGAAAGTGAAATTGAAATACGAATCCTAGATTTTTATTTCTAAATCGGGCTAGTTCATCTTGGGAAAGTCCGGTTACTTGCTGGTTTCCAAGGACAAGTTTACCTTCATAATCTGTGTCCATGGTAGACAGAACATACAGTAAAGTTGATTTTCCGCAACCTGATTTTCCAACTAATGAAACAAAGCTACCTTTTTCCACATCAAAGGAAATATCCTTCAAAACTTGAAAAGTTATTGGATCGTGGAAATATTTAATGATATGTTGAGCAGATATGGCGTTCATTTTTCTCTATTTCAAAATCAACCTCGAATAATAGCTACAGGATCAACTTTAGATGCTTTTTTAGAAGGGAAATATCCAGCAAACAACGTGGTAATAAAACCAAAGAAAATCCCTAAAAAATAATGCTTGAATTTGTAACTCACCGGAAATGTATCAAGCTTAATTATATCTCTTGCGGGGAATGGAATTTGATCAATTCCATAGCTTATTAATGCGCCTAATGCAACTCCCATTAATGCTCCTAAAATTCCTATAATTACACTTTGCAAAAGGAATATACTAATGATGTTTTTCCCCTCAAAACCTGTTGCTTTCATGATGGCGATATCGCGCATTTTATTCACGACAGTCATATTCATGATATTATAAATTCCAAAGCCAGCTACAATTAACATGGTTACTGCAACAACATATGTCATTGAATTACGAACGACTTCACCTGCTAAAATTCCGGCATTTGCAGTTTGCCAATCTTCAGCTTTATAACCAAAGCGTTGTTCTAATAAAGGTGCTAATTCAGCCGCTCGACGATAATCTACCATTTTCAGATTGATATCGGTAAAATAGTCGATAGGTTTTCCGAGTAGTTTTTGGGCTGTCTGAAGGTTTACATAGCACCTTGTATCATCAATTGCTGATATACCAAAGGAGAATATTCCAACAACTTTCAATAAGAATGTTCCTCCTTGAGGTGTAGTTAAACTCACGCGATCACCAAGTGATACATTCATTTTTTTGGCTAATCGATCACCCATTAATATTCCTTCTCGATTCGTCAGTAGGCGATCTACCGTACCTAATTCCATTTTTTCGTACAATTTGTACATGGAATTTTCAGCCATTACATCAATTCCCATAACAGTTCCTGCGAACTGTAGCGGTCCATTATTAAAAAAAACCTGAGTGTTTAATTGAGGTGATGCTTGAAAAACGCCCGGTGTTTTCCTTATTTGTTCCAGAATTTGAATGCCGTTTTTTATTCGTGGTAATTCTTGTTTAGGACGTTGATGATGAATTAAAATCCAATTTTTTGTGGTGTCGTAAGTGGCTGATGCTAAAGGTGGACGATCAATTTTAACTGGGTTGTATAAGTGAATATGAGGAGAACCATCTAATGTTAAATCCATTAGAAAATCATTCACACCCGTCATGAAACTAATCATGATGATGAACATAGAAATTCCGAATGTAACTCCAAGCATAGCCACAAGTGTCTGCTTCTTTCTAGAAGAAAGATGGACAAGTGCGATTCGAAATGCGAGCCTAAGATTTTTCATCTTGATTTTATTTATTGCTCGAAATCACGATTTCATCACTTTCACTTATTCCATCTAAAACCTCGATGAAATTCAAATCGGAACTACCTAATTTGATTTTTACTTTTTGCAAATTCCCATCGCGTTTTATCTGAATTGAATCACCATTAAGTAAAGCCGCACGAGGAATTGTGAGTGCATTTTTGGATTCGCGAATGATAATATTGGCCTCTAGATTTAATCCATAAATACCTTGTGGTGGAGTTTGTGTAAAAACCGCATCAACTCGAACCGACTGCTCTGTTTTATTGAGTTTGGGATATACTTTATCTACACGTGCTTCGAATGTCTGGTTTGGATAAGCATCTAATGTTATTAGCACTTTTTTACCTATTTGAACCAGCGCCATATCTGATTCATCAATACTTAATCGAGCATAAGGAGCTCCTGCATCACCTAATAATGCAATCACTTCATTTTGATGTACAAAATCTCCTACTTGTTTATAGATTTCGAAGACTTTTCCATTAATCATGCTTCTAATAGTTCCATCACCTAAATTATTACTGGCTTGATTAAAACGATTTCTAGCTTGAACAGCTTCTACTTTTAAGCTTCTTTCTTGTGCTTCAACTTGTTCTTTTAACGCATTCGCATCGCGTCGGGAACTTTCATACAGCGTTTTTACCTTGTCTAAATCGGCTTGTGCAATAGCTCCTGATTTAGCAAGATTGGTATATCGAACCGTGGTTAAACTATCGTTACTCGCTTTAACTCTAGCAGATGCGAGTTTTTCTTTTAATTGTTGAAGGATTGGGCTGTTATTGCTGGCATTTTCATCTGCAATGCGAAGAGCAAATGCTGTTGCAGATTGTTCACTATTTCTATTCGGTCCAGAAACGGAAAATAATGCCTGATTAAGTTGAATAGAATCTCCTTCTTTTACTAGTAAATCCTCTAAATAACCAGTTACGTTAGAGATAACTTTATATTCATTCTGAGGATATAGATTTCCAGAGGCGTAAACTACTTCAATCAAATCGCGACGTTGGGGTGATTCGGTTGAGCTTTTTTTACCGCAGGATGTAATTGCTGATACGAGAATTAAGAGAAAAAACAGGCGTTTCATGAACACGTATAATTGAATAACGGTTGCAAAAATGTTTCAACCTATTAACTCAACCAACCGAGTTGCAACGAAACGGAAAATGAAGCAGGGAACCGATTTAATATGGCAAATACGTTTCCCTGCTGAGATTTTAGTTTACAAAAAATATTCTGGATTGCTGATTAGTTGATTGTCCAACAAGTCGAATAATATAACTACCCGGTTCTAATTTATTAATTGATAACTGTATGTTCGTTTGACTATTGGGTAAAATTTCATCTAATAAACGACCACTTAAATCAAGTAATTGAACAGATTTAGTTGACACTGGAATTTGGCTCAAATAAAGTTCTTCTGAACATGGATTTGGATATAAAGTAAATTGATTTGTATAGCCTGAGTTGGGTGAGTTAATAGATTGATTATCTAATGGCTCGATAAGAATATCATCGAATGATGGAGTAAACCAACTGGCACCAATTGTTTTATATTTTAAAGCAATATATCCGATTGGAGTTGTGAAAGGGATTTCTAATGTTGTATCACGCCATTGATTTAATGGTTGCATGTAGGATAAATTACCTATTAAAACATAATTTCCTGTTTCAGGATCTGGACTATCGCTGCTGACTAAAATTTCGAAACTATCAGGAAATGGCTGACTAAAACCTGCATTCTGTATGAATAATGTAATTTTTGCCAATTGCGAAAGGTTAATTGGTGGTGAAACAAACCAATCGATTAACGTATCTGTTCCGGATGCTCCTACATTATAATCGTGAAACACGCACGAAGGTGCGGTAAATGCTCCAAAATCATGAAAATTCCAGGAAGTTGTTGTTGAGTTTCCTGTATGATAGGATTGCCAAGCTGCTTTTTCTTGCGGAGTATCAAAGCTAGTTTCAAATGGCAATTGTTGAACTTGAGCAGATAAGCAAAATGATAAACTAAGTGTTAGTAATATCATTACTGTTCGGAATGTTGATTTGAGTTGCATAGCACATGGGTTTTTAAGCTATGCAAAAGGTATCTCTAATTCAAGTAGTAAATTTGCTTACGGGTTTAAAAGATAAATTAATATTCAATTATTTAATCATTTATATGTGCCAGCATTCAGTATTAACGGGCATTTTGATTCCTAAAATAGAAATGTTAAATTCTTATAATTAACCTGTACGAATAGGTAATATCAAAATTCATTTAAGCAAAAAAAATCCCCAAGCATTTGCCTGAGGATTTAGATATTGAATTAAGGTGAGATTGTTTAACCTGGAAGACGAGGAATTTGTTTTTCAAGCAATTGTATTTGTTTCACAATTTCTTCGTTTTTAGGCTTGGCTTGTTTAGCTTTTTTGAAGTATTCTTTGGCTACACGATAGTTCTGACGTTGAATTTCCATCGAGCAAAGTTGAAGGTAGGTAGCTGCTAAACTTTCATTATCAGGAATACCAATTTTCACCGCTTCAATTAGATGCAAACGAGCTTGTTTAGCATTACCTTTTCGTAATTCGATGAATCCAAGCTGCATAAGATTGCTACCTTTCATATCACCAGCAAGGGTAGAATTTGTTTGGAGACTTTTGCGAATATTATCTTCCGCTTTTCCAAGATCATCACTAGCAAGTGCCAAATTACTTTGAAGCATGTAGTAAGCCATACGAATAGGCTTAAAGAGCAGTTTAGGGAACTTGATGTGTTTGATATATTCCATCGCTGCGTCCACATCACCACTAGCAACTGATTCTTGAACCAAACGCATCGTGCCCATCATAAAATAGAGCAAGATTGAGATGAAAGCAGCAATGTAACAAAGCCACGCAAGGACAGTATCTAGGTATATATGTGAAATGATACCAAAGCCGATGAGACCTAATATAAAGTAGGGACGATAAACGATGTAGAAACGAAGGAGTTTCATCATATTGTAAAGGTAAAAAGGTGTTTTTGGCGATTTTCTTTTTGAAAACCGGGCTGCAAAATAAGTGAATTTCGGCGGGATGCCCATGCATTGTTAGCAAAAGGATGTGTAAAACTCAGTTATTGCATCCGATGCGTATTCTATACTTTTAGCGAAAGCAATTTTATGGCATTAAGTAGAATCTGGTCGGCCTTTATCCTCATTGCTATTGCCGTTGCATCTTGGAAGGTCTTTTTCTTGGGTGATACCGAGTTGTTCAGTCGCATGGTCACTGGTGCCGACACCGGAATTATTGATACCTGTAAGACTGCAATCAGCATCGCAATAGGATTAATCGGTATTATGTCGCTTTTTATGGGCTTGATGCGTATCGCCGAAAATGCTGGCGGAATTCGTATGTTGTCCAGACTAATCGGTCCGTTTTTTAGCCGACTGTTCCCTGAAATTCCCAAAGGTCATCCTGCCATGGGGCATATGATGATGAACTTCTCAGCTAATTTGCTTGGTCTCGACAATGCCGCGACACCGTTTGGTATCAAAGCAATGGAGAGTCTTCAAGAGATTAATCCAGATAAGAACACAGCCAGCAATGCTCAAATCATGTTTCTATGTTTACATGCTTCTGGTTTAACGTTGATTCCCGTTAGTATTATTGCAGCTCGTGCAGCACTGCATGCTCAAAGTCCAACCGACATATTTGTGCCCTGCATGATTGCTACATTCATTGCTACAATTTCAGCTATGCTTTTGGTATCGTGGAAACAAAAAATCCGTGTAGTTCAACCTGTAATTTTGGCTTGGATTGGAGGAATTTCTTCGCTCATTGCATTATTGGTTATTTACATCAGTTCGTTGCAAACCGAAGCCATGCAAGGCTTTTCGGCTATGTTGAGTAATGGAATTATTCTGTTGATTTTTGTCCTGATTGTGGGTGGAGGACTATATAAACGAATAAATATTTTCGATGCGTTTGTTGATGGTGCAAAAGGTGGATTTGAAACATCCATACGCATCATTCCATACTTAGTAGGAATTCTTGTTGCGATAAGCATGTTGCGGACGAGCGGAACGTTTGATGCAGTTATTGCAGGCATGAAGAGTGTTTTTGGCATGTTGGGCGCTGATACACGATTTGTTGAAGGATTACCTACTGCTCTCATTAAACCACTCAGTGGAAGTGGAGCACGTGGAATGATGATAGATACCATGACAGCTTTAGGACCGGATTCATTTCCAGGGCGTTTGTCTTGCATACTTCAAGGCTCTTCGGATACGACATTTTATGTGGTTGCAGTTTATTTTGGGGCTGTTGGAATTCGTAATACTCGCTACGCAATTCCTACTATGTTGTTGGCCGATTTAGTAGGGATTATCACTTCGGTAATTCTTGCTTTCGTGTTTTTTGGTTGATTTTCATTCGAAATTCCACATTAATGGCTTCTAAATTCAGCTTGAGTGCTATTTCCATTTGGTTTATAGCAATTGTTTGTTCGGCTGTTGTTTTATTTCCAAGTGTTTTTAAGCGGAAACCGAATATTCTAAATAATGATGTTCATTATTATTATGGATACTTACCTGCAATCGTTATTGAACAAGATCCCCAATTACAATTTGTGTATCACCCTAATGTGCAGTATTCAAGGAATTATTGGTTTTTGAATTCACCCAATGGAGGACATGTTTTTAAAATGACTATGGGAATGAGTTTCCTGTATAGTCCATTCTTTTTAATGGGTCATGTTACTGCCAAAATATTAGATTATCCTGCAGATGGATTTAGTAAACCCTATTTATTTTTTCTGGCTTTAAGTGGATTGTTTTATTTACTGAGCGCCTTGTTTTTGCTGAAGAAAATACTTCTATTGTTTTTTGATGATTGGGTTATTGCAGCTACTTTATTAATTGTTGGTTTAGGAAGTAATCTATTCTATTATTCCGTTCATGAAGCGGCAATGCCACATGTAGCCAATTTCTTTTTATTCACTTCAATTATTTATTTAACAATTAAGTGGCATAAAAATGCAAGTTGGAATACTAGTATTTTATTGGGTTTGGCAATTGGGTTAGTTACTCTAATTCGACCATCTAATGCATTAATAGGTTTGATTCCCCTTTTATATTCTGTGCATGATAAAGACAGCAGAAATGCTAAAATTCAGTATGTGAGTACTCATTTATCGCGAGTGTTAATTGCTGGATTGTGCATTCTATTCATTTGGATTCCGCAGTTAATTTATTGGAAAGCTTTAACAGGAGATTGGTTTTATTATTCTTATGGTGAATCAGAAACCTTCTTTTTTCAACATCCACGCGTGCTTGAGACTTTATTTAGTTTTCGAAAAGGCTTATTTATTTATACACCATTAATGGCATTGTCATGTGTAGGTTTATTCTTTATTAGAAAACGATTACCTGATTTCAAATGGGCTATTTGGGTATTTACTATTTTGAACATTTATATCATAAGCTCCTGGTGGTGTTGGTGGTATGGTGGCTCATTTGGGCTAAGAGCCTACATTGATATGTATGCATTGTGGGCTTTTCCTTTAGCTGTAATGATGGAGAAAATTCTAGCATTTAAGAATACCATTCGTTATTCGTTTCTCTCTCTAATTTCCCTATTCATACTGTTGAATTTATTCCAGAGTGTTCAATATTGGCGTGGTGCTCTGCATTGGGATGGAATGAATTACGCACTCTATAAATCACAATTTTTGAACATGAATGGTGTGTCTCCATCGACAGTGGATGATCCCAATTATGAGTTAGCCAAGCAAGGAAAGGAATCCTATGAATGGTTTCGTGATTCGAGTAAATAAAAAGGGCTGAATCAGAAAGAAACAGCCCTCATTAAAAAAAATGTTTTCTTATTTCGTTACAACTAGTTTTTCTGTTTGACGATTTCCATTCTTCTCTAATTCAACAATGTAAACTCCTGCAGCCAAATCGCTTACGGAAATATCGATTTTATGTAATCCCGGTAAGTGGAATGCATTTTTCTGAATGGAGCGAATCAACTTACCATCTAGGGTAAATAAATTGAGCGATAAAGAACCTGATTTCTCGACCGTATAACTTATCTGAGCAACGGTATTTGTCGGTGATGGAACTACAGGTAAAAGGTTGTCGGTATTGGTTTGTAGGGATAATGACGCAAGAGGATTTTCTGGATCTTCAAATACGATATTTTCATCACCCGCTTGGTAAAGTAAAAATGAAACAGGCATGTAATACATTTCATCACGTGTGCCTTCGCCCCAAGTAATTGCTTGTGGAGGATTATTCGGATTATTGATATTATTTACCGTGTTATCATATCCACCAAATGCATGTACAACCGAACCTGCAGGTATTTTTATCAAATGCTGAAACTGATAAGAACCTTGCCAGTTAAAGTCCCATTCGGGAATATCAATTAGTGGAATTGTATCGCCATTAGGTTTTACAGCATAAGCTTTCCAATGAGTTCCAAGTAAATGACTATGTGGTGCAATGGAATACAAACTCACATCGAACGGAACAGTTAGTGTACCATGGAATTCCTTTGTTTGATTGGCAGGAATTATAAATGGACCATTCGTTAAAACACTCGGTAAGGGAAGGAAAATATAGGTTTGAAGAATTCGATTAGCAGTAGGTGATTCGAAGAAAATATTGATGGATGAGGAATCGGTTTCGTCGACGGATGATGGAGCATAATGCATTTGTAATTTTAAGTCGCTGCCAGCATGCAATGTTTGAGTAATTCCATTACTATAAATAACTGGAGCTGCACCAGGAACAAATCCGGGTAATTGTTGTTGAGATAAATCACCTGCTGCGCCAGCACTTCCGCTATATCCATATTCAGGTGTTAATGCATCAGCTGCTGCTGCATCGCCTGTTGTATCTTCCCAAATAAGTGTATGATGTACAATTCGCTTATTCCCCGGACGAAATTCCATCGCACGAATATTTTTGTCCTCTGTTAAGCCAGTTGGAATAACGAAATAATGATATTCATCTACATTATTCCCCGCATGTAAATACGATTCAGAAAAAGAAAGTACTAAATCGGGCACACCCACTTGAGAACCATTCGGGAAAACGGGAAGTGGCGGTTCTAATGCAGGATTTCCTTGAACAGCGCCTTGATCAACCCAATCACTGATTAATTGCTTTTCGGTGTCAGTTAGAAAGTTCTCTTTTTGATAACGTTGGTAATTGGGATCTGGCTTCCATGGTGGCATGTAGCCTGTTTGAGTTACGTATTGTATGGTTGATGCATACGCGCTCACTTCTTCATAATTAGTCAAAGAAAATGGAGCTATTTCACCAGGGCGGTGACATTTCGTACAGTTATTATAAATGATTGGAGCAATTTGTTCCGAGAAGGTTATGGTTTGAGCTTGTAAAAAATTACAAGAAACAAATCCAATTAAAATGAGTGTACGTAGTATTTTCATCGATTTCAATTTATTGTTGAATGATACATCCAACAGGTTGGGTTGATGTTATGGTTGATGGTGTTCCAGCGTAGTAATGTTGAAGAATGTCCAATAAATAATGTTCGGATACAACTCTTCTTCGTTTGCCCACAGATGCAAATGAATTATCTACTAAACCTCGATAAATTATTTCGCCTGAAACATCATTCACAACAACAACTTCAGGCGTAATGGTAGCTTGGTATTTTTGGGTAAACGTGTGAGAAGAATCAGAAAGAAGTGGGAAAGAAAGCTGATATTTTTTAGCGAATTTTTTACGACTTTCTTCTGTAGATATTTTAGGACTTGGAAAAAGTCCAACCAGTTTTACTCCTTCACCGCGAAAACGAGTATCGATTTGTTTGAGTTCGGTGGTAATACTTTGACAGATAGGACATGTTTCGGATAGAAAGACATATACCGTCAATTCCTCTCGTTTATCTGTTTTATGAAAACTAAGTAATGAACTTAGTGGTAAAAACAGCAGAATTAAACTGATTAATGGTTTATTCATTCAGGTAAAGCTAAGAATCCTGAATGGATATAAAAAATGTGTTTTGGTTTAATGAACTTATTTTTCTAATTCTAAATAAGTTCGATACAAGGCTCCATCGCTCATTGCTTGCAAATAGCTATTTCGAGCTTGAACGTATTCGTTGTAAATGGTGAAGAGTTGATCAAGTGAAATTACACCTTGGTCATATGACTGAAATGATAAATCCAGGTTTTGAGCAGCATTTGCATCGCGGGAAGCAGCTAATGAACGTGCTTGTTCTTTTTCTCGAAGTCGAACCTGCCATTCCATGATTTCGGAATAGGAACTTAATAGTTGTTGTTCTTTTTGAATGCGGGCAAGATCAAGCTGTATGCGCGATTTGCGCGTTTGTAAAGCAGTGCTGCGACCTTTAAATAATGGAACATTTAGACTCATTCCCAAGGTTCCGTAATCGAAATTAGTTCCTGTGTTACTGAATAATCGATCGGTTTGATTGGCGAATGTATATTTTGAATTGATTGATAATTTAGGAAGTGCGGCGTATGCATTTTGACGCATTTTCCAACGTGCAGCTTCTTCTGCTTTGAGTGTTGCTTGGTAAGATGGACGGTTTTCAGCTTTTATTTCGGGAAGATTTGTTAAGCTGAGTTCGGCGTATTTACTGAGCTGATCGCTAATTTGTAAATCGGAATTGGGATTTAAGCCGAGAAGAATGCAGAGGTTTTGTCGAGCTACTTGCAGATTAGAGCGAAGCAAAAGTGTTTGTTGCAAGTTGGCATTTTTGAGATTTTCACTTCGGTTGATTTCTACTCGGCTAACGAGTTGTTGTTCGAAACGCGCTTTGGTGGCATCATATAGTGTAGTTGCAGAGGAATCGAGTTCCATATTAAGCACCAAAGCTTGTTGAAGAACCAGAACATTTAAATAGGCTGCAGTTACTTTCTGAAGAGCGAGTCTTTGTTGAGCTGTTTGTTCCAGTTCAACTTGTTCGCGTGTGAGTTTTCCTGCACGAGCTTGAGCGTATTTATCGGGGTGAAGAAGCGGTAATTCAAAAACGGCACTGGCATTACTGTTCCAAGCTCGACCAAATTGAACGGATTTGAAAGTGCCAGCTGGTCCTCCAAAAATTTCTGCCGGGATAAGCTGAACGGGTAGTTTTAAGTTATAATCGCTATTTCCGGTTAGGCTGAGTGATGGATATAATCCGCTTTGAGCAAGAGCATTATCGGTTTGAGCGATTCGATTTTGCAATTCGGAGGAGCGGATTGAATTATTCTGCTTTCGAGCAAGATTAAGTGCATCTTGAAGTGAGCTAAGTTGAACCGTTTGAGCGAATGTGCTGAACGAAAACAACAACAGATAAAGGGAAACTATCTTTTTCATATTGAAAATTGCGTGGCAAAGGTGCATGGACTAATAGCAGCTATCAAACAGGGCGCAACGAGGCGGAAGATCGTACATCGAAGCAAAAAAATGCATATTCGTGTAAGGTTATTTTTATAGCAACGACCAGATGTGTAATTGAAAACAAACAGTTCAAACAATCCGGATGAATGGCTGTTTTAGATTCAAGACATACAAATTTTAAATTTTGTCTCTATGCGACTGTGTATTTTTTCATTTGTTTTACTGATGATTTTTTCTGGCGGATGTCAGAGTCAATCGAATCAATCAACACCAACTAAATCTATGAGCGACAACAGCACTCAAGCCAGCAATCCGTATTATTCTCGAACCGACACAACTCATTTGAATGTGAGCAATGCAGAATGGAAAAAAGTATTGAGTCTGGAAGTTTATGAGATTTCTCGTTTAAAAGGAACGGAGCGTGCTTTTACAGGTAAATATTGGGATACAGATAAATTGGGGAATTATTACTGTGCTGCTTGTGGTAATGCTTTATTTAAGTCGGATGCTAAGTTTGCCAGCAGTTGTGGATGGCCAAGTTTTTACGAAGCACTTCGCACGAATAGTGTGCGATATGAAGAAGATCGTACCTATGGAATGGTTCGGGTTGAAGTACTATGTGGGAGATGCGATGGGCATTTGGGACATATTTTCGATGATGGTCCGGCGCCAACTTTTAAACGGTTTTGCATGAATTCGGCGGTATTGGATTTTGAGCCACTGCCTTAGTTTATTTGAGCTATTCTGATGGATGAATTAATTGTGGAATAGGTATTTCCGTTACATATTAATTCATGTTGGATGTACGTTATTAGGTTCAATATTTCTAACGGTTGCTTGAAAGAATAAACTTTCTTTGGAAATCTAAAGCCTCTGTTTAGGCTGCAACAGGGATTGAAAGGAGCTCCTGCGACTTGAAAGCCCGGGGTTTTTAATTGTAGCTTGCGGAGATTAAAAAGCGTTGCCCAAATGAAAAAAATTATTCGAGTTTTACTGCTCATTTTTTACTTGGGAATTTCTCCCATTTTCGCGCAAACTACAAGCTGGCAGCATCGTTTATCGGAAGCGGCTATTTCGTTAACGCAACAAAAAGTTCAATATGATCCTACCTATTTTCGCATTTCCTATCCGATGGGTGATGTGCCAGCAGATAAGGGAGTTTGTACAGATGTAGTAATTCGAGCGTATCGAAAGCTGGGAAAGGATTTGCAACAGTTAGTACATGAAGATATGAAGGCGCATTTTAATCTTTATCCCAAGCGTTGGGGATTAAAAAAGACCGATTCTAATATTGATCATCGTCGCGTACCCAATTTAATGGTGTTTTTTGAACGTTTCGGAACGGTAAAACCCAAGAGTAGCAATGCAAACGATTATGTAGCAGGTGATATCGTTTGTTGGGATTTAGGCGGAGGAATTACGCATATTGGATTGGTAATAGAAAAAAAATCACCCGATGGAAAACGTAGCTTAATAGTCCATAATATTGGGGCTGGACAAGTGATGGAGGATGTTTTATTCTCCTGGAAAATAATAGGTCATTACAGCTATGGCGGAAAGTAAACGCGACTTAGGACAGGTGCTATTAGAAGCACAGCGGAATGCATTTGTTTTATTTAGTACAGCAAAATCGCGCGGATTAATTTGTGCTGGGAAATCAGAGCGTGATTTAAACAATGAATTATACGATTTAGCTTTTGAATTGTATGGTATTCGAAAATACTGGCATAAGCGAATTGTACGTTCGGGAGCAAATACTTTGTTTCCTTATCGCGAAAATCCACCAGATTTAATGTTGCAAGAGGACGATATTTTATTCTTTGATTTCGGTCCTGTTTTCGAAGATTGGGAGGCCGATGTAGGGATGACTTTTGTGTTGGGAAATGATCCCGTAAAATTAAAAATGTTGCACGATGTAGAAGAAGCCTGGAAACGTGGAAAGACTTGGTACGAAGCACATCCAGATTGTACAGGTGCTGAATTATATGCTTTTACACATGATTTAGCTTTATCGCTCGGATGGGAATTTGGAGGTCCGCATTGTGGTCATTTAATAGGGCGATTTCCACACGAACGAATTGAAGGAGAAGAAAAGGTAAATTATTTGCATCCCGAAAATCATATACAGCTTGATAATCCTGGTAAGACAGGGGAGAAGCGTCATTGGATTTACGAGATGCATTTAGTTGATCAAGCTAGGCAAATTGGAGCATTTTACGAGGCAATATTGACATTGTGATTAATTATATTTGCAGCTCTTAATGCTTGATAGAGATGTCGCTTGTGATGTGCTAAATAAAAATCCAATACATCTGCAGCACTTAATTTAATAAATCGAGAAATAGAAATAGGTACACGGGCTTTATCGGGATTAATTTGGTTACATTCCTGAATGATATTTTCTAATTCACGGAGCTGACTTTCAAATTCCTCTAGGGTTTTCGAACTGTTTGTATTAGAAATCGGTCGATGATCTTTTGGCGATTTCATTGAACTAGCAGGAAACCCTTGCGAATTGACCGACATCATTTTAGTGAATTTTCGACCAATCCAGCTACCTTTTAAGTTTTTCTCCGGTTTTATATTTTTTAGCTTGATTTGAGTGATAGCAGATTTCAGTTCAGGTAAATAATAGCGTCCATAGCTATTGAGATGTTGGATACATTCTTCAGCATTCCAGCTTGTTTCATTTGGTTTTAGCAAAAGTTGATCTGGGTTATTTTGATTGATTTTACCAAATATTTGCTTAATCTCATTATAGGATTGCTCTGTTTGATTTTTCCAATCGGAGAATGTTTGTGCCATAGGTTGAATGTATGGTGCAAAAATCTAAATCAAAAACCGAATAAATCTTGGTGTAGGTCAAGAATTTTGGAGATTCGAAAGAATTAGTAGATTAGAAATAGTCATTTTTTGGAGTGAATAGGTTATATATTAAATTTACACCGGTCTGTATGCCTTGATTATCGATCTTTTCATCTCACGCGCACGCGGGGCCGACCACTAACCACCCACCGGCTGAAAGAAACAAAATTCCCGAGACCTGATTCGTCTGTTAAACGTTTATGAAACGGCTAGTTTTTAACAGCATTGTTAATAAAATTAAAGCATAGCATTTCAGCATCGAGTAATCAGCTCAATGAGTAATCTTAATTCGTATAATTCTCAAATAGTCGAATCTAATTCCAACCTAATTTTGAGTTAATTATTTTCGATTTAATATTTCGATAAAAGTTTGCTAAAAGTAGCTGCATCCATGCCTAGATAAGAAGCCAAGTATTTATGAGGAATGAGCTGAAATACTTGAGGTGATCGTTTTAATAAAGTGCTGAATTTTTGTTCCGCATTAAAACACTGCAATTCTATTTGTCGCTCTAATGCTCCTTTTAATACTCTACTTAATGATTTTAATAAAAGTGTTTTTATTTCGGGGAATTTTTCTACCAGTTCCATAAATGTATTGTATTCGCATCGTAATAGTTTACTGCTACTAAGGGTTTCACAACTATATAAAGATGGAGTTTGTGTTAAAAATGAATCTGCAACTCCCGAAAATGAATAAGGATAAGTAAATACGATACTCACTTCTTTTCCTTCCTCTGTTACATAAAAGGCATGTTGTACACCTGCGAGAACAAAATATATATAACGTTCCGTTTCACCAGAACGAGTAATCAACATTTTACGTTTTAAATTGATTACTTCCCAATGCGATTGAAATGCATTCCATGCTTCATCACTGATCGGTTGTATTGAAAAAATAAATTGTTTGAAACTGTTTAAATCAGCAGGATTTAATTGTGAAATACTCATTGAAAATTTTGAAATTATGTGCAGCACAAGTTAAGTTATACAAGCATTCTTCATTCATTTTTTGATATTAATTATTTAGTAATTACATATGTGAATCGGTATCTTTTGCTATTCAATAGTATCCTTAAATTTTACTTGAATGTTTTTTGAATGTTCAATCATCCAATTTAGCTTACTATCTTGCAGCATGTCCGTGCACATACCATTAATAGACGTTCGCTCACCCGGGGAGTTTAAACAAGGGCATATCCCCAATGCGATTAATTTGCCGCTTTTTACTGATGCTGAACGAGCAGTAATCGGTACACTTTATAAGCAAAACGGTCACGATGCAGCTGTTTTAGAAGGTTTGCGAATTGTCGGACCTAAAATGGCTCCATTGGTAGAAGAAGCTACTCGAATTGCGCCCGATAAAAAATTACGAGTTCATTGTTGGCGTGGCGGAATGAGAAGCAATAGTGTCGCTTGGTTATTTCGTCAGGCTGGATTTAAGGTGGAAGTTTTAGCTGGAGGATATAAAAACTATCGTCAGCAGGTACTTTCATCATTGGCTAAACCATTGCCATTAGTGGTATTGAGCGGTTCTACAGGAAGTGGTAAAACCTATATTTTACACGAATTAAAAAACTTGGGTGAGCAGGTAATTGATTTGGAAGGATTGGCGCATCATAAGGGCTCTGCTTTTGGTGCATTAGGACAAGGACAACAGCCTAGCATAGAACAATTCGAGAACAATCTATGTGTAGAAATTGGTCAATTTGATTTGAATAAACCAATTTGGATAGAAGATGAAGCCCGTAAAATAGGTTCAGTATTTATTCAAGATCATTTATGGAATCAAATGAAGCAAGCTCCTTTGTTCAACTTAGATATTCCAATTTCTGAAAGGCTCGATTTTCTTGTTAAAGAGTACGGTCATTTTGAGAAAGAAGCATTAGGAGCATCGATTCTTAAAATCCAGAAAAGGCTAGGAGGACAGCACGTAAAAGCTTGTTTTGAAGCACTGGAGTTGGGCAATTTGCATTTTGTGGCAGAAGTTACTCTTCGCTATTATGATCAAACATATGCTTTTGGACAAAGCAAACGAGATCCCCAGAAATCGATTCATTTTCCCTGTGAAAAATTGGATATTATTGAAATTGCGCGTTCATTAAAAAACTATTTGCAAACCCATACTTTGCCTATTTATCATGATTGATTCAAGCAACGAAACCATTCGTCTTACGCAATTTGCTCATGGTTCAGGCTGTGGTTGTAAAATAGCACC
>Ga0209097_10000853_pt1 | contig 27781 bp, 19 predicted proteins | sample AD_UKC052_MetaG_FD_184419 | JGI IMG/M metagenome (GOLD analysis project Ga0209097, IMG submission 184419) | Active sludge microbial communities of municipal wastewater-treating anaerobic digesters from USA - AD_UKC052_MetaG (SPAdes) (version 2) | ecosystem: Engineered > Bioreactor > Anaerobic >... | reverse complement strand
AGATACGTTCGGCGGGCAACAGTTGGTTCGTTCTTATGAAATCGCTGTAATCGCCGGAAAATCTGCAGGCATCCGGGACGGGGACCTCGTCGATATCTGCATAGGGACAATCGTGGTTAAAGTAGGTCTTCAGCCGCGTGTTGAGCACTTCTTCAAACCACTTCAATTCCTGTTCAATACAGGCACTGTTTTCTGTTTGCTTATTTATCACTATTTTGTTAGCTATTAATGGTTCCATTCTACAAAAATGATATAGTTGTTCCAGGGAAATTTCATAATTTGAACACTCCATGGCAGGTCGTTGAGCAAAATGTCAATACCTGTGTTTTCTACCCGCACTATCCAGTCGTTGCCACTTTTTTCTATGGTTCCCCTGCGCCGGATGAATGATTCCTGCAACCCGCGAATAGAGGCGCTTTTCAGGGCACTCCAATGTGTCAGCATGGCCTTCAGCAAATCGTTCAGTTCTTCGCGTTCCTGGTTTTTTATTCGGAAAGCAGGGTCTAAAGGCATGTTTATATCCATACCGCAAATTATTTTATTCAGCGGCAGTCGGTATTCAAAGTGTTTTCCCGCGATGCCTGTTAAAGAATGCAAAAGGTGCACAGCCCGGTGCCGGGAGGCTTCAGATTTAAAATGCCCATGCCCGTCAATCAATCCCACATGCTGAAAAAGATTTTCGAACAGCGGATGCAGGATGATCAGGCCGGCATTAGCTATCATTATTCTTTTTTCAGCCTCCGGATCAAGGGTACTCAGGCTTTCTGGCTTGTCGATAATCTCTGATTGTGCCGGCCATGATATTTTGTTTTCCGCGAGGTGTTTTACCAACGTTTTCATCAAATGCTCCATTTGTGTCGAAGGATCGGCTGGTATGGATGACTTTTGCAAAGTCTTCTCCAATGCCGGAGATTTAATTTTCTGTGCCACCTTTTCGCACAGCAGAGCTATAATTTCCCCAAGCCGCATATTCTCAGTAAAAGAGGATGGAAGTATCCCTTCAAAAATCACTTTTTTTATTTCTTTTTTCGGGAAGGAATCCAATTTTACAGCAAATCGTTCAAAAATAGTGTAGAGGTCGGAGGCGCCGGCAGCGGCGAAAGCCTTATGAGTTAATTTGTCTAAAAATTTTTCATCAGCGATATAGTAAAACCTTTGCAGGGCATATTTATCTTGAAAAAGAACCTTGAAGATGATATTTAAGTGCGGATTGTCAGCAACAGGCGGTTCCCAAAAAAGTTCCTGAATGATCTTTTCAATGTTGTCCTTTGATTCTATGGTATAATTCCAGGGGAGGGTTCCTGTTTTCAGGTAGTGGATAAGAGCATGCCAGAGGTCGGTTTTTTGCAGGGGCATGCTGGTATTTCTGGGTTTTGCCGTTGTAAGTGCGGATATTTCTTCGATGATTTTTTCTTCCAGTGTCGCGGAAATTTTCACTGCCAAATCTTTAACAGTTGTACCGGCCATGTCGATAGTAAGCTTTTCGATACATACATCATAATTTTTGTATTTTTCGCAGACAGCTTCTATGGCGGGATATATGTATGACTGGTAGTACTCCTGCGACAATGGCAAAGCCTTGTCGGTGCTTGTACCGGCGGGATGTCTGAGGGTAACAGTCAAATGATGTATCAGGCTGTCTTTCAAAATACAATAATCGTTAATTGAAAATATATTGTTTAATTATTTAATAAATTCTTGGCAATTTACATTTTCTTTTTTTATCTTTGAGTTTTTTTATAAAATTTTATTAGCGCAGAAATAAAACAAACGGGTAAAAGCTATGATTAACAATGCATTGACGTTTATTAAAAGACATTTGGGGGGTGAACTACATGCGCGTATTGGTGCGAGTGAAGGAGATGTGGTTATTGACAGTGTAAACAAGGAGGGTTCGTCCGATAATCTGGTAATCACTCTTATAAATATTGAAGAAGAGAAATTTTACAAAGAGCAAAATCATTACAGGAGAAACGAGGGCGATACTGCTGGCTTCAAAATTGTCAATCCGGAGATAAAACTTAACCTTTATATTCTTTTTTCGGCTCAAAAAAATGATTATAAAGAAGCGCTGAAACAAATTTCCTGTCTGATAAAAATATTTCAGGGGAAGCATGTGTTTGAAAAAGAAGATTTTGCTAAATACTCAGAAATTTCGGGACTTGAATCGCTGATTGTTGAATTGTTTTCCTTGTCGCTGGAGCAAAACAATAGCTTGTGGCAAACATTAGGCAACAAAATGGTGCCATCGGTGATGTACAAGGTAAAAATGGTCAGCATACAGGACGACAAGCCGGCCGGCGAAAGTTCCGAAATCAGAGCTATTGGTATTGATATAGCCCATAAATAATAACAGATGAAATGGTCGTTGTATAAAAAGTTTTTTTCCGTTGATTTCTGTTATCAGAAGAATAGCGCCACGGGCACGACGAACTTGATGGTTATTCCAGCAGCCTCCACAATTGATTTGATGAGAAATTGCCATCTTGGATACCATACTTACGAAGGTGGTATTTTAGTATATTTTGAGGGGACAAAAGATGAAAATAACAACGAAAAGATTGTCCCCTGTTTTATGTCGGAAAGCCCGTTGGCTCTTTTTTTTAAGTTATACATTACAGATCTTGCTCTGAAAAAAAGCCTGGATTTTTTTCCTGATGCCGACCACGAAAAGTATGGTTTTCCGCTGTTGTTTCTGGGACAAAAGAACGATGCTTCGCCGGGAACGACCACGCTGGCGTATCAGTCCGTTGAATATAAGCCGGCCCGGTTTTATTACCATGTTAATGCAGGAGAAGCTGGTCTTCTCGCGAATTACGGGGCGTGCTGCGAAGTAAAAGATATTTTTGGGAAAACTGTTTATAAAAGCGCAGTCACTAAAACCATCACAGGAGATTTTGATTTTTGGATCGACCTGAGCGCTTTGCCTCCGGATATGTATTCTTTAACCGCCGGCAACAAAACGGTAACTTTTTTTGCCGATACCGGCAGCGAATTTCAGGACTGTTGTGCCGTTGTCAAAATTATAAAAAATGAATTTTTACCTTTTAATACCCACTGGAACAAAGTGGATGAAGGGACAGATTATTTGAAATTTTCAAAAACGATATATCAAAAATAACAAGTATAATAATTAAAAAACAAACAAAACATTATGGCAACATCTTACAAAACACCGGGAGTTTATGTGGAAGAAATCGCAAAATTCCCTCCATCAGTAGCCGAAGTGGAGACTGCTATTCCCGCATTTATTGGGTTTACGGCTCAGGCCAAAAAAATTATTGACGGCGACCTGAAAGAAAAGCCTACGCGGATTACCAGCCTGCTGGAATACGAGCAGTATTTCGGACAAGACCCCGATTTTATTCCGGGAAATATTGAATTGAACGACAATAATATGCCGGTGGCAGATAATTGCACACTGACCAACAGTAAGTTTCTGCTATACGACAGCATCCGCCTGTTTTACGATAATGGAGGCGGCGCCTGTTATATTGTGTCTGTTGGTACTTTTGGTGAAACTGAAGCAACTCTGTTTGCCGATAATACCCGATTTATTAAAGGCCTCGATGCCCTCAAAAAATATGATGAGCCTACCATGATAGTATTTCCTGAAGCTGTCGGGCTTTCCACCGATTCTCTGGGCGCTCTGCAACAGGCTGCCCTTAAACAATGTGCGGAACTCGGCGACAGATTTACCATCATGGATGTACAGGCACAGGATTCACTAGACGAAGCCCTGGAGTCGTTCCGCAATTCAGTAGGAATGAATAACCTTAAATACGGCGCCGCTTATTATCCGTATCTCTCTACGATTTATTCCAAAAGTTTCCGGTTCCGCGACATCAATTCAAAATTGACGGTTAAAAACCGGTTGACACCTACCGATGTGGACGAAAAAGGTACCACCATCATCAGCAGGATAGAATCTTTGGAAAAGGTTATTACCGATAACGACAACCTCACGAAAGAATTTACTGATACACTCACCGCCCTGCTGAACGAAAGTGATTTCAAAGAACTTTCGGACGATGATAAAAGTAAAAGGTTGTGGAACCTGATACTTCAGTTGGACGGGAAATTGGCCACAAACGGCGATGCTGATACGAGTGTGATTACCAACGGCGAATTGCTGACTGCTGCCGCAGGTACGGTAAAAATTAACCTGCTGGATACAAAAATCATTGATCAGTTGATTTATCTCAACGAAACCAATTTCAATACGGTGAAAGATGACCTGCTAAGCACCTCGTTCAAATCAATGGCGGTTCCTTCTGCCGATCCCGGCACCGGCAAAGGGTTGACGGATATATTCAAGGCTGTGAAAATCTGTTTTTCGTTAATAGTGCAGATGGGAACAGGTTATGAAGAAACCTACGAAAAAGCCATCATACCTTACATCCCGTTTTACAATAATGTCCTGAGTGTGCTGAATACCAAAGCCACCCTGTTGCCGCCGGGCGGCGCCATTGCCGGCATCTATTCCGCTGTTGACCGCGACCGCGGTGTTTGGAAAGCCCCGGCCAATATTAGTGTCAATTCAGTTAACGGGGTCTCGGAGTTTATCAATGATGCCATACAGGAAAACATGAATGTGGATCCTAATGCCGGGAAATCCATTAATGCCATAAGGCCGTTTACCGGAAAAGGTATTATGGTGTGGGGCTCGCGCACCCTGGCCGGCAACGATAACGAATGGCGCTATGTGCCTGTTCGCCGCTTTTTTAATTTTGTGGAAGAAAGTGCGAAAAAATCCACCGGATGGGCGGTCTTTGAACCCAATGATGCCAACACCTGGACCAGGATCAGGGGGCAACTCGACAATTTTCTGAACAACCTCTGGAAACGTGGCGCCCTGGCCGGAGCAAAACCGGAACATGCCTATTATGTAAATGTCGGGCTGGGTCTCACGATGACCGCGCAGGATGTCCTCGAAGGACGCATGATTGTTGAAATAGGAATGGCTGCCGTGCGACCGGCCGAATTTATCATTCTGAGGTTCTCACACAAACTTCAGGAATCTTAATTTTAAAAACACCTCCCTGGTTTTTCAGGGAGGCTATCAAAAAAATTATTAGCAAACAATAAAAAACGATTTATTATGGCAACAAAATATCCATTACCAGTATTTCATTTCAGAGTAGAGTGGGGCGGCAGCAGTATTAATTTTTCGGAAGTTTCCGGATTGAATGTCGAAACTCAAATCATAGAATACCGCGACGGTGCGAGCCCTGATTTTTCATCGGTCAAAATGCCCGGCCTGCAAAAATATGGCAACATAACCCTTAAACGCGGCGCCATGCAAGGCGATAACGAGTTTTTCGACTGGTGGAATACACATCAGTTGAACACCATCGAACGTCGGGATGTGATCATCTCGCTGTTGAACGAAAAACATGAACCGGTGATTACCTGGCGGGTGCGCAATGCTTTTCCGGTAAAGGTGGATGGCGGTTCCCTGAAAGCCACCGGCAACGAAGTGTCTATCGAAACCCTGGAAATTGCTCACGAAGGTATCACGGTAGAACGTTAATAAGCAGGCAGTCATGGCATTTTTTGAAAAGTACCCCTTAGTGGGGTTTCACTTCAAGGTAACTTTTCTTGAACTGGGTGCTGCTGAAATCGACTCGCGGTTTCATGAGGTTTCGGGATTAAATGCGGAGCTCACGGTGGAAGAATTGGCGGAAGGCGGCGAGAACAGGTTTACTTACAAACTCCCTGTGAAGGCAAAGTTTCCGAACCTGGTGCTGAAAAGAGCCCTGTCGCCGCTGCCGTCGGTGCTGGTCAAATGGGCTGAAGACGCTATTTATAATCTTGAATTCTGGCCATGCACGGTGTTGGTTTCGCTGCTCAACGAAATGCATCTGCCGGTCAAAAACTGGGTTTTTTATTCGGCCTATCCGGTAAAAATTCAGGCTTCGGACCTCAAAGCCCAGGACAACAGCGTGATGGTGGAAACCCTGGAACTGGCTTATAATTACTCAAAACAAATAAATATTATCTGACCAAAAAAACAGAAAATCTTATGCCTGTCCAGATCAATGAATTGGTGATACGTGCCGAAATTGTCAACGAACAGAAGTCCGTGCAAAACAACACTCCGGCAAAAAGCAAAGTGAAAATTCAAAAAATGGTGGATGAGTTGGTGAAAATCAATAAAAACAAAAATGAACGATGAGCATTCTTAATGACATATTTCCCGGGAAGCTGACCAAACTTACTTTTAAGGCCTTTACCGACAATACCTTTACCCAGGAAGATAGCGACGCCGGAGAATATACCGTAATGTTTAATCCGAGTTCGCTGGCTATGAGTCTTAGCGTGCAGACCGAACAACAACAGGCGCCAGGCACCACATCAAGCGACATAAAATTTGTAAGCATCAAACCTCAGAATTACAATATTGAATTTGTTATCGACGGAACCGGGGCTGCAGGCGGGCCACCAGTGGATGTGGCCGCGGATGTGATGAAATTTCTGAATGTGGTTTACCATTATAAGTCCGAAGAACATAATTCGCCCAATGTGATGATAAAATACGGGGCTGTGTTGCTAAAATGTGTGCTGCTGGATGTTAATATTACCTACAATCTTTTTTCGCCCAGCGGCAAGCCCTTGCGGGCAAAAGTAAAATGCACCTTTGTTAGCACGTTGAATCCCGACCTGAGCCAGATGATTAACAGTCCCTGTTCGCCGGATATCACTCATAAAAGGGTGGTGAAACAAAACGAACAGTTAATTTCCCTGGCAAACAAAATCTACAAAAGAAACGATTATTATGCCGAGGTGGCTGCCAAAAACAAATTAAATAATTTCCGAAAGCTGAAACCCGGTACAGAAATTTATTTTCCCCCATTAAGCAAATAACTATGCCCGTTGAACCCGCCACCCATATTATTCCTTCCGGAGAAGTAGTTTCCTTTACCATTCTTGTCGAAAATCAGGAAATAAACTCCGCTTATCAGATCATGAGCATTGCCATAATAAAGGAGTTTAACAGGATTGCCCATGCCGAAATAAAATTGCTCGATGGCAGTTCCGCTGCACAGGATTTTGAAATCAGCAACAGCGATGATTTTATTGTCGGAAAAAATGTCGAAATCAAGGTGGGATACCATGGTGAAAACACCAGTCTTTTCAAGGGGGTTATTATCCGACACGGCATAAAAATTCTTGAAAACGAAGGTTCTTGCCTGAACATAACCTTAAAAAATAAAGCTTACAAAAGTACACTGGTGCGAAACAATAATGTGTTCAGTAATGTCGCCGACAGCGACATCATCCGGGAAATCATCAGCCGTTATGGGTTGGACAACGACGTGGAGGCTACCGGTGTGCGCCACGAATCGGTGATGCAGTTCAATTGCACCGACTGGGACTTTATTAATATGCGCGCCGAAGCCAATGCACAACTGGTGTACACTGCTGATGACAGAATCATTGTGAAAAAGCCTGACCTTTCAGCCGGAACCATGCTAACCCTGCAATACGGAGCCACTATGCTGGAATTTGAGGCGGACCTGGATGGCCGCACATCCTATAGCAACTATAAAGCTTCGTCGTGGAATTTTCAGGAGCAGGAGTTGAGAGATGTTCAGCAGGCCTGCGATACAAACGAACTGGCACAGGGTAACCTCACTGCTGCGGATGTTGCCCGGACGCTGGGTCAGGAACAATTCAATATCCATATCAACACCTCTTTGCCCGACGAAAATGAAATCACTAAACTGACGGATTCGTTTGTTCAAAAAAATAATTTGTCGAGAATCAACGGCAGGGTGAAATCATTCGGTATTCCTGGCGTTCAGCCCGGCGATATCATTGAGCTTCGTGGTGTGGGCTCACGCTTTAACGGCCGGGCCTTCGTTACGGGAGTGTATCATGCCGTTGACGCTGGTTTGTGGCAAACCGACATACAGTTTGGCCTGAACAGCGCCACATTTGCCGAAAAATACGACAATATTGTGGAACGGCAGGCCAATGGCATGCTTCCCGCGGTTAACGGCCTGCAAACCGCCAAGGTAGAAAGCCTTGAGGGCGATCCGCTGGGCGAAGACAGAATACTCATTTTTTTGCCCGTCTTTCCCGAAGGACAAAATACGTTCTGGGCACGGATAGCCACCCTGGATGCCGGCAACAGAAGAGGAACATTTTTTCGTCCCGAAATTGGCGATGAGGTGATAGTAGGCTTTATTGATGATAACCCCAATAATGCTGTAATTCTTGGGATGATGAACAGCAGCGCACTGCCGGCACCCATAGCAGCCCAGGATACCAATAACGTCAAAGGGATTTATACCCGCGCAGGGATGAAACAGGAATTTGATGATGATAAAAAGAGTGTTTTGATTGAAACGCCTCTGGGAAACAAGGTTCACCTGAGCGAGCAGGAGCGGGGTATTGTAGTCGAAGACCAGAACGGGAATAAAATCACCTTGGACACAAGCGGAATCAAGCTTGAGGATATGAACAGTAATAAGGTTACCCTCGATTCAGGCGGTATGAAAATACAGAATTTGGCTGGCAGCGAGGTGTTGTTATCAACTTCAGGCATAAAAATAATGAGCCCGGGCACTGTGGAAATTCAGGGGGCGCAGGTGAAAATTTCCGGCGCTTCATTAACACTGGATGCGGCAATGGTAAAGGCTTCGGGAGTAGTTCAATCCACTGCGGTTATTGCCAACTCGGTAATAGGCACCACCTATACGCCGGGCGCTGGAAATGTTTGGTAAGTAACAGGGAGAATTAAAATTTATGGATGATATAAAATCTTTTTTAGGAACTGGGTGGAGCTTCCCGCCGCAATTTTCAAAGACGGCCAAGACCGTGAAGATGATAGCGGATGAGGCCGATATAAAAAACAGTCTGGAAGTGTTGCTGGCTACCCGAGTCGGAGAGCGGCTGATGCAGCCGGATTATGGGTGTAATCTGGATGTCCTCGTTTTTGAGCCTGTTGATGTTACCATGCAGACCTACATCAAAGACTTGGTTTTTACCGCTATCTATCTATATGAACCACGCATAAAACCTGACGATGTGATTTTGTCAATACCCGAAGAAGGTCAGGTGCTGATAGAAGTTTTTTATACCATCCGTGGCACCAACACCCGGCACAACCTGGTGTACCCGTTTTATCTCGAAGAAGGTACCCTGCTGAAATAAAGAAATGAAATAAATAAAATAACTGTAAAAATAATTATGAGCAACGGTATCAAGATACCACATCCTCTGAAAAGAGAAGGAACCTACCAGGCGGAACGTTTTCCCGAAGCATTGGATTATGAGTACATAAAACTTGATGAACGCTCTCTCACCGACCTGGTAAAACAATCGGCGGAATATGCAAGGTTTGTGAAATATTATAACGAACTAAACCTGGAAGATGGCAACTGGCGACCTTTTTTTGAAGAAATTTATGATTATTCCACTAAACGCGTGAAGTTTTCTTCAGTCGGAGAACTGGAACAAAAAGCATCCACATCGCCACACCTGGCGCTTTTTCTGGCTTTCTTAAGGATATTTAATATTGCCCTGGAAAACCTGAACTCGCTGACCGAAAAACATCTGGATTTTTATTATCGCCATATTTTGCAGTTGCAGTCCCGTAATGAAACCCCCGACAGGGTTCCGGTTTTTTTTGAAACAGATAAGCACACCCTCCAGGCATTGGTGCCCGCAGGAACAACCCTGTCAGCAGGCAAGGATATGAACGGCAAACCCCTGTGTTATGTTACGGAAAACGACCTGATTGTCAACAAGGCAAAGGTGGCGTCCATAAAGAGTATTTATGTGCAAAGGGATGAAAAAAAGAATATGTGCGGTGTTCATGCTTCAGCAGATGCACCTGTAGATAATGCTGTTGTGGAAAATGGCGCTGCTGCCGGCTGGCTGCCTTTTGGCTCTTCTGCCGGCAAAAAGGCCGGGATAGGTTTTGCCATAGCCTCGCCGGTGCTTAACCTTAAAGAAGGAAAAAGACGTATTACCATTGAGTTACACGATGCCGCCCTTGATACTGCCAAAGGGTTAACCGTAGAGTACACTTCTGAAAAAGGCTGGACCGAGGCCGGCATTGATATTAATGCAGCAAACGCCGGACAAAAGAACAAACTGCTGTACCTTGTGGTGAAAATTGATCCCGGACAGCCTGCTGTATTACCCTACAACGGGAAAATTCATCAGGCCGGCCTGGACACGGTTCACCCGGTCGTTCGCTTTATTATCAATAATGATCATTTTGCGGATACGTATCACAAGCTGTCGGCTATTCGGTCCGGACAAATAAAAAATATTACAGTTCAGGTCAGCGGCGCTAAAAATCTGTTGATACAAAATGATTTTGGCATAGTGGATAATACCAAGCCTTTTCCGCCCTTTGGCGCCAACCCCGTTAAACACAAATCAGCAGTGTACATCGGGAATAACGACATTTTTAATAAATACCTGCAATCGTTTAATATCGCGCTGAGCTGGAAAGGACTGCCCGGGCGCATCGATAAGTATTATCATACCTATGATTTTGCACTGAAGAAACTATTTTCCAAAGCTGCCGACCGGAAAAAATATTTCGATACGGAACAGTTTGATGAATTTACCCCGGGACACCCTCCGGGGAAGGTGTCTATCCTTGACAACGGCAAATGGAAGATACTGAAAATGAATAAAGATGCCGGATATGCCAGGGATGTTCGTTATGACCCCGCACGCGACAGGTCGTTGATGCGAAAAGACAATCGGAACGTATTTAAAATATCGGAATTGGAAGAAGCCCTTTCCAGTGGATTTTCCTATGAGCCGCTGACAAAATTTGATCACGACTATAAATCCGGGTTTATCAAAATCGACCTGGGGTATGATTTCGGCCACAGCAAATTCCCAAAGATATTTGCTTCTGCCATGTTAAACAGAGAATCAACGGACTTTACTATACCTGAACAGCCCTACACGCCCGAGTTTGAGAGTTTGCACATTGAATACACTTCGTCGGCAAAGATTGATTATTCTGAAAACAAGGTCTTTCGGATACTTGCCTTCGGAAACGAATTGCTGTCGGAAAACATTCCGCTTGTTGCCGGTTTTGATGATGAAGGACAGTTGCTGATAGGCTTAAGCGATATCAGCAGCCCACAGATGGTCAGTCTGTATTTCAGGATGGAGAATAATTCGGGTAATTTTGAGAAGACCATTAACGACCAAAACAAACCCCGTTGGTATTATTTATCGGGCAACACCTGGAAAGAATTTGCCAAGAGCGACCTGCTGCAGGATACCACAAAAAAATTCTCAGGCTCAGGCATAATCAGGTTCAACCTCAGTCAGGAAGCTATCAGCACGCATACTATTCTTTCCGACGGCATGGTGTGGCTGAAAGCCGCTGTGCAGGCCGACAGCGATGCTTTTCCCGCCCTGGAAGCCATCGCGGCACAAGCTGTTGAGGCGCTTTTCGACGATCGCGGCAACGATACTTCGCACCTCGAATCGGGGATACCTGCCAATACCATAAGTAAAACCGAAAGTAAGATTCCCGGTATAAAAAAAGTTTCGCAGCCTTACAATTCTTATGGAGGAAGAGCAAAAGAAGAAAACAAAACTTATTATACACGTATCAGCGAACGGCTGCGGCACAAAAACCGGGCATGGACCTGCTGGGATTATGAACGGCTGATACTCGAAAAATTCCCTTCGCTGTTAAAGGTAAAATGTATCCCGCATGCCGACCAGGATTATGAATACTCGCCGGGAAATGTTTTTATTATCCTGCTTCCCGATCCGGCTAAAATCACCCAGAAGTGTCCTTTGCAACCCCGTGTGAGCCTATCCATGATTGAAGAAGTAAAAGAATTTATTGCCGGAAACACTTCGCCTTTTGTGCAACTCAATGTGAAAAACCCGGAATATGAAATACTCACCGTTTTTTGCGATGTAAAACTGGCCGCGGGATACGACGATAAACAGTTTTATGTCAATAAACTTAATGAAGACCTGCAAGCATTTATTGCCCCATGGACGAACAATAGCGTTATCATTCCCACCTTTTCGGGAGTGCTTTACCGTTCCCAGATCATCAATTTTATTGAAGAGCGGCCCTATGTCGATTATATTACCGCTTTTGATGTGAAGAAAAACGGTGTTTCGTGCAGTGAAGCTATTCGCGGCTCCGAAGAAAATGTTTTATTGACCTCATCAGAAAACCATCATATAAGCACGGAGGCAACATGTTAGATAGCCGAGATTATATCATAGAAAAAAATCCCGTCAAGCCCGACGCGCTTAATTATCAACTGCTCAGAAGCTACGGCCTGGATTATATTCAAAAGTTGAGCAGCAAACTGTGGACCGACCATAACCTCCACGACCCGGGAATCACCATCCTCGAAATGTTATGTTACGCCCTTACCGACCTGGGGTACCGCACATCCTTTGATATGCAAGATATTCTTACACCTGCCGGAAAAAAAGGTCCCGAAATGAAACATGCTTTTCATCCGGCAAAAAAAATCCTCACTTCACATCCCGTTACTATCAACGATTACAGGAAGTTTATCCTCGACAGGGTGCCCGGAGTCCGTAATGTATGGTTTGAAATTCAGGACCAGAAGGTATACTGTCCCGCCATCGGCTTTGATGCCACCAAAAAAGAGAATTTGTTTGTTAACCCGGTAAGCCCTGGCGCGCTGAAGCTCAAAGGACTTTATCACGTAAAAGTGGAACTTGAAGATTACGGAATAATAAGCCAGGCGCATAAAAACTTTCTTGAAAAACTAAAAAAATATAAAGAAAATCCCAATACGGATGTGGGCCGGACTAATTACAAAAAGTGTTATAAAAACTATATTCACAGCTTGCTGATGAGTTGCCGCAACATTTGCGAAGACTTTGAAAAAGTAAGCATCCTGGATGATTATTTTATTGGCATTTGTGCCGATATAGAGTTGAAACCCCAGGCTAAAGATCAGCATGTGCTGGCAGAGATATACCGCAAACTGTACGAATATATAAACCCCTCCATCAGATTTTACACCATACAACAGTTGCTCGATAAGGGAAGAAGTATCGAACAAATTTTCCAGGGGCCTGTTGCCGAACGGGGTTTTATTGATTATGAAGAACTGATGACTTTTGACAGGAAAACGGTGCTTCATATTTCTGACCTGATAAATAGCATCATGGATATTGAAGGCGTATTAAATATCAGAAGCATACAGTTCAATACGGCCAAAGACAACGATAACAAAAACCTTAAAAATAAATCATGCCTGCATCTGGCTGATTGCGCCGACCCGGAGAAATACTCATTTCGTTTTCGTTTTGATATTGACTTTCAATCGGACAATAAGTTAAATAAAATCATTTTTCGCAAGGGGATGATTTATTATCAGGCCCGGCCAACTAAGGATTATAAAATCACCGAAGTAATAGATTATGCTGAAAAATCAGCGGATTTTGAAAATGATTTGCCGGAGCCATCAGGAACTAACCGCGAACTGGATAATTATATCTCGCTTCAGGACGAGTTTCCCAAGGCCTACATGACCGGCAGGGAAGGCATCCCCAACAGCGCCGGCGAATTGCGAAAAGCACAACGCCTGCAGTTGAAGGCTTATCTTTTGTTTTTCGATCAGCTGCTGGCCGATTACCTGGCGCAGCTCGATTCTGTTAAAGATATGCTTTCGTGGCGTGATACCGATGCAGAAGAAACCTATAATTATAAAAAACTGACCAACGAGATTTTTGACCTGGATAAAATTCTGTCGGAAGAACTGTTGGCTGATTATGACAAATACCAAGCGGTGATTGAACATGTAAAAGTGGAGAAAAACCGCAGAAACCGCCTTCTCGACCACCTGCTGGCGCGGTTCAATGAAAAATTTGTTGACTATGCCGTCTTTAAATTTGTTCAGAATGCCGAAGGCTCGTCGTACGACAATTTTGCCAACAACGAGCTTATCCACGACAAAAAAGATATGCTGAAACATTACCCGGCCATGAGCGGCAACCGTTCTCATGCTTTTGATTATACCCATCCGCTGTCGGCTAAAAACTTTGCTATGCCAGAATTTCGCATCAGCAAAGCACTGGGTGTGGATGCTGACGATAGCAACCGCCTGCTGGCGCCCGAAGTGGTGGACAACAACCCGGCAAAAATGATTTTTGAAAACAACAGTGCGCAGGGGTTTGATAAAACTTTCGGACTGCATATTTATGAGCATATTCTTTTCAGGCCTTTGTTTGCCGATGCGGCAGGTCCTAAGCATAAGTTTCTGAAACTGTATTATGGTGATGCGGGAACCGCCTCAGCCAAGGGTATTATTACCGATCCCTATTCCATGAAAGCTACCGTGGTTGTTCCGGGATGGCTCAATATCTCGGCAAGAATGGAGTTCAGGAGTTTTGTGGAACAAAAGATCCGTATGGAAATGCCCGCCCATGTGGCCTTAAAAATATGTTGGATCGACCCCCGCCAAATGTGGGAAATGGAAACAAAATTTAAAAAATTTGTTGACAGCCTCAATGACCTTTTCATCCCCGCCAACGCTACTGTGGAAACGGTCATCACTGCCTACCGGACAGCCTTGAACGAGGTGGTGGCCGCCTTGTCTTCGCTAAACAATATGTACCCGCCATCGGCCCTCGACGAGCTGCTTGATTTTGTGACCGGCAATGCCAAACATACTCCTGTGATTTTAGATAATACGGCACTTGCAGGCGGCAACGACCGCAACTGGGCTTTTGATGATGAAAATGCAGCGCCGGAACCTGTGCCCAAGAAAAAAACCGTGAAAAAGAAAAAAACAACGGTCCCGAAAAAAGTTAATTCGACGAACAAAAAACCCAAATAAGCCATGGAACAGCAACTATTCAAATACCCCTATTACCGGGCAAACCAATTTCTTACGAGTCAGGACCTCAATGAGTCATTATCTTATGTTGAGGAACAGGAACGACTGACCCGCATAAAAATGATTGGTAACGGGATTATCAGCGGCCTGGATTTCGACAGCGCCCTGAATGCAGGCGACACACTGACGGAGGTTGTCATAAAAAGTGGTTTTGGCATCACTGCAGACGGCTATTCTGTGGCATTTCCCCAGGATGTGGCATACAAATATATGGTTGCATATTCGGATTTTACTTCTAAAGAAGATGCGTTAAATCCGGAGCTGTCTTTTTTTAAATCATTCCAGGGCATAAGGTACCTGCTTTTTACCACCGAAGAAATAGCATCCAAAAAATTTATTTTCAATCCCGATATCGTCAAACCTATACAGATTCTGAAATCAGATTACGAACAATGTTGCCTGGCCGTGGCGGTGGAACAAAAAACAGAAACCTCCTATAACTGCAATCCTAGCGACTGCAACATCAACAGTTCCTACAAGAATATTGTTTACCGCCCGGTGCTGGTTGACATTTCGAAACTGGAAAAAATAAACTCTTTTTACTCCCCCTTAGACTACCTGCATATTCACAAGTTTACGCATATCTCTGATATAAATAGTGCGGAGGCCTGCCAGAAGAAAATTCAAACTTTGGTGGAGTTTAATGTAAAACGTATTGAAGAGTATCTTGACGAGACAGCATCGCAGGTGGCCGGACTGTTGCCGCGCGAGAATGTGCTCTTGAAAAAAGCGCTTAAAACCTTCCGGAAATCAACAAGCGGAGATGTTTCGATATATTATCTGGCTTACCTGAACGACTTACAAACGGCCATCAACGAATTTGTCAATGTTCATAATAATTTTGTTCATAAATATGCTTTTTCATCGGCCGCAAGGAAAGACCTGTTGCTGGTCCTCGGCCGTATCCCGCAGGCAGCGAACGACCTGTACCGATATACGTTTACGGGTACGGCTGCCGGCGAATCATTTGTTGCCGATAACAAAATTCTTTCCGCCATGTACAGGCGCATTGCAGCCTTGTTGGAATATTTTATGCCCGCTAAAGAACTAACAGCGCTATTGTCTTATTTGGCAAAATCATCTTTTAAATATTCACGGCTTTTCCGCGAAAAAATAACCTATGAAAAAATCAAAATAGCACCCATTAAGGATGTTTCAAAATGTATAAAAATCATCCCCTGCAAAGGGTATAGCGAAAAAACAGGATGCCGTTCCATTCCTTATTATTATAACATCCTTGATAATTCTCACGCCCTCGGTCTGCCTGAGCTGTGGCATGCACATGATCTTGATCCGTCACTGGATATGGTGTTTAACTATTACTGGTGCGACCTGTCCGTGCCCGAAAACTATGAACAAGAATTCATGCTTAATCTGGAGAATTATCCTTTTTACCGGATAGAAGGCCATCTGGGCTTGTCCATTACGGATGTTTATGATTATCTCAAAAGCCTTATCGACGATTTGGATATCCCGGTACAACTGGTAAAAGTGGATGTTACCAACCATGCATGGAACAAATTCAGGGATGATTTTGAAGCTTTTGCCGGGAAATACAAAGAATTTCTTGTTGCGGTAAAAGAAGATATTAAAAAGAATTACGCCGATAATCTTGAATTGGCACGAGTTGAAAAAAATCTTGAAAAGTTTAAACGCCAGTTGACACAGACTTCGTATCGCAACATCGGAGGTGCCACTAAGTTGCTTGACGATATTAATGCGTACTGCAATTTGTTGATATCCGGCGATTTTGATTTGCAAAAAAAGAAAAAGGAAAAAGCCAAGGGTGCTGATTTTATAAAAAATCATCTGCAGACTTTTGGAATTTTCGAAAAACGTAACGCCCTGGCCGGGCTTTACAAATCACCGGAACCTATCACCGAAATTTCATTGTCGGAAATCAAAGGCCTTGAATACCTGGCCGGTGTTTATAAGGGCGGTACGTTTATCCTGTTACATGACGGGCAAAAAGTAATTGCCGATTTTTCGCTTCCCTATTTTTATTGCCTGGATAAAGACCGGATGTTGTAATATTTTAAAAATTAATAATTTAATGTCTGGCAAAAGCGAAAAATTTGTTTGGTTTTAGAAATAAAAAATGCTATTTTTGTATTGATGTTTGTCATAATGTTAGTATTTGTATAATTGCGATAACCGAAAGGTAATAGTAGCACCGAAAGGCATAGAAATAGGAACAGATATGGAAAAACATCTAAGTATAGTTGATAGAGCAATCTATTGCTAATCTAAGTTTTAAAAGGGCGACCTGCAAAGGCGTACACTTTTGAGAGCGGCTGATAAGTCGCTTTCTTATTTTTATCGCAGGGACAATACAATGTCGTTGATAAGGCGAAATTTACTGTAAATACTAATTGTTTCAATCTTATTTTTGTGAGGCAGGTTATTTTAGGTTAAAGTTTGAAAATTATCTTGCTTTCACCAAATCCAGTAAACAAGGGAAAAAAGGACATGTAATAAACTGGAACCACATGAAATCATTAGCAATTCATAAGCATCTAGAAACAATAGCATCAAACGAATTAAATTATACTATTAAGTTGACCCTGCACACCCTGTTTAATGATTTCCTGCTTAGTGGCAACAAGAATACACTTAGCACATTTCTTAAATTCACCAATCAGTACAACCTTATTGACTGGGTTTTTAAAAAAATTAATCTTTGGAAAAGAGAAATTATATATTAAAACTGCAAAGATTCTTTCAATAATTATTTACCTTTGGCTACGTACTTAAAAAAAAAACTCGATTAATGCCCACGCTAAACTGGATTGGAAAAGATAAAGTAGTTAATCACCACATGGATGTGCCCTTCCGTGTATTGGAGCATAAATACGGCTTTTCGGAAAAGGCAGAACAAGCAGAACCGACCAACAGTGGTAACAAAATAATACACGGTGATAACCTCGAAGCATTAAAAGCATTACTTCCCGAATATCAAGGCAAAGTAAAATGTATTTACATAGACCCTCCATACAACACAGGAAACGAAGGTTGGGTATACAATGATAACGTAAACGACCCCAAAATTAAAAAGTGGTTACATGAAGTTGTTGGCAAAGAAGCAGAGGATTTGACTCGTCATGACAAATGGCTATGTATGATGTATCCACGATTAAAATTACTCCATAAATTGTTGTCTAATGATGGAGTAATCTTTATTTCAATCGATGAAAATGAAATGACTAATTTACGTTTCATATGCTCAGATATTTTTGGTAGTTCAAACTATGTAACAACTATAACTGTTATTGTAAAACCAGAAGGTAGGCGTTACGGTTTTTTTGCAAAAACTCATGAATATATTGTCGTTTTTAGTAAGAACCAGTCATTATTAAACCTAAATGATATTGAAGTTGAAGGAACAAAATATTCTTATTTTGACGAGAAGGGCGGTTTTAATTTAAAAGGCTTAAGGAATCGTAATGTAAAATCATTTAATTCAACTAACCGTCCAAATCTTAGATACCCTTTTTATGTTAATATTAATAATCCTGACAAGAATGGGTTATTTGAAGTAAGCGTTGAGCCACATGAAAATTGGCAAGTAGTAATGGCTAGTACTATTGATGGATTAGAAAGTGTTTGGAGATGGGGTAAAGAAAAATCACTTAAACAGAAAGAAGATTTAACAGCATTTGTTGGTTCCGATGAAAACATAAGAATATTTCAAAAGGAAAGAAAACTTACTCAAACTGCTAAAACAATGTGGAATGATAAGAATTTTCATTCCATCAAAGGGACTAGAGAACTAACGGAACTTCTTGGAAAATCTGTTTTTGAATTTCCAAAACCTGAAATGTTAATACGCCAAATATTAACTATTGGAACAAATGAAGATGATATTATTCTGGATTCATTCGCTGGTTCTGCTACAACTGCACATGCAGTTCTTAATCTTAATAAAAATGACGATGGTAACCGTAAATTCATTCTAGTAGAAATGGAAGACTATGCGGAAACTGTAACAGCCGAAAGAGTTAAAAGGGTTATCAATGGTTATTCAGAAATAGAAGGCACTGGGGGTAGTTTTGATTTTTACAAGTTGGGCGAACCGCTTTTTAATTCCGATAATGAGTTAAACGAAAAAATTGAGGTTCAGAAAATCAATGAATATGTTTTCTACACTGAAACTCAGCAACCATTGGTTAAAGCTAAATCAACAAACAAATATTTTCTGAATATATTCAATAGCGCCGCTTATTATTTCTTTTATGAAAAAGACAGCATTACGACTTTAGATTATGATTTTCTGGCTACCCTTGATAAAAACTATAAAGCCGAGCAATACATAATTTATGCTGATAATTGTTTATTATCAAAAGAAGTAATGCGGAAGTACAACATTATATTTAAAAAAATACCAAGAGATATTTCAAGATTTTAAGTTATGAACGAAGAATTAAGCAAGTTTTTACTTTATACCACACCTTCTGGCGATATTAGAATTGATGTTTATTTAGAACAAGAATCTGTTTGGTTAACTCAAAAAGCAATGGCTGAATTGTTTGGTGTTGCTAAATCAACTATTAGTGAACACTTAACCAATATATACGACACTAATGAATTGGACAGACTTTCAACTGTTCGGAAATTCCGAACAGTTCAAAAAGAAGGCGAAAGGCTCGTAAATAGGGAGTTAGAATACTACAATCTTGATGTTATAATTTCGGTTGGCTATAGAGTAAATTCATCAAAAGCAACACAATTCCGTATTTGGGCAACTAATACATTGAAAGAGTACATTATCAAAGGATTTGTGCTTGATGATGATAGATTGAAACAGGGTCAAACGATATTTGGCAAAGATTATTTCAAAGAGTTATTGCTCAGAATTCGCTCTATTCGTGCAAGTGAAAGACGAATTTATCAACAAGTAACAGATATTTTTGCTGAGTGCAGTATTGATTATGACCCAAACTCTGAAATAACCAAAGGTTTTTACGCAATGGTTCAAAATAAATTTCACTTTGCAATTACGGGGAAAACTGCTGCTGAAATAATTTATAAAGCTGCTGATAGTAATAAAGAAAAAATGGGATTAACCACTTGGAAAAATTCACCAGATGGTCGTGTGCTAAAATCAGATGTTGTAATTGCTAAAAATTATTTGCAAGAAAATGAAATTAAAAGTTTGGAAAGAACCATTACCAGTTATTTTGACTACATAGAAGGATTAATTGAGCGTGAAAACACTTTTACAATGGCGCAACTTGCCGAAAGTGTAAACAAGTTTCTAACATTTAATGATTACAAAGTATTGGAGGGGAAAGGCAAAATATCAAAATTACAAGCTGAGAAAAAAGCAATAAAAGAATACGACACCTTCAACAAAACACAAAAAATAATATCGGATTTCGATAAGCAAATAAAAAAGCTTGAAAAGAAAAGTAAATAAATGGAACTTAAACCATACCAGCAAACAGTATTAAATGATTTGGATGAATATTTGAATTGCATCCAACAGCAGAAGAACCATAGGTTCGATGTTGCCTTCAATAAATTTTGGGAAGATAAAATCGGTATATTCAACCCACTTGAAGGCAAAGGCATGGAGCCATATAAAAACACACTTGCAAAAGCTCCGCAAGTAACAATAAAAGTTCCCACCGCTGGTGGAAAAACATTTATTGCAAGTCACGCACTAAATGTAATTTTTAATCATTTCGATTCTGAAATTCCAAAAGCTGTTGTATGGTTGGTTCCTTCCATTACAATTTTAGACCAGACAATAAAAAATCTTTCAAATCCTGTTCACCCATACCGCCTGTGTATCAATACTCATTTTAATAGTCGTGTGGAAGTTTACAAAAAGGACGATTTATTAAGTGGAGCTGGATTTAACCCTACGTCTGTAAAAGAGCAATTAAGTATTTTTATTTTAAGCTTTGATTCGCTACGTTCAAAAAAGAAAGAAGACCGTAAATTTTATCAGCAAAATGGACAACTTGCGCCATTCGCAGAACTAAATAGTGATACGAGCCATATTCTGGAAGGAACGGAAGAAACAGCATTAATAAACATCATTCGCAATCTAAAGCCTGTTGTAATAGTTGATGAAGCACATGGGGCAGTGAGTGATTTAAGTGTTGAAATGCTGGCAAATCTTAACCCGTCATTTATTTTGGATTTAACTGCCACACCTCGTAACAATAGTAACATTATTAGTTTTGTTGATGCATTCCATCTGAAAAAGGAAAACATGGTTAAGCTTCCTGTTATTGTTTACAATCATCATGACAGGAACGGAGTAATCGAAAGTGCAATCAATCTGCAAAAGAAACTGGAAATCGAAGCAAAAAAAGAAGAAGAAAACGGGGGTTCATATATTCGCCCCATCGTTTTATTTCAAGCTCAACCAAAAACAGATGACGACAACACAACCTTTGAGAAAATAAAACAAATTCTGATTGATTTAAAAATCCCAGAAAATCAAATCAAGATTAAAACCGCTGCTATAAATGAAATCAAGGATATTGATTTAATGGCAAAAGATTGTGAAGTACGTTATATAATTACTGTAAACGCACTCAAAGAAGGCTGGGATTGTCCTTTTGCTTATATACTTGCATCACTTGCAGAAAAATCTTCACAAATTGATATTGAGCAAATTGTTGGCAGGATTTTACGTCAACCCTATGTAAAACGTCATAAATTTGATTTACTAAACTGTTCATTTGTTATAACAGCATCTAATAAATTCAGAGATACTTTGCAAGTAATAGTTGATGGCTTAAATAAAGCTGGTTTTAGCAGCAAAGATTTTAAAGTGGCAGTTGATGAATCTGTGGAAGAACAGCAACAAGAAGAAAATGTGTTCAGACAATTAACAATACAAATACCCGAACAGCAGGAAACAACACCATCGCAAACAGAAGAAACCCCCATTGATAAAGAAGTTGACACATCAAAAATCAACATCGTTTCTGAAAATACAACAATACCAAATGAAGTGCTGGAAAAAATTACACAGAAAGCAACAGAAGCCAGTGCAGAAATGGATAAGTTAACTGAAGAATTGGGGGATGATGCAAGTTTTACATTACCAGCTGAAATTCAACAGAAAGTGAAAGTATATAAGATTAAAGAAACGTTTGCAGATTCCGCAAACAAAATAAAATTGCCCCAATTTTATTTAAACGTTCCATCAAATCCACTTTTTCCAGAGCATGAAGCAGATTCTGTTCTTTTATCAAAAGAAGCATTGCTTGAAAATTTTAAGCTAAGTCAGGAAGACATCAAAATAAATTTTGATAGTATTTTCAGTGAGCTTTATAAAGTTGATTTGGAAGAAGGCAACAAAGGTGAGTATTCACCCACATTTAGCCAGATTGAAGGCAAAATTAAAGAACCATTGGTTGAATATCTGTTAGCACAGCCAAAGGATACACAGATAGCACAAATAACAGGTAGGATAGCAAAACTGATTGGTAACATGTGGCCAATTGCTGACAAGGAAATAAACACCTACATAAAACGTATACTTGAAAGTTTAAATTCAGAGCAAATTTCCGACCTGGTAACACATGAGTTAACGTATAAAGACAAAATAAAAGATAAAATAAAACAGTTATCTGAAAAATACGCTGAATCTCAGTTTAACAAATATCTCGATACTGATAAAATTACCATTAAAGACAATTTCACTTTTAAATCTTCGATAATTCCTGCTCGTTTAGCTCCTGCAATTACAAAATCATTGTATGAGCACGAATCAGAAATGAACGATTTCGAAGCACAAGTTATTAATGAAATAGCCAACTTATCCAATATTGCTTATTGGCATAGGAACATTGAAAAATCTGGCTTTTACTTAAATGGCTTTATCAATCACTATCCTGATTTCATTGTACAAACCAAATCTGGAAAAACTTTAATCATTGAATCCAAAGGCGATTATCTCGATAACGAAGACAGCAAGGCTAAAATTCGTTTAGGGCAGAAATGGCAGGGAAAAGCTGGAAACAAATACCGCTACTTTATGGTCTTCGACCAAAAGCAGGTTGAAGGTGCATACAAGATTGATGATTTGATTAATGTTATAAAAGAAATCTGACGGCAGAATAATTTATCATAATCACTCCCATCACATTATAAAAAAAATCACTAGTGTCCGGTTGTTGATTTAAAAATGTTTTTCCTAACCAATTGAATTTGTTTGAGTAATAACCGGACACTAGTGAAAAGTAGTACATAATAAAAAAAAGCTGCCTTAAAGCAGCTTTGTCGGGATGAGAAGACTTTCCGCCTGTGGCGGCATAGACTCACTTCCGACCCCCACGTCCCGAACGTGGTACCCCGCCACAGGCGGGGCTACATCCCGAAAATGGGGTTTTAATCGGAAATGTTTTTAAAATTATCCATCAAAATTTTAAAAGCCCTGCCCCCCTTAAAACTTTTTATTTGTTTTTCACGGGCGAGAGCGATGGCCTTGTCTTCAAAAGATTCTGAATATACCAGCACGAAAGGGATTCTGTTTTTTGTGGATCGCTGCCGGCCGCTGTTGTGGTACAGGAGTCTTTTCTCCACATCCGCAGTAGACCCAATGTAAAACCTGCCATCTTTCAGACTTTTAAGAATATATACGTAGTACATGAATAAAAAAGCTGCCTTAAAGCAGCTTTGTCGGGATGAGAAGACTTTCCGCCTGTGGCGGCATAGACTCACTTCCGACCCCCACGTCCCGAACGTGGTACCCCGCCACAGGCGGGGCTACATCCCGAAAATGGGGTTTTAATCGGAAATGTTTTTAAAATTATCCATCAAAATTTTAAAAGCCCTGCCCCCCTTAAAACTTTTTATTTGTTTTTCACGGGCGAGAGCGATGGCCTTGTCTTCAAAAGATTCTGAATATACCAGCACGAAAGGGATTCTGTTTTTTGTGGATCGCTGCCGGCCGCTGTTGTGGTACAGGAGTCTTTTCTCCACATCCGCAGTAGACCCAATGTAAAACCTGCCATCTTTCAGACTTTTAAGAATATATACGTAGTACATGAATAAAAAAGCTGCCTTAAAGCAGCTTTGTCGGGATGAGAAGACTCGAACTTCCGACCCCCACGTCCCGAACGTGGTACGCTAGCCAACTGCGCTACATCCCGAAAAATTCGACTACAAAGGTAATAAAAAAATAAAAAACAGAAAAACTTATTGTGCTAATTTCATTTTTATCTTCGAAGAGATCACATCGATGGCTACATGGTTGGCTCCGCCCTGCGGCACCACAATATCAGCCACGCGTTTGGTGGGCTCGATAAACTTGAAGTGCATTGGTTTTACCCATTTTTCGTAATGGTTCAGCACATCGGAAAGTGACCGTCCCCGTTCTTCCATATCACGCCGGATGATTCGCATAAGGCGCTCATCGGCTTCCGCATCAACAAAAACTTTAACATCAAAACGTTCCAGAAGTTTGGCATTAGTAAAAATCAGTATGCCTTCCACAATCATAACACGCTTAGGCTGAACAGGAATGGTCTCTTTAGCTCTTGCACACGTAAGGTATGAATAAATGGGCATTTCGATAGGTTTGCCTTTCTTTAATATGTCGAGGTGTTTGATCAACAGGTTGAACTCGATGGAAGAGGGGTGGTCAAAATTTATTTTTGATCGTTCTTCGGCGCTGAGATGGCCGTTATTTTTGTAATAAGCATCCTGTGATATAACAGTCACGGCACTTGCCGGCAAACTGTTTACGATTTTTTTTACTACGGTGGTTTTTCCCGACCCGGAACCACCGGCAATACCAATGACTAGCATTTTTTTTTTCAAAATTACAAAAAACAGAAATAGGACAACGGCACTACCCTCAAAAAAAAATGTATTTTTGTGAAAAAAATTTATTGGTCATGAAGAAAATTGTTTTATCAGCATTCATGCTGTTGGTGGTTTGTGCAGGATTTGCCCAGGAGAAAAATCCGACATCTCCGTTACTTTATCATGCAGATGATATGTTATTAAAAAAAGCGGTTACCGAAAAGCCGGAGCTAATCAATCAATACATGATTTATGAGGAAAACCTGAAGAACCTCATTAATTCTATATATAGCCAGAACGGGAAAAATGGAGCCAAAACAGATACACTCATTGACGGAAAAAGAATTATTCCCGTGGTGTTTCACATCGTGCACAACGGCGGCCCCGAAAATATCAGCCGGGAACAAATTGAGGATGCCATCAAACTTATCAATATTGACTATAATAAACTTAATGCCGATACCACTTTAGGTCACACATATCCTCCGTTCAATGCCTTGAGAGCCGACTGTAAGATAGAGTTTCGCCTGGCAAAAGTCGATCCCAACGGAAACTGTACCGATGGTATTATGAGACATTATGATCCCCAGACCAACTATGGCTATTTTAAAACTATGACAGACTATTGTTGGACACCAAGCCGTTACCTGAATGTTTTTACTGTGAATTTTATTTATCCCGAAGGTATGTCTCTGCCTGATGGGGCCTTCATCGGCGGGATGTCTCCTTTTCCTCCCAGCAATACCTTGTCGTCGGCACTTACCGGTGGCGATACCCTGGCTGACGGGGTGCTGATAAGGCACGACTGTATCGGTAGCATTGGCACAGCTACAGCTATGGGCGGAATGCCTATCAATGCAATTAACAGGACATTTACCCATGAAAGCGGGCATTATTTCAACTTATACCACACCTTTCAATCTCTTCTGGCCGTCATAGGGGTTGATGGATGCCTTGATATGCTGGGAAGCGGTGATGAAGTGGCCGACACTCCTCCGGTTTCTTCAGGCACACAAAATACCTCTTTGGCCTGTTATGAACCGGGCACGGTGAATTCCTGCACCACCGACAGTCCCGACCTGCCGGATATGATAGAAAACTATATGGACTATCAGTGGGGCTATTGTGCAAATATGTTTTCATTAGGACAGTATGCAAGAATAGATGCCACACTACAAACCGATAGATTGAAATTATGGTCAAAAGAAAATCTTATTTATACCGGAGTGTTAGATACCACGCCGGTGCTGTGTGCTCCAATAGCCGAGTTTTTCTCTTCTTCTAATCTGGTTTGTGCCGGCGGAAATATTCAATTTACCGATTATTCTTTTTCAGGAGCGGTACAGGATTACCTGTGGACATTCGAAGGCGGAACACCTGCCACATCTACCGATCAGAATCCCCTGGTTGTATATAACACCCCGGGAACTTATTTTGTGAAACTTTCGGTTAGCAATGCCAGCGGTGCAGATTCACTCATCAAACAGGACATGATCACGGTGAAGCCCGCTACGGCTGCATTATTGGCGCCTTTTATGGAAAACTTTGAAACCACCGTGCTCAACAATGGATGGATAGTGAAAAATGATGTGGGTAATCAGTGGGAAATAAGCGATACGGCCTACTTCTCTGCTTCCAAAGCATTACGCCTGAAAAATTTCACGGGAAACACAGCAGGAAGTTTTGACGAGATTATCACTCCGGCTTATGACTTAACTTCGCTCCCCGCAGGCGGAACACCTTTTGTACGGTTTAAACTTGCCTATGCCGGCAAAATCAGCAGTTCGGATACCGTGTATGATGCTCTGAAAATGTTTGTTTCAAAAGATTGCGGCGAAACCTGGTCGGAAAAATACACCGAAAGCGGTGCTACTTTGGGCAGTACCAATGCTACCTCAGGTAGTTTTGCTCCGGCAACAACTGCTGATTGGAAAGAGATTTCAAGGCCGTTGCCGGGCTTCCTGACAGCAAACAATGTGATGTTTAAATTTGTCTTTCATTCCAACGGCGGTAATAATGTTTATATTGACGACATCAATGTTACTACCCAAATCTCAGGTTGTGAAGAAAACCTGATGGAAACCCTGAACTTTACGGTGCAGCCCAACCCTGTTGCTGATGTTTCTCAGATAAAATTTGCACTTGAGAACGCTGCACAGGTCAGTATCATCGTTTATGACATCCTGGGCAACGAAGTGAAAAATCTGGTCAGTCAGAAACTCAATCAGGGTGCACATGTTATCGAACTTAGCAAATCAGCTCTTGGCGGTAGTGGAGTTTATATTGTGAAAGCTTACTTTAACGGAAACGGAATAGTTAAAAAGATAGTAGTCGAATAGGCTAAATGTTTTTGATCATATTAAGGCTGTCTCAACACAGGGACAGCCTTTTTTATGTGCGCTACGCATGCCTTAGTTCTTTAAAGTGGAAGTCTTGAACGAGCAACCAACGGGAATCGTTAATCCAAAGCAAGGGTGTTGCAGGTGACTGCAAATCTGAAGGAAGCTTCGGATAAAATTGTGAGTTAACGAACAGAATATTTACCACACATAATTCTTGAAAGAAAATCTAATAAACACTAAGTCGGGATTATCCTGGATGCAACGCTCCAGCTAACACACTTGTCATTAGAAACGAAGTGCGCTAATGATAAATCTGGGATTTTGGAAAGACATGAGAAATTTATTAAAGATTGAACTATCGGCGGTTCAAATTAGGTACAGAATTTTTTTCTGAAGCCAAAAAGCTTTTTTATCGTTTGCTCAGCCACTCGGTAGGATTACAGATAGTTTTACCTTGCCAAACTTCAAAATGAAGTTCGGTTTTTCCTTCTTCAGAGTTGGTATAGATGGTGCCGATACTTTGTTTGGTGGAAATAGATTGATTCTTACTTACCGATACGGATCCCAGATTGGAATATACCGTAAAAAACTCACCATGCCGAATAATAACAGCCATATTGTTATTGGCAATTGTAACAATGCTCGACACTGTTCCTCCTAATACTGCCCGGGCCGGAGAACCGGCGGTGGTGCTGATGTCGATGCCGTTATTTTTAATTTTTATGCCATCAAGGACAGGGTGGGGGTGTTCACCAAAATAACTGGTTATGG
>Ga0209097_10000849_pt1 | contig 27889 bp, 23 predicted proteins | sample AD_UKC052_MetaG_FD_184419 | JGI IMG/M metagenome (GOLD analysis project Ga0209097, IMG submission 184419) | Active sludge microbial communities of municipal wastewater-treating anaerobic digesters from USA - AD_UKC052_MetaG (SPAdes) (version 2) | ecosystem: Engineered > Bioreactor > Anaerobic >... | reverse complement strand
CCCTCGCCTTCGCCTTCGCCTTCGCCTTCGCCTTCGCCTTCGCCTTCGCCTTCGCCTTCGCCTTCGCCTTCACCGCCCTCCGAAGTGAGGCACAGACTCAGGTCGAATCCGAGCAACACACGCTGACCGCTTTCGGAGATGTCCATGTAGGCTTTGTTGTCGCCATTACCGGAGCTCAGCCAAGTGAAAGCGCAGCCGGCTTGGCCGACACCCTCAATGGACACCCAACCGCTTGGCAGGTTCACCGGCGTATGGAGCGTGGCGCTGTAGCGAAAGAGCGGAAGCGCCCCCCAATACGTGGCACCGGTGGCTTCCTTCGTCGGCGCCACGAGGTATTCAGCCACCTCTTCGCCCGGCCCGGAGGCCGAACGTGTGTAGAAGGTGATGCGGAACTGGTCCGGATCCCGTTGACATGGAATCAGGGCGCTACCCTCACGATGGGCGTTAAAGCCCCACCAATGCACGTCCCGGATCGGCGCCGATAGACTCCAATAGTTGTCGTAAACGATGGCCCCGGCGAACTCATCGCTCTGCCGTGCGGAGAAGGAAGCATGCGGTCCCTGGGGCGGCTGGCCGAAGAGGGAACCGTCGGGGCATGACTCACCCTCACCCTCACCTTCGCCTTCGCCTTCGCCCTCACCTTCACCTTCGCCTTCACCTTCACCTTCGCCTTCGCCTTCACCCTCACCTTCGCCTTCACCCTCACCTTCGCCTTCACCCTCACCCTCACCTTCGCCTTCGCCTTCGCCTTCGCCTTCACCACCATCGTAGAGTACCGTCACTCCGCGAGCTTGGAGGCTGGGTATCTGGACATCAATGGCGTTAATCCCTAGCGGGTTGCCCCGGAGGTCGAGCAGATCGCCAGCATCCATGCCCGAATTGTCGACCAACGGCTGAATGTCTGCGATATCATTCGAGGCCAGATACACGTTCCGGATGCTTGTGAAAAGCTGAAGCGAGCCCACATCGTCGATCAGGTTGCTGCTCAGATCGAGTGTTTCTAGGTCATAGAGTCCATATACGCCGGAGATCGAACTGATTGCGTTGTTTCCAAGGAGCAACGTGACGAGCTTCGACAGATTCGATAGGGGGGAAAAAGGCGACAACGAAGCCGATGAGAGGTCCGACAAGAGGTTCGATTCCAGGTTCAGGTCGGCCAAGTCGGTCAGGTACTCGATGCCGCGCAGCGCGCTGATGCCACGGCCGCTGGCATCCAGCGCGGTTGTGCCTGCGAGGTCGGAGGCATAGAGGAACCCCGTCGGCATGGCGACAGCCTCGCGGACCGCCGTTTCGAGGTACTGGTCGTCGAAGGTCACGATGACATCGCCGCTACCGATAAGGCAGAAGGCGCGGTCCATGGGATGCCATTCCATGCCGCCCCCTTGGCCGAAGTCCACCCTGCAGTTCCCATCGCCGTCTGGTGAATTCGCCCAGAAGAACAGGCAGCCCGACGACTCGCCCGTCGCCTGGATCGATAACCATCCCTGGTTCAGCTTGACGGGTGTGTCCAGCGCGGCGTAGTAGCGGTACGCGGAGAGCAGGCCGATGTACGTGCCTCCCGTATCTACAGGGGTAGGAACAACGTCCTGCGTCGCGACCACGGAGCCCGGCATGCCATCGGCATCCTCATAGAAGCGGATCTGGAACGAGTTGTCTCCTTTGACGCACGGTGTTGGGGCCTCGCCCTCGCCCTCGCCCTCACCTTCGCCTTCACCGCCGAGAGCGGCCGTGGTGCCCCACCACTGGATGGCGGAGATCGACTCCGACACGCCATCAAACCGATCATACGCGGCCGCGCCGACCTGCGTGTCGCTGAACAGGGGGATGACTTCCCCCACTTCCTCCTCGGGCAGCAACGAGAACACCGATTCGGCCGGGCATGTCTCGCCCACGACCGATTTCCCGGACGCGTCCGCCGAGGCCGCTGTTGGGGCTCCTGCAGCCGCCAGGAAGGCCGCCACGAGCACAGCCAAGGTGTGCGGTTTCGCGAGTGACCAGAGGTGGAGTGACCGTTTCGACATGCTGGATTCCCCTACGCCATGACTGGGTTTGTAAGCGCTGCAACTCATGCGTTAGCACACCTTTGCCCTGATAGCGGCGGTCTACTCCTTGCCGACTGCATCGCACCGGCGTCGGGCGCGCCGCTGGCTGACTCGCACGTAAGACGCTTCGATGGGCACGAACCTCGGCTCATTCAGAGCACACCCCGTCCAGTGGCTGGATTCTAGCACCTTCCCCCGGTTTGGTCAAATCTTGACAGGTCCAATGTATGGAGTCCGGCTCAGGATCCGCTGTCCAAATACGTAGAAGTCCTCGAAATCCTCGCCCGGATGTACACGCAGCCCTTCGCTTGCGGGCCGTCCATAGAACGTATCGCGCCCGATGTGGTCCGGATGCAGGTCGTTCTCCGCCAAAAGACTGCCCTGGACGTTCCCTTCGCCCATCATGATTCTCGCACTTTCCTTGACGAATCCATGGGACCGCATCGGTATACATATATTAAGGAAGCGTCTCGAAGGGTTTCTGGCCGGATCCCTGGCACCGGACCTTGAGCGAATGGCCGAGCGTGGTTCATAATCGAGGCGACCGATTGGGGCGCGGCACGTGGCGTGACCGCTCTTTTCCGGACAACCTGACGGAGGACTGTGCAATGCCGAAGATCGCGATGATTGGCGCCGGGAGTATTGTCTTCTGCAAGACGCTGATGATGGACATCCTGGCGACGCCTGCGCTCAAGGATAGTGAGTTCCGGCTTATGAGCCGCACGATGCCCAAACTCGAGCGGATGAAGCGGTTCGCCGATCGCGTCATCGCCGACAACGGCCTCGGCGCGTCGGTGTCCGTCACCTTGGATCGACGCGAGGCCGTCGAGGACGCGGATTTCGTCATCGCCATGCTCCAAATCGGCGGTGTGGACGCCTTTCAGAAGGATTACGAGATTCCGCTCAAACACGGTATCGACCAGTGCATCGGCGATACCATGGGGCCGGGCGGCGTGTTTCGGGCGTTGCGCACGATTCCCGTCATGCTCGACCTCGCCAACGACGTCAAAGAGCGGTGTCCGAACGCGCACGTGCTGAACTACGTGAATCCGATGGCGATGGTGTGCTGGGCGCTGGGAACCGTTCCGGGATTGTCGTTCATCGGCTTGTGCCACGGCGTGCAGACGACCCTCGACTTGATCTCGGGCTATGTCGGTGTGCCGAAAGATGAGATCGATTACACGTGCGCCGGCATCAACCACATGGCCTGGTTCCTCGATCTTCAACACGAGGGCAAGGACCTCTATCCGTTCTTCAAAGAGCGTTGCGAGCTGCCCGAGTACTACGTCAACGAGAAGGTGCGCATCGAGACCATGCGTCATTTCGGCTATTTCATGACGGAGAGTACCGGCCATCTCTCGGAGTACCTGCCGTGGTTCCGGAAGAACCGCAAGGCCCTGGACCTCTACTGCGACGAACCGGCGTTTGGCGGCGAGAGCGGCGCCTACTACAAGTGGTGCCGCCTCATCGGCGACACGATCCTCAACGAAGATACGTTGGCCAACGAGCCGACGTCCATCGAGCGCCGCAGCGTCGAGTATTGCTCGTACATTCTCGAGGCCATCGAAACCGGTGTGCCGTTCAAGCTCCAGGGCAACGTGCGCAACAACGGCTACATCACGAACCTGCCGCAAGGTTGTTGCGTCGAGGTGCCGGTGTTTGTCGATCGCCAAGGTATCCATCCGACCTACGTCGGTAATCTTCCGCAGCAACTCGCCGCCTGCAACCAGACCAACGTAACGGTGCAAGGATTGGTTGTCGAGGCCGCCATGACGGGCGATCCCGAACTCGTGGTGGCGGCGTGCGCCCTCGATCCGCTCACGTCGGCTGTGGCGACGCTCAAGGACGTGCGCGACATGGTAGCCGCGATGCTCGAGGCCGAACGCGAATGGCTACCGCAGTTTGAAGGCAAGACGGTGCGGCCTACGCCCACCATCGTCATTCCGCCCGGCACCAAGCCCGCCGATGTGCCGCTCGATCCGGCCCTCGCCGTGGTGCATCGGTTTGGCGAACTGGCCAACAAAGCCCAAGAAGGATAGCGGCCTCAGATGAGCGATATGACCTTACGGCCCAGGCCGGTGGCCTCGCGCGTGAGTGTCGTGATCGAAAACACGCCGTTCTCGATGAGGTACTCGCGGCCGCGTGCGATGCCCTGACCAACGTCCTTCGGGCCGTGGCTGTCATCGCCGAAACAGAACGGTATGCCCAGTTCCCTGGCCTGCTGCACGATCCACGCCGCCGGATAGGGAGCGCGCTTGCCCTTCCGGTAGGCGCCTACGTTCACGTCCAGGATCCCGTCGTGCTCACGGATGACTTCGAGCGCCTCGCTGACAGCACGGCGCGTGGCCGGCGTGTCAATCGAGCCGTGGGGCGCTGCGAACTTCCGGACGACATCGAAGTGGCCGACCACTTCCGGTCGGAGCGCCTCGACCATCTCGGCCACGCCTCGGAAATAGGCGACGACGAGCGGTTCGAGGCCGGCCATGGCCTCGACGGCCTTGTCGAACGTCGGCTGCTCGTAGTCGATGAATAACTCGCCGACGTAGTGCGCCGACGCGACCATGTAGTCGAACTCGAGATCGCGGCGGTAGCCGAGCATGATCTCCGCGTACCGATCCGCCGGAACTACCTCCGCCTCGAAACCACAAAGCAAAGTGATGCGATCCTGGTATTCCGTGGCTAGCTTTCGGACCTCGCGTGCGTAGTTGCGAAAATCCTGCTGAATCTTGTCGATATCCCAGCCGAGGGCGATTTCCTCGCGATAGAGGTGGCGCGGCTCGGTACGCGCGGCATGTTCGGCCACACCGAACGTGTGATAGCCAAAAGCGATGGCCGCCTCGATCGTTTCGCGGAGCGTGCCAGTGGCGTGATCGCAGAACTGACCGGTGTGGCCGCCGTGAAGCGATACTTTCCAGGGGACCGTCGTCACTGCGTGTACTCCTACGACCTCGTCTCCGCTTCCTGACGCCATATTCTCTCCGCGAAGGCCTTCAGCCGCTTCAGGCCAATGACATCGCCTTTGATCTTGTCCTGAACGAGCACCTCCAAGAGATGGAGGTACCACTTATACATGTCCACGTCCGCCGCCACGGACACGCGCGTCCGCCCCTCGACGTCGACCAGACGCCAGCCCATTCGGATCATGACGTACTTGACGTCCGAGATCTCAAACGAGAAGGCGTGCGGCGGCTCGTGCTCCGTGACGCTACCGGTGAACACGTGTTGCCGACTCACCGTGCCGAACGTAACACTGATGGCGGATCCGACCCGGATCGGCCGCTGGATCGCAACCTGAGGACGTGCCACGTTCCGCGACCATTCGCCGTACGATTCGACGTCCTCGACAAACAGGAACGCGCCCTCGATCGGGATATCGATCACGACAGCGTTCATGATGTGCATGGGACATTCCTCGGCTTTTCCGCACCGCTTTCAGACTAGCAGAATACCTCCAGCGTCAGCAATGGGAAGAGCATTGGCGTCCGTGGTAATATGGATTGAAGCCGAAGGCTGCTCGATGTCCTTGGCGAATGGGAGGAGACACTCGTGGCGATACTCTTGCTCATGACCTGCGCCGCCGTGGCGGCGGACGCCGAACTCGCCGCCGGGCCGGTTGAAACCGTGGCGGAGGGATTCAAGTTCACGGAGGGGCCCGTCTGGTTGCCGGGTGAAGGCTTTATCTTCAGCGATACTCCTGCGGACACGATCTTCCGCGCGGACAAAAGGGTGTATCGATCGCCGAGCGGCCAGTCGAACGGCCTCACACTGGATCGCCAAGGCCGGCTCATCGCGTGCGAACACGGCAACCGGCGCGTCACGCGAACCGAGAAGGACGGAACGATCACGGTGTTGGCCGACACGTATCTCGGCCGGAAACTGAACAGTCCGAACGACGTGGTCGTGCGCTCGGACGGTATGATCTTGTTCACGGATCCGCCCTACGGCGTGCCCCAAGAAGACCGTGAGCTTGAGTTCTGCGGCGTCTACGCCATCACGCCCGACAAGCAGGTCAAGCTGTTGTCCGTGTACTTCAAGTATCCGAACGGCCTCGCGCTATCGCCCGACGAGAAGACGCTCTACGTCGGTGACTCGGGTCTGAAGTTCATCCAAGCGTTCCACGTCGAGGAGGACGCTACGCTCAGCCATAGCCGGTTCTTCTGCGACGCCGATCCGGATGGCATGAAGGTCGACGTGCTCGGGCGGCTCTGGACGACGGATGGGCCGAACGTCTCCGTGTTTACCCCGGACGGCACGAGAGTGGGGGAGATCCCCTTTCCGCAACAGCCGGCCAACTGCGCCTTCGGCGGCGATGACTCGAAAACGCTTTTCGTTACGGCGCGGACCGGTGTGTACCAAGTGAAGACGATGACGGCTGGCATTCATCCAAGCGGATTTTGATAGCGGAGGACACACCAATGTCGTATACACTCGTGATTGCAGCCTTTGTGGCGATGCTGCTCGTGCCGGGCGTGGCACGTGCCATCGAGGCCGGGGATGCGGTGGATGTAGCGCTTTCCGGTCAGCAGCAGCGATGGGACGAGGAGGGCCGCGACCTCGGCGTCCTCTGGGAGGACGCGCGCGATGTCTTTCGTGTCGTTGTGCGGTTCAAGGATGCTGTGCCCGCGCCGGATACCGTGCATATCGAGTATTGGGCCTCCTCGTGGCCTCATCGTCGGATTCCGCGCGACGAACTTTCCGGCGCAGGCAGTTCCGGCTGGCTCGACGTCGGCGATTGGTTTCAGGGAGAATGGGTCAAGGCGGATGCCGTGGTGCAGGCCGAAGGCATGGCTTTGGCCTACACATTCAATCCCGTGAACAAGGCCGAGTTCACGGATCTCGACGATTTCGACGCCACGTATCGCTCGACGCTCAAGATCCGGATCGTGGGCGACACGGCCCTGCCGGAAATCGTCTCGTTCGAGACCTATACCGATTCGGTGTGGCAACCGCTGGCTTTCGAAGTGATCTGGAAGGACGCTGTGTCTCAGGCCCGGCTCGAGGCCTTCAATGGCGTCATTGCGGATGCCTCGGCTTCCGCCCACGGGGTTCGGGCCACGGTGTGGCGTACGGCCACCGACGCGTGCAACTCCTTCGACGAGACCGTGGTCACAGTGCGCAACGGTGATGACACCTTCTCGTTCTCCGCGTGGGACCTCGCGCACAACGGCCACCTGTTCCTTCCGGATTTCGGCGCGCTAGTCCGGACGGCCGACTCCGCTGTCGAGCACGCCGATCCGCGAATCGCGCGCGACCTCGCACGCCTTGACGACGAGGCCCTTCCGGACTTCGGCGCCCTCTTCCGAAGGGCGGACGCCGCCGCCCAGTACGCCGATGCGGAGAGCGCGTGGCAAGGGTGTCGCGACGCGTGCGTCTACGAGCGTGTGAAGGCGATGCCTGAGCAGACGTTTCCGCGGGCGTGGAACGATATGCCGGCGAAGGGGCGGTTCTACATTCCCATTAGCTTCGAGGGCAGCCGGCAGCATTTCGGCGTCGATCCGAACGGTAGCGTGTTCTGCCGCTACAATTGGCTCAGGCAAATCCGTGGCAATGACACGGATCGCTGCCTCTACGATGGCGATTCGATTCGCTATACCTTCGGCCTTTCCGAGGGGGATCTCGTGGATCGTTCGCGCGTGGACGGGTGTCTGCCGATGATCGGCGCCGTGTGGACGCGCGACGGCGTTCGCTATCGCCAGACGGCGTTTGCTGTACCGCTGGCCGGCGTGCCGGAGGAGGGCGGCGCAGTTCGGGCCGATGACACCATCGTCCTCATGATACGGTTCGAGATGTCCAGTCTCGACGGCGCCGACCATGAGGCGCATCTCGAGTTCGCCGTCTATGACGACGCCAAGGAAGCGCTGACGACGGACGGCGAGTATGTCTTTGTGGCCGATACCGATCCGCCAAGGCTGCGCCTCCGAATCGCGCCACAAGGTCAAGACCTCTGCGCACTGCGCGCCGAGGACGGCCGTATTCTCTACGCGGCTAGCGTCTCGGGGGATGTGGCCACGCGCGTCGTCGACGTGGCGGTTCCCTACATCACGTTCACGACGCTGGGCGAGTGGCACGCGCTGCGCGCGCTCGACTACGATGTCGCGTTCGACGCCGTCAAGGCGTATTGGACAGCGCGGCTGGACGAGGGTACACAAATCGCGACGCCCGAGCCCATGGTGAACGAGTTCTACCGCGCACACACCGCCCATCTGCTCCTGAACACCGAGCGCGAGGTTGGCGACAGCGAGCGCTACGTGGCCAAGGTGGGCACGTTCAGCTACGGCGCGTTCAGCAACGAGTCGTGCATGATGGTCAGCGACCTTGACCGGCGCGGCTACGCGAAACGTGCCGAACAGGCGCTCGAGACCTGGCTGCACTACCAGGGCGCCGTGCCGTTGCCCGGCGATTTCTCGAACACCGACGGCCAGTTCTACGGCGCCGGCGGTTACGAACACGGCGGCTACAACCAACACCACGGTTTTGTGCTCTGGTGCCTCGGCGAGCATTATTGGTACACGCGCGACCGCGCCTGGCTCGAACATGCCGCGCCGCACATCGTGCGAGGCTGCGACTGGATCGTCCACGAGCGCGCACGCACCATCGCCGAGGCCGAGAGCAATCCTCTACGCGCCATCGAGCGCGGCCTCTTGCCGCCGGGCTATCTCGAGGACATCCGCGATTGGCGCTCGTGGCTTTCGACCAACGTGTATTCGTGGTGGGGTATGCACAATGCCGCCGCAGCCCTTGCGGACGCGGGTCTGCCGGACGGCGCGCGACTCGTCGATGAGGCCGAGGCCTATCGCCGCGACATTCTCGACGCGTTCATGCAGGCGACGCGGCGCTCGCCGGTGATTCAACTGCGCGATGGCGGCTGGGTGCCTCACGTGCCGGCCGAGGTGCACCGGCGCGGCCGAACCTTCGGATGGATCACGGAGACGCTCGAGGGCGGCATCCACATGATCCGCACCGGCCTCATCGAGCCGAACGATCCCCTCGCCACGTGGATTATCAAGGATTACGAGGACAATCTCTACATCTCGAAGCAATACGGCTACGAGATGTCGGACGATGAGTTCGAGCAGTACTGGTTCAGCCGGGGCGGCATCTCGATGCAGGCCAACCTGCTCTGCAATCCGATTCCGTACCTCCTGCGCGATGAGCCCGAGCACTTTTTGCGCGCCTACTTCAATGCCTTCGCCGCGAGTTACTTCCCGGATACGCGGATGATGACCGAACACGCGCTGCCGAAACTCGGCGATTGGCGCGGCGATCACTACAAATCGTCTGACGAAGCCAACTCGACCTACTGGCTGCGGCTCATGTTCCTCGAGGAACGTGGCGACAAGTTGCGCGTAGGCGCGGCTGTGCCTCGCTACTGGCTTGCTTCGAAGGAGCCCATCGGCGTCACGAACGCGCAAACCTACTTTGGGCCGGCCTCGGTCACCTACGAAGCTGATCCCGACGGCAAGCGCATCAATCTGTGTCTCGATCCACCGCGCCGGAATCCGCCGCGCATCATCTACGCCCGATTCCGCCATCCCGACAAGAAACGTATGATCGCCTGCGAAGTCGACGGAAAGGCCTATGATCGCTTCGATGCTGACGAGGAATGGGTGATGCTCACGGACTGCGGAGGTTCCGTGACGGTGTCCGCCATCTACGAATAGGTTCTCGGCGTGAAATATCGCGGACTCGCCGTCGGTTATGTTAGGAAATGGGAGTAATGGGAAGAATACCGTGAAGGATAGCTCAAATCGGCGCGCATTCAGCGTCGCACAGACCAGACCATTCTTTGCGCTGACTATCCTCGCGGCGGCCGTGTTGGCACCCGCCGTCCTGGTGTCGTGTGAGCAAACCCAGGCCGACCCCACGACGCAGGCCCCCGCTCCGGAAGTCGTCGCGCCGAAGGAAGTGGAATTGGTGTTCGTCGGCGACGTCATGTTGGCGCGTAACGTCGCGCGACGGGTGCGTGCGTCCGGCGAGAACTTCGCTGACCTGTTCGCGGATGTATCCGGGCCTCTGCAAGCGGCGGACATTGCGTTCTGCAATGTCGAGTGCTGCATGTCGGAGCGCGGCAAGACAGGCAAACGGAAGCACGCTTTTCGCGCACCACCGCAGGCTGTCGAGGGCCTCACGGCAGCCGGGTTCGACGTCGTCTCGCTCTCCAACAATCACAGCCTCGACTTCGGCGAGGAGGCCGCTACGGACACGGTTGCGGTGCTCAAGGACGCCGGGATCCGCGCGGTAGGCCTGCGGGCAGCGGACAGCGCTCAGGAGCCGGTCATCATCGAGCGCAACGGAGTCACGCTCGGATTCCTGGCCTACTGCACGCCCCGGTGGAACTCTACCTACGGGAGCAACATGCCAATAGGCCCAGCCGTCGGTGATAAGGAGACCTTGAAGCGCGATATCACGGCCCTACGCCACCGTGTCGACGTACTCGTCGTGTCCATGCACTGGGGTATGGAGAATGCCACCGAGCCCAACGATATTCAACGAGACTTGGCCCAGTACATGGTGGACCTCGGCGTTGACATTATCGCGGGCCACCATCCCCACGTGCTCCAGGATCCGGAAGTGATCGACCGGACGCTCGTCCTCTACAGCATGGGGAACTTCGTGTTCGATCAGCACTGGGATACCCATCGACAGAGCCGCCTGTACCGCGTGCGAGTCAACCAAGGCGGCTTCATTGGCGCCGAGTACATGCCCCTCGAAATTGCCTTGGCCGAATGGCGGCCGAAACCGACGGCCGACGATTTCACCGCGCTCGGGGGGCCGGTCGCGGCTTTGAACTGAAGGACGGCCGGAACGCGTCATAGCCGCAGATGCGACGAATGCGGCTAAATTATTGACACTGGCCGTCCGGTTTTGATAAAGTTCCTTTTCTTTGTGAAGCGTTTTCTCAGCTCACCAAACGGAAATCCTCGTGAATAGAATCATTATCGATTTTGAGCAGTGTAAGGGGTGCTACCTGTGCATCGAGGCCTGCCCGAAGGGAATCATCGAGATAAGCAATCGACTTAACGCGGCCGGGTGCTATCCGGCGCAGCAGATGTCGGATGCCCCCTGCACCGCGTGTGCGCTATGCGCGCGCGTGTGTCCCGATGCGGCGATTACGGTGTACAGAGAAGTGAAGGATGCCTCCGAAGACGAGGAGGAGCAAGACGCGTGACGGCAAAGACGCAGGAAAAGGTGCTGACTCAAGGCAATGTCGCCGCGGCCGAAGGCGCGATCCAAGCGGGACTGAAGTGTTACTTCGGCTATCCGATCACGCCGCAAAACCAGATCCCCGAGTACATGTCGTGGCGGCTTCCGGAAGTGGGCGGAACGTTCCTCCAGGCCGAAAGCGAATTGGCCAGCATCAACATGGTGCTCGGCGCTGCCGCCACGGGCGTGCGCGCCATGACCAGTTCGTCCGGGCCGGGCATCTCGTTGATGCAGGAAGGCATTTCGTTCCTCGCGGGTATGCAGTTGCCCGCGGTGATCGTGGACGTGATGCGTTGCGGCCCCGGCCTTGGCGGCATCAAACCGACCCAGGGCGATTACTACCAGGCCACGCGCGGCGGCGGCCATGGCGACTATCGGACGCTGGTGCTCGCGCCGGGCAACACGCAGGAAATGTTCGATCTCACGTTCCATGCGTTCGATCTGGCTGACAAGTATCGCAATCCGGTCATCGTGTTCGCCGATGCCATCCTTGGGCAAACCAAGGAGCCCGTCCGCCTCGAACCGCTTCATCCCCCGACGCAGGTGGATAAGCCGTGGGCCATGACGGGCGCCAACGACCGCCCCTCGCGCAATATCCGCAGCATGTATCTCGAGGGCGATGATCAGGAGCAGCTCAACTACACGTTACGCGACAAGTACGAGCGGGCCACCCGGGACGAGCAGCGCCACGAGGTCCGCTGGGCCGAGGACGCCGATGTCGTCGTCGTGGCATTCGGCACGCCGGCGCGGATCGCCCTTGATGCGATCCGAGAAGCACGGGCCGAAGGCCGCCGGGTCGGTCTCTTCCGGCCAATCTCGCTGTATCCGTTCCCTGTCGATGCGTTGGGCGCCCTATCGGATCGCTGTAAGAAGATGCTGGTTGTTGAGATGAATCTCGGTCAGATGGTTGACGACGTGCGCGCCGCCGTCCGACACGATGTGACCGTTGCGTTTCATGGCCGTCCGGGCGGCGGCGTGCCGACGCCGGACGAGATCCTGGCCAAGCTGAAGGAGCTGTAACCGTGGCACTCAAACAAGTCTATGCTCCGCCTGAGGCCTTGTTCAAAGTGCGTTCGCACTACTGCCCCGGCTGCGGCCACGGCGTGGCGCACACGCTCGTCGCGGAAGCGATCGACCATTTCGGCCTGCGCGGGCGGGCCGTGGGTGTTGCTCCAGCCGGCTGCAGCGTACTGCTTTACAAATACTTCGATACGGACACCATCGAGTCCGCCCACGGCCGCGCGTTGGCCGTGGCCACCGGACTCAAGCGGGCCAACCCTGACCTGTTCGTGTATTCGTACCAGGGCGACGGCGACCTCGCCAGCATCGGGTTGTGCGAGACCATGCATGCCTGTAACCGGGGCGAGCGCGTCACGGCCGTGTTCATCAACAACGCCGTGTACGGCATGACCGGCGGCCAGATGGCCCCGACCACGTTGCTGGGCCAGCGAACCACCACATCGCCCGCCGGGCGTCGCCGCGAACATGAAGGGCCGCCGCTCAAGATGGCCGAGATACTCGCCACGCTCGATGGCGTCGACTACTGCGAGCGGGTCGCGTTGTTTGACGCCAAGCATGTTGCGCGCGCGCGGAAGGCCATCTTTCGCGCCTTCGAATCGCAGATTGAAGGCCGCGGCGTAGGCTTTGTCGAGGTGCTCTCGGCGTGCGTGACCAATCTCAAGATGAAGCCTGTTGACGCCCAGCGTTGGGTCAAGGACGAAATGTGCAGCGCGTTTCCGCTGGGTGTCTTCAAAGATGCACGTGCGTCCAAGGAGGGCGGCTCCGATGCTGTGTGAGGTCATCTCCGCCGGATTTGGCGGTCAGGGGATCCTGTTCCTCGGCGATGCGCTCGCTCGCGCGGGCCTGCGCGAAGGCAAGTTCGTCACCTATATGCCCACCTACGGCGTGGCCATGCGTGGCGGTACCGCGAACTGTGTCGTCCATATCTCCGACGAAGAGATCGGCTGTCCTCTCCTCGACCATCCGCATGTCGGTGTCATTCTCAACGAGGCGTCCCTGCTCAAGTTCCAGCCGGCCGTCCGCAAAGGCGGATTGATCATTGCTAATTCCTCAATGATTGACAAGACCGTGCTCACGCGCAACGGCGACGTCAAGGTCATATGGGTTCCAGCCACCGAACTTGCCCGCGAGGTCGCGGGTACGGAGCGCTCGACCAACATGATCATGCTCGGCGCGTTTCTTGGCGCCCAGCCGGTGGTGGCCATCGATACCATCGAAGCGATCCTGCGCGAGAACTCCGGCGGCAGCAAGAAGGCGTTGCTCGAGAAGAACTTTGCGGCATTGCGTGCCGGCAAGGAGTGCGCCGCCGGCGCTTAACGACGCCCTTGTTGTTTCGCACTCCTCGCCGTCCTCGCCGGTTTCCTTGTCCTCTTGGCCCTTCTCCCGGCCATGCGGTACCATAGTCGCGTGGTTCCTTGCATCTTCTCCGAGGGCTAGTCATGATCAGTGTGCTTGGGATTGTGGCCGCGCTGATTGCACTCGCGGCGCTCCTCCTGGTTGCGGGGCGACTCACCCAGATTCTCCTAACGCGTGTGCTGCGCCATGCGCCCTATGCCGTGTCCGAACGCGCACGCGAACTCCACGCGGGACTCACCATCGTCGATCTGCACGCCGACGCGCTCTTATGGAAACGAGACCTGCTCCGGCGGAATCGCGTTGGCCAGGCGGACCTGCCGAGGCTCGTGGCCGGCAATGTAGCCGTCCAGGTGTTCGCCGCCGTCACCAAGTTCCCCGGCGCGGCTGTGTATCGCGGCAAGTCCTACAACATCGACCTCCTGGTTCCGCTGGCGGCGGTCCAGTTCTGGCCGTTTGGCGCCTGGACGGGCCTCAAGTACCGCGCCCTCTATCAAGCACGGCGCTTGCACCGGCTATCCGCCGATTCCAACGGACGCCTCCGCATTCTCAAAGCACGCGAAGACCTCGACGCGTTTCTGGCCGAACGGCGCGAGCGGCCGGACATTCTCGGAGGCATCCTTGCCATTGAAGGCGTCCACTGCCTCGAAGAGAGGATAGAGAACCTGGACGAGCTGTTCCACGCGGGCTTCCGCCTCGCAGGCCTCGTGCATTTCTGCGACAACGCCGCCGGCGGTTCGAGCAACGGCGTGGGGGGCGGCGGATTGACGCCCTTCGGACGCGCGGTGGTCGCGCGAATGGAAGCGCTGTCCATGATCGTCGATCTAGCGCACGCCTCGCCGCGGCTCATCGACGATGTGCTGGGCGTGGCCTCGAGGCCGGTGCTCGTGTCGCATACCGGCGTGCGCGGCGCCTACGATAACGTCCGCAATCTCAGCGATGAGCACGCGCGCGCCGTAGCAGCGGCGGGCGGCATTCTCGGAGTCGGCTACTGGAAGGATGCCATCGGCCCGCCGTCGCCGATGGCCATCGCGCGCACCGCAGCGTACTTGGCGGAGCTCGTCGGCATCGAGCACGTGGCGTTGGGCTCCGACTTCGACGGTGGCGTCCGCACGCCACTCGATGCGAGCGAACTGCCGGCCATCACGCAGGCCTTGCTCGATGTCGGCCTCGACGCTGAGGCCATCGCACGCATCATGGGTGGCAATGCTGTCGAGTTCTTCGCCCGGGCATTACCTGCGGCCGTTGTGGACGTGCCGCCGCCGCTGGTATCCTGACCGCATGCCGCACGTTCACCGCTTCTACATACCCGAGATGCCGGACGCCACGACGGAATGGCCGCTGCCTTCCGAGGAAGCGCACCATGCCTTGCATGTCGTCCGCGTGCGCGCCGGCGATCCTCTGGTCGTGTTCGACGGCCGCGGCCGCGAGTGGCCGGGCGTCGTCGGCGAGGTTGCGCGGCGCGAAGTCACCGTGCGCGTGGGTGAAGCGCGGCTCGTGCCGCCGCCGCGAACCCGGCTCATCGTAGTGCAGGCCTGGCTCAATCGCGACAAGAGCGTCGAGACGCTCATCCGGCGATGCACCGAACTGGGCGTCTCGCATTTCCTTTTCTTCAGAAGTGGCCGTTCCGACCGCCCGCCCAAGCCCTCGGACAAATGGACGCGTCTGGCCGCCGAGACGTGCAAGCAGTGCGGACGCGCCTGGCTGCCCACCTTTGACGTGGCCGATGACCTCGACGCGGCGCTGGCCTTGGCGGAAGTGCCCGTCCTCGTCGCGGCGATGGATTGCGAACCCATTCCGCTATCCGAGGCCCTGGTCCCATGCGCCGGGGCGTGCTCGATTCTTGTAGGGCCGGAGGGCGATTTCGCGGATGCGGAGCTCCGCCGAGCATTGGATTCCGGCGCGATGCCCATCTCACTCGGACACATCACCTACCGTAGCGAAGTGGCCGCGTGCACACTCGCCGCGCTGGTGCTCTATGAACGCGGTGAACTCGGCCCGAGATAGACTCTTGCTGTGCTGCCAATTGCCTTCGGCCCGGTCTTTCCGGTACGCTTCCACCGGATTCCATGGGAGGGATAGGAACCATGGCTGAGGACTGTTTGTTCTGCCTGATCGCCTCAGGTGCGATCCCGTCAACGGAGGTTTACTCAGATGACGAGTTCTACGCGTTCCGCGACATCCATCCGGCCGCGCCGACGCATGTCCTCGTCATTCCCCGCAGACACGTTACCCGGTTGACCGATGCCGAACCGAGCGACGACGGCCTGCTGGGTCGCCTCTTGCTCGTGGCCAATGAGGTGGCACGCCGGGAAGGGGTCGCCGAGGATGGCTTCCGCTGTATCATCAACTGCAACCGCGCGGCCGGCCAGGAGGTGTTCCACATCCACCTGCACTTGTTGGGCGGTCGGCCGATGACCTGGCCTCCCGGCTGATGCGCGCGGGGTGAGGGAGTTCCAATGCCCTCGAGGATTGACACGGCAACACAAGTGTGCGCGGTGATCGGCAATCCGGTCGAGCACTCGCTTTCGCCGCTCTTGCACAATCGCGCGTTCCAGGCCGCCGGCCTCAACTTCATCTACGTGGCGTTCCACGTCGAGGATGTCGGCGCATGCATGGCCGGTGTGCGGGCCATGCGCGGTTTCCGCGGCATGAGCGTGACCATTCCGCACAAGATGGCCATCATGGCCCATCTCGACGAGATTGCCCCGATGGCGCGTCACGTCGGAAGTGTCAACACCGTGGTTAATGAGTCCGGACGCTTGATCGGATCGACGACCGACGGCCCGGGCACGCTGCGCGCTTTCGCCGAGGCCGGCGTCGCGCTTGAAGGCCGGCGCGTCCTCTTCGTCGGCTCCGGGGGGGCCGTACGTGCCGTTGCCTTTGCCGTAGCCCTCGATGCCCGTCCGGAGTACATGACGGTCATCGGCCGAACGCCATCGCGTGTCGAGACCCTCGTGCGGGATGTGCGTGCCGGCACCGACGCCGACGTCAAGTCCGCGCGCCTCGAGGCCGATCTGGCCGAGGCAATGGAATCGCACGACATCATCATCCACGGCACGCCCGTCGGCATGTATCCCAACGCTATTGCAGAGACACCGATTCCCGAGAGTCTGCTCCGGCCCGATCACGTCGTATTCGATATGGTGTATCGGCCGCTGAAGACGCGTCTGCTGACCGAGGCGGAGGCCGTTGGTTGCACGACAATCCTCGGCGCAGAAATGCTGGTCAATCAGGCCACGTTGCAGTTCGAGGCATGGACCAATGTGCCGGCCCCGGTCGAGGTCATGCGAAGTGCGCTATATGAAGCTCTCCAATAGACTATTAGATCTTTATGTTAACATTTACTCTAACCTATTGGTTAATGCCACGAAGTCTTCAGATGCATTGCGTTATCGATTGGCCGATCAGAAGACCATTGCGGCCACAGCGGCCGCGTGGTAGAATTCGGACCGTGTGGAGGCCGCTTTGCAGCACGACTGACCAAACCGATGGTTTGGATCCTAAGGTGAACCGCCCATGATTCTCACGAAGTACATCTCGAAATCCTGCATCTGCCCCCGTCTCGAGACCAGCAACAAGTCCGATGTCCTGAAGGAATTGACGCACCTCTTGTTCGACAAGAAGCGCATGAAGGGCGTCGGGCCGGCCTTAGACCAAATCATGGCGCGTGAAGTAAACGAAAGCACGGGCATCGGCAAGGGAATCGCGGTTCCTCATGCGCGCGTGTCCGGACTCAAGGCGCTGGCGTGCGCCGTCGGGCGCGCGGTGGAAGGCATGGACTTCATGGCGCTGGACCGCAAGCCGGTCAAGTTGATCTTCCTTATCTGCTATCCACCCACGCAGCAGACCACCTACCTGAACTTCGTGGCCACCGTGACGCGCCTCTTGCGCGATCCGGAATACTTCCGGGCGCTTCTGGCGGCCGAGACGGCCGACGCCATCTACGACATCCTCGAGACCGCGTCGCAAGATTTCACGAACGAGCACGTCGATCAGCTTCGCCAACTGCGTACGGATCCGGCCATTCAGCAAGTGGCGGACGCGCACGCGGACCTCATTCTCCTTGCCCGGATGCAGATGTACGAGGAGATGCTCGAGACCGCCCGTTCCGACAAGGCTCAGGTCAAGAAGCGGATCGACACGATTCGTGCCCTGGTCGAACCGCGGATCCTCAAACATTACGACCGTCTGATGAAATCCCGTCCGCCGGCGCTCGTGTCGGTCGAGGGCGACACCTGCCAAGGCTGTTTTATGCGGCTGCCGTCCAAGTTCGCACAGCAGGTCCGCCAAGACGGGGATCACATACACACCTGCCCAAACTGCAGCCGGTTCATCTACATCGTGTAGTCTCTGTCGGCTCGGCCGTTGCGAAGGATGCTGCGTGTGCCTAAAGAGGAGAAGTACGCAAGCCTCGCTCACCGTCTCGATCTCTTCCGTGGCCTGAGCGCACGCGATATCGAAACGGTCTTCTCGAAGGGATCGACGTTGCGGTTCCATATGGGCGAGACGGTGTTCGAGAAGGGCGCACCGGGCAACTTGCTGTACGTGATTCTTCAGGGCCGCGCGGGCGTTTACGACGGCGACCGCCTGCTGGCCTATCTCGAGACCGGCGAAATCTTCGGTGAAATGGCGCTTGTCACGCGCGAGCCGCGCAGCGCCACCGTGGTCGCCACCACCCCCGCCATCCTCTTCGCGATTACCGACTTCGCATTCCAGAATCTGCTGACCAAGCGCGTGGCGGTGCAGTTGCTCCTGAACATGCTGCGGAGTCTCAGCCGAAGGATCCGAGGCCTCAATGAACGCGTCGCCGGATTGGACGACTGATTCGATTGCCTCCCGTCCAGAAGGAGTCGCGCCGCCCGGCACGGCCGCCGGACGGCGCGAAAAGCGAGTAGGCCTGTAAGCCGAGTTCTGTCTGAGGTCCGAAGACCCGAGGCGGCCATTCATCTGGGACGCGCGTCGCCGCACGCCTCTAGCTTCCAACCCGGGAGCGGAGCGGGCCACTCCAAAGCTCCCCTATTTGGAATTGCTCCAGGTGGGGTTTGGCCAGCCGTCCTGTCGCCACGACGCTGGTGCGCTCTTACCGCACCTTTTCACCCTTGCCTGTGTCCACCGCTGGCGGACCATCGGCGGTGTCGTTTCTGTGCCACTTTCCGTCGGGTCACCCCGCCTTCGCGCTACGAAGCACCCTGCCCAATGGAGCTCGGACTTTCCTCGAGGTTCGCTCAAGGCGAACGCCGCGACCGCCCAGCCTACTCAGTGAGCATTATACACGAACGGCGAGAGAAGACAGCCTCTCAGACGCTCTTTCCCAGGGCGAAGAGGGGATCACGGGGCCAGCCGGAGCAAGTTGCCCTCGCCCATCGGCTTTTCTCGGACGGTGTAGCGATCGCCCAGATAACGTTTCCGAGCGCGCTCGACGTCGCTCTCGAACATCTCCTGCTCGGCGCGCGCGGAAGCAGCCTTTCTCTCGCGCTCAACCCGGGCGGCCTGAGCGGCGCGCTTGCGCGCCTCGCGTTCCTGTTCGTTCTGCGCCGGATACCTGTCCACCCCCTTCTGGATCGCCCAGCAGATGCCCATGCCCGCCACACAGTCCGCCGCATTGCGCAGCGTGGCGTCCTCCGTGAGATAGTCGTTGACCGATCCGATTTCGCGATACTCGTCGCCCCGCTCGGGAATGCCGTGCTTCACGCCGCGCACCGTGTGCTCGCCCAGCTCGATGATACCCTCACGCAACCCACGCGTAGTCTCCGCGCTGCCCAGAACCGCTGTCTTGCTGTTGCCGTTTTCGAAGGCCTTGGCCGGGAAATAGGCCAGTGCCTTGATGCCTTGCCAGAAGGACTTGAACGGCCTCAGCGCAGGTTCCTCGGGATTGCCCAACGGGCCTGTATAGGCCGGCTCGACTGCCTGCGCGGCAAGACCGATGCCCAGCACTACCGTGAAGACCGCAACTACCAGCGCTCGTGATCGCATATCGTCACCTCAACTCGTTCTGGCCTCTCGGGCGTGCGATCGGCTGCTCCGCCCTGCGCGGGCACCCAAGAGGGCTCTTCCCACGCCAACGTTGGTTTCCACGCACGCTACTTCAGCTTTCGCCCTAAGTCTACACCAATCCCACCAAAGGAATCCAAAGCGCAATGCCCCCACCCATGAGCGTCCGGGCGCTTCTTCGCCGGGTTTTGAGGGAACTGCCGCGAAGATGCCACGATGCTGGTGCGGGTCGCCCCGTCGCCGTGACGTTGGAGCGGATCTTTACAATTGTCTCATAACATGCTATAGTTTCCATGAAACGTTATGAAACAATCACTAAGGAGGCCCCTCATGCATCTCAAACGTAGGAAAGCCGCCGTGCGGCCCGTCCGCCGTCTCCATGAACGCAAGGGCGAACCGCCCATCAAGGATACCACACCGAAGACGCCGCCGCTCGCGCAGTTCGGCGAACTCATCGGCATGGACGAGGCCCTCGAGCGCCTCAAGACGACGCGTTCGACGTTCTATCGCCTATTGCGCTCCGGCAAGCTCAAGGGGATGAAGGTGGGGCGCCAGTGGCGGTTCGAGCTGCGCGAAATCGAGCGGTTCCTGAAAGGCGAGGCGCCGCACATCGACGTGCACGGTAACCTTGAGCCGCTCATTGCCGCGCTCGAGGATGAGCTCCAGGCCGTCGAGCGGCCTGCGATGGGTCTGCCCGCGGACACGGACGTCCAGCGAACCGTGAGCCTGATGATCGAGTTGGCCCTGGCCCTGGACGCCAGCGATATCCACCTCGCCCCGCACGTGTCGGCCGACGACCAGGAGGCGGTAGCGGCGTTGCGCTATCGCGTCACCGGCGTCCTCCAGCCAGTGGCCGAGATGGATGTGCGGTTACTGCCGGCCCTGGTCGAGCAATGGAAGATCCTGGCGTGTTGCGACACGCACGACTGCCGGCCGCAGGAAGGGCGTATCACGTTCACCTACGGCGATGATGGCGAACGGGTGGATGGCCGCGTCGGCTTTCTGCCCACGGGTCTTGGGGAGTCCGTGACGGCGCGGCTCTTCCGGCGCAAAGGCGCCGTGTTGTCGCTGGACAGTATCCCGTACGCCGAGGCGGACGCGCAGCGCCTTCGCCAAGCCCTTCGCGCGCCATGGGGACTCATCGTGGTCACCGGGCCGGCGGGATGCGGCAAGACGACGGTGTTGTACTCCTGCTTGCGGGAGATCGCCGAGCCGGGACTCAAGGTCTCTACCATCGAGGATCCCATCGAGATGCATTTCCCGTGGGTGGTACAGACGCAGATCGATGCCAAGAATGGACTGACTTATCCGGCGGCGTTGCGCGCCGTGCTGCGAAGCGACCCAGACGTGATCGTGTTGGGCGAGGTCCGCGATCCGGAGACGCTGGATATGGCCTTGCGCGCGGCTGTAGAAGGGCACCTCGTGTTGACCACGTTCCACTGCACCGATGCCGCGTCCGTACTCCAGCGCATGGTCGAGATGGGGGCCGAACCCTTCGCGGTGTCCGAGGCGACGCGGCTGGTCATGGCACAGCGGCTGGTGCGTGTGTTGTGCACCGAGTGCAGCACGAAGGCGAAACCGCCCAAGACGGAACTGGACGCGGCGGCGGCCTGGGCGCGCGCGGGCGGCCTGGATTGGCAAGGTCTCGCCAAGGAGTTCAAGAAGCCCGTCGGCTGCGACGCGTGCCGTCAGATGGGCTTCAAGGGGCGCACGACCATTGCCGAGACCCTCGAGGTGACGCCGGCCATCGCGGAAACGTTGCGAAAAGGCGCATCGGTCGAGGAGTTGTGCGCGGCCGCCGTGGCGGAGGGCATGACCACCATGGCGGCGGATGGGGTGCGCCGTGCCGCGGCGGGCGAGACGACGCTCGCCGAGGTCATGCGGATCCTGCCGTCGTCGGCCTTCGCGAATCCGCGCGGTTGAGCCGCGAACAGAGCGCCGAGAACCGCCCTACTCTAGGCCGAGCAGCCGGATGGCGTTCTCTCGGGCGACTTTTTGGAACACGGTCTCGCTGATCATGCCCGAGTTGCGGAGACCCAACAGGAAATCGACCAGGGGCGTGGGCGTGTCGGGTGCGCAGATGTCCGTGCCGAAGAACAGCCGGTCCTGGAACTCGTTCAGAAATCGCACGGCGTACTCGGGGTCGCGCGTGAGCGCGTTGCAGCCGCTTCCGGCGGACAGGTCACCGTGGAGGTTCCCATAACGGCGAAACAGCTTCGGCACGGCGCCTTCTTCGTGGACAGGGTGTTTGGGATAGCCGCCGCGCTCGTCGGGGGTGCGAAGGGGGGCCATTTCGGCCCAGAAGGATTGTGAGTGGGCCAAGAACGTGAGCCTCGGGAACCGCATGAGCGATTCCTCGAACTGCGGTAGGCCCGGATCGTCGTACAGTCCGTAGATGCCGCCCATCCGGCAGGCAACGTGGAAAGTCAGCGGCAGGTTGGCCTCTTCGGCGTGTTTGAACAGGTTCTGCACCAGGGGATCCAGGAAGGGCAGGTTAGGCGAGACCTCGCCAATACCCTTGCAGCCCAGGTCACGATAGTGGCGCAGGAGATCGCCGAGCGGGGCGCCCGCCGAGTTGGTCATGGCCCGCGGATCGATGTTGCAGAACGGGATAAACCGGTCGGGAAACTCGTGGGCGATGTCGAGGGCCTCCTCGTTGGACTGCGGCATGTAGGCACACTCCGGGCTGGCCTCCGGCAGGATCACCGCTCGTTCGACGCCGATGGCGTCATAGCGCGCGAGGAGCTCGGCGGGCGTGGCGTAGGCGGGTTTGCCGTGGCGCAGTACCGGTGTGTGCTTGCGCACGTGGACGTGGATGTCGATGAACACGGTGCTTCTCCTTTTCGAGAGGGACTTGGCGTGGCTGCTCAGTGAGGAGCGTAGCGCGATCAGAAGGTTCAGTCAACGGAAGCGCCTGCCGAGGCATTTTGCGAAATCGCCATCTGCCAGTATCGACCGGGTGATTGGCGAAGGGAGAAATCGGGTTTACCCCGGAATAGGGGGAAACGTGGGAAACGAAAGGGCACAATCGCATGTTCCCGCGCAAGACCACCGCAGAGAGCCCTGCCGTCCCGGAAACCAGACGCCCGCGCCGCCACCATGGAAAAACATGCAACGTCCGATCAATTTTGTTGTGATATAGTTTAGGATCAAACTGTAGCATAAAAGACGACATTGCGATGGCCATCACACACCAACCCAGCCTCGTTTCATCGGAACACGTGGATGCCGCGTCGGATTTGGACCGCTTGCGCATGGTGCTTGCAGCCTTGTCCGACGAGGAACTCACCCGTGCGCTCGAGGCCAAACACAAGGGCCGGCGCGTAGCTGTCCACCGACTGCGCGCGCCGGGACGATACCTCCACGGGGACGCCGGTGCACGCTCTATTCCTGGAATTTGTAGCCCACGCCGCGCACCGTCTTGATGCACGATCCGGCCTTGCCGAGCTTCTTGCGCAGGCCTACCACCTGCACATCCACGGCCCGATCCGTGACGATATAGTGCTCGCCGCGGATGGCGTCTACAATCTGGTATCGGGTGAAGACCCATCCCGGCCGCCGAGCCAGCACGTGCAGGACACCGAATTCGGTGAAGGTCAGATCGATCGACTGGCCGTCCAAGGTCACCTCCCGGCGGCCCGGATGGATGCATAGGCCTCCGACCCGGATGACCTCCTCGGCGCCGACCGCGCCGGCCTCGCGGCGGCGCAACACCGCCTTGACGCGCGCCAACAGCACCCTTGGACTGAAGGGTTTCGTCACATAGTCATCGGCGCCGAGTTCGAGGCCCGTCACCATGTCGGCCTCCTCGCCCTTCGCCGTGAGCATGATGATCGGGATCGGTTCCGTCCGATCGTCGCGCTTAAGGCGGCGACACACCTCGAGACCGTCCAACTCAGGAAGCATCAGATCCAGCAGGATCAGTCCGGGCGTGTTCTCCCGGACACTGGACAATGCCTTCTCGCCCGTGGTCGCTTTCCGAGTGGAATACCCCTCCTTCTCGAGGTTGTAGGCCACCAACTCGAGAATGTCCTCATCATCCTCGACAATGAGTATGCTTGTCTTCTTCATGGCTCTCCGCTTCGCCCGAGGCGCCGGCGCATGGCTCGGCACCGAATCGTGTGGCACCCTCCACCGCCGTATTCTACACCGCGATTGTTAGTGTTCCGTGAAGAGCCGAGATCGATGCCATCCTTCGCCGACGGCTCATGATTTCAAGCACATTCCGCCGGTGGCCATACGTTCCGGCCCCTGAGTGCGGCTGCGGAGATAGTCGTGCCAGCGCGACGGATCGACAAGCTCGCGCCGCGCCATTCTTGCGCGCGGGTCTTTCTTCGTGATCGCGCTCACCGGGCACGCATCCCCCCAGGCGCGACATGGGCCGCAGTGGGATGAAAGGCCCGAAGTGCTCGGCGTCAAGTTGCATTCCCGAGGTAGACGGATGCCTGCCCCTATGCATGGCCTGACGAACGCTCTGATCCCCCAAGAGAAGAAAATGGTCGGGGCGACTGGATTTGAACCAGCGACCCCTTGGCCCCCAGCCAAGTGCGCTAAACCGGACTGCGCTACGCCCCGACCGAGAATCACTGACCGTCGGAATCGAGGAGGTCGAGCATGGCCCGCACCTCTTCTTGGATGCGATCCACGAGATGGACCATGTCTTCCCTTGTTTTGGGTACGCCGGGCCAGGGAAGCTCTTCGCTCAGTTGCCGTCGCACGGCCTCGGTCGACATCCCTTCGTGTCGTATCAGGTATTTGATCCGTTTGGCGACGGCGATGTCCGTGTCGGTGTAATACCGGTGGCCGGCTCGATTCCGGGCAGGTTTCAACTGTGGTATTCGATCCTCCCACTGCCGAAGGACGTGCGGCTCGACCTCGAGCATGGCCGCCGCTTCCGCAATGGAGTACCGCGCCTTCTCATGCTTCGCCATTATAGTGAACCTCAAATCCGAATGCAAACACAGGGCCGCCGATGTCGCTCGTGCCGTGCTACTCCAGGGGCGTGCCGTCCTGCGTCCATACGGTCAGATTCGTCAGGTCGCGCGGGCGCTTCGGTAGCAGGCAGCCTACGCCGAAGCCAACGAGGAACGTGATCACGTGGCCGAGAATTCCCGCCCAGTAGCTGTCGATGGAGGACTCGAGATGCTCCGGAAGCCAACCGAGCGAGGACAGGGCCATCCACGCCGAAAACAGGAGCGTGGCGACAATGCCCAGGCCGACGGCGCGTCCGTCACCGACCTTGGTCATGAATCCAAGCATATACAGCCCGAGCAGACCGCCCGCGCTCAACGCGCCGAGCACCGTGGCCGTGTCCTGCAGCGTCTTCGTCTCGGCGTCCATGAGGATCTTGGCACCGACGATCATGATGAACGACATGGCGATCCCGATACTTTTGGCCACGATGACGTAGTGGCGGTCGTCGCGTTGCTTCACGAGTCGGCGCCGGTACACGTCGACAATGCCTACGGCCGACACGCCGTTGATGCTCGCGGACAGCGACGACATGGCCGCCGCGAGCACGCCGGCGATCACGAGGCCCGAAACGCCGGTCGGCAATTCGCGCAGTACGAAGAAGGGCAGGATCTCCTCGGCCTTGGCGTTGTGGATGCCGTGGAGCATCGCCGTGCTTTCCGGCGTGGGACTCACCTTGTAGAAGATGTAGAGGCATGTGCCGAGGAACATGAACAGCGCCCACGTCGGCACACTGAAGAAACAGCAGATCCACGACGCCCGCCGCGCCTCCTTAGGCGTTTTCGATGCGGCGTAGCGCTGCACGACGTTCTGGTTGCTGCTGTATTCGGCCAGCCAATTGGCCAGCCCGAGGATCAGCATCACCCAGATCGTCTTCTCCGTGAAGGTGAACCGCTTCGAGGCCGGTTGCAGCCGGCGGCCCTCCACCAACTCGATGCGAACGGTGGCGACATCCTTCGCGGCCGAATCCCACGTGATCGTCTGCGTCGAACCCGGCTGCCACACATCACTTCCGTTGGGCGACACCACCGCGAGTGCATTCGCGGCCGGCGCGTCGAGTAGCCAGAGATAGGCAGCGCTCACCACCCGATCCTGGCCGCCGACGCTCTCAATGGCTACGCGATAGTCTTTGCCGGGTGCCAGATCGGAGGGGATTGCCCACTCGAAGACACCGGTGTCGGCTGCCTGTTCGGCAAGGGTACGGATCTCCTCCTTGCCCTGGAGCAGACTGATCCTCACGGGCGATGGGGATGGGCCCGGCCGCCACCGAATTGGCCGTGTCTCGCCGACGACCCATTCCTCGCCCCAGTTGGGCGCAAGCAACGCCCGCGCATTGCCTTGCTCCTCGTCTCCAACGGAGAAATTCGCGTTGCTCACGTCCCGCACGCTGTCCTGGGTCGTCGACGCGATACGGATCATGTAGTCGCCCGCCTCCCGGAGATCCTCGGGAACGCTCCACGTGAACTCGCCGTCGTTCTCCGTCGCCTCGATGAGCACGGTGGAGTGCGTACCGTCCTTCGCATAGTCCGCGAACTTGAATTTGCCGTCTTGGGCGGCCTCGGAGAGGATGCGGGGTAGGCCGCCCGGTACCTGAACAATGGCCACGACAACGCACAGAAGACCGCCGACCCACAACACGATGGCTTGAATGAAATCTGTCCAGAGAACGGCGCGGATCCCCCCGAGAATCGAGTAGAACCCGGTGACTACGCCGCCCAGGAGGATACTCCAGAGCTTGGGAATACCTGTCAGTTCGTACACCAGGATGGACACCAAGAAAAGGATCATGCTGACGCGAATGATCTGGCCCACGATGAACGCACACGCCGCATAGAGGCGGATGTTCGGCCCGAACCGCCCTTCGAGATACTCGAACGCGGAGGTAATGTGACTGCGCCGGAAGAATGGAATGAAGAAGACCACCGCAATGGCTACACCGATGGGCAACATGAAGTTCGGCATCATGCGGAGCCAGGCCGTCTTGTACGCGTCCGCCGGGTAGGCCACGAACGTGATCGAGCTGATGGAGGTGGCGAACATGGAGATACCGGTAAGCCAGCCTGGAAACGATCGGTCTCCCAGGAAGTAGCCTTCCGTGGTCCGGTTCCGGCGCGCGAATAGGGGACCCATCGCCGCCATGGCGCCGAAATACAGGAGCAGTACCACAAGGTCAATACCATGCAAGGTTCGCATCAGGCGGTGTTCCTTTCCCTCCGTTGCGCCAGACGCGCTCCACCTTAGCAATTCGGCCCAGGATGGTCAAGGTCAGGCAAAGGTAGGCGGGAGACCGCACGCTGGAGGAGAGGCGGGACGTCTGAAAGCAAAATGCGAACCACCAGCACGGTCGAGGGAATACGGACACGTGAATTGTCGGAGCCAATCGAGTCGGCGGGGCCTTCGTGCTCTTCGTGGTTGCGTGAAGAAGCGGTTGCCCAAACATCAACCACGAAGGACACGAAGACCACGAAGATGAAACGGTCCCCGTTTCCGGTTTACCTTACAATCGCAAACCGTCTGTCGCTGAAATCTCTGATCGCGTCAGGGACTGTCCCAAGCGAGCGAGTCGGAACTGTCCCCCTTTCCGGCCTATCTTCCGTATTCCGGGCCTTCGTGTCCTTCGTGCTCTTCGTGGTTGCATGAAGAAGCGGTTGTCCAAGTATCAACCACGAAGGACACGAAGACCACGAAGATGAAACGGTCTCCGTTTCCGGTCTATTTCACAATCGCGAATCTTCTGTCGCTGAGGAAACAGGGACTGTCCCAAGCGAGCGAGTCTTCGAGCGAGTCGGGACTGTCCCCGTTTCCGGTCTATTTCACAATCGCAAACCGCCTATCGCTGAAATCGCGTATCGCGCTATCCGTAAACGACTGTATGCGCAGCCGGTAGTTCGCCGCCGCGGGTAGGTCGTCGGGGATGAGCCAGTTGAATTCGCCGTCATTCGACGTACGCCGCGTGATCCAGCCAACAAACGTCGCGCCTCTGTGCAATCCCAACCGCACATCCGGCCCCACGATCGGCGCGTCGCCCAGCCATGCGATGGTCTGAGTATCCACGGCCTGCAATGCCTCGCCGCCGTTGGGTACCGTCAACGCCAAGGCTGGCGACGTGATCGAAAACGTGCCGTCGCTGTAGTCCACAATCGAGCTGTCCGTGAACGATTGAATCCGCAGGCGATAGTCATCGCCCGGCGCCAAATCCGGCGGAATCAGCCACGCATACTCGCCATCGTTTGCCGTCTTCCGGACGATCCAGTCGATGAACGCCGCGCCCTTGTGCAACCCGATCCGGACATCCGGCCCGGCGA
>Ga0209097_10000847_pt1 | contig 27960 bp, 24 predicted proteins | sample AD_UKC052_MetaG_FD_184419 | JGI IMG/M metagenome (GOLD analysis project Ga0209097, IMG submission 184419) | Active sludge microbial communities of municipal wastewater-treating anaerobic digesters from USA - AD_UKC052_MetaG (SPAdes) (version 2) | ecosystem: Engineered > Bioreactor > Anaerobic >... | reverse complement strand
TTTGGTAAAAACGGTGAGACGATTGACCAAATCAGCAAACTGGTTCATATGCTACGGACCAATCCTGATTCACGTCGCTTAATTGTGAGCGCATGGAATGTAGCTGATGTAGATCAAATGGCTTTACCTCCTTGTCATTGTTTATTTCAATTTTACGTGGCGGATGGTAAATTAAGTTGTCAGTTATATCAACGTAGTGCAGACACATTTTTAGGAGTTCCATTTAATATTGCTTCATACGCACTTCTTACACTTATGCTAGCTCAGGTTTGTGGTTTAGAGCCGGGTGAATTTGTCCATACATTTGGAGATGTTCACTTGTATTCTAACCACCTTGAACAAGCTCGTTTGCAGTTAAGTAGAGATCCAAAGCCACTTCCGGTTATGAAGATTAATCCAGCAGTAAAGGAGCTTTTTGATTTTACGTTTGATGATTTCACCTTGGAAGGATATGAACCACATCCTGCCATAAAAGCCGCTGTTGCTATATGATACTCTCCATCGTGGTTGCTACCGGAAAAAATGGGGAAATAGGAAAAGACAATCGATTACTTTGGCATCTACCTGCCGACTTAAAGTATTTCAAGAATTTAACTACTGGACATCCTATCATCATGGGACGTCATACCTTTGAGAGCATTGGAAGAGCACTGCCCAATCGGAGAAACATCATCATCACCCGACAACTAGATTATCAAGCGGTAGGTGTTGACATTGTTCATTCGTTGGAAGAAGCAATTGCTTTAGTAAAAGATCAACACGAAGTGATGGTTATTGGTGGAGCTGATGTGTATCAACAAGCATTGCCCAAAGCCAATCGCATTTATATTACCCGTGTGGATATTGAACCGGAAGCGGATCGATTTTTTCCTGAGATAGATATGAGTGAATGGAATGTTCATGTGGATGTAGGATATCCGGCGGATGAAAAAAATGCTTATTCCCTGACTTTCCAGATGTTAGAAAGAAAAAACTAACATGAACTTCTCTGCTGCTGATCGGAAAATACTAGCAAACGTTGTATCGACATTTGTTGAAATTCCCAATCAAGCAACATGGATTGATTCTGTTGGCATTGCAGAAAAAATTGCAGCACTGATAGCTGAAAAATCGCCCGAAGAACAAGCTGATTTTAGGCAATTACTGGATTTACTGGAATCACCATTTTTAGGATTTACTTGGGGCGGAGCGTTTCGTTCTTTCGAAAATCTAAGTGCTGAAGAACGTCAATCACTTTTTCGTTCTTGGTCAGCGTCTCGATTTGCCTTGCTACGAAAAGGCTATCAAGCATTAAAGAAACTAAGCACTTTCATCGCTTATTCTTTGTGTAATGAATCAGGACAGAGTTTTTCTCAACCGATAACACAGTATCAAGCACATCAGGAAACATCCATTACCGAACAGCAAGCTATTCCACTGATTAAACCTGGAATAGGAATACGTTGTGAAGTTTTAATTGTTGGATCGGGCGCTGGTGGAGGCGTTGCGGCAGCACGATATGCTCAGGCTGGTAAAGATGTACTTATTGTTGAAAAAGGCCCCTGGATGCCTGAACAAGAGATGACCAATCTGGAAGCAGAAATGGTGAGTCAATTGTACGAAGAACGAGGAGCATTAAGCACGGTAGATGGCGCCATGACAGTGTTTGCTGGAGCTTGTTTAGGTGGAGGAACAACAATCAACTGGCAGGCATGTATCAAAACTCCCGATTTCGTTTTAGAAGAATGGGCAGAGGAAAGTGGAATTGCGGATTTCGTGAAACCTGTTTTTCAATATCACCTAGATTCGGTTTGGAAACGCATTGGTGCTGATCGAGAAGAAGTAATTCATAACACTAATAATCAACTGCTTATCAAGGGAAGTAATTTACTTGGGCAGGAAGTTAACCCGATTGCAAAAAATAGTTCCCATTGTAATTCTGATGGTGCTCATCGCTGTGGATGGTGTGGCTTTGGCTGTAAACAAGGCAGCAAACAGAGCACACTCAAAACCTATATTCAAGACGCTATTGAGCTTGGCACTCGAATATTAGATCGCACCTATATTGAAAGACTATTATTCAGTGGAAATCAAGTAATTGGTGCAGAAGGATTTCATACAGATCCTTTGGGGAATAAAACGGAAGTTCGAATTCATTGCGAGCGCGTGATTGTTTCGGCTGGAAGTATTCATAGTCCGGCTTTGTTGATGCGCAGCGGGATTCGTCATCCGGAATTAGGAAAAAACTTGTATTTACATCCGGTAGTTCCTGTTCCAGCAATCTATTCTGAGGAAGTGAAAGCTTGGAGCGGCGCTATGATGACAAGCACTAATGATGAGCACATCCGACTAAATGGTCGCTATGGCTACAAAATAGAAACTCCACCACCACATCCTGGATTATTAGCTTTGGGAATGCCTTGGAAAGATGCTCAATCGTTTCAGGAACGCATGGCCCAGATTAGTCATTTAGGTGTGTTTATCGTTTTGAGTCGGGATGAATTTAGCGGAGCGATACGATTAAGTAAAGATGGTCGCCCGATGATTGATTATTCGCTACATGCAAACGATAAAGCTCGACTGATTCATGGTATGAAAAACGCTGCACGGATTCATGCTGCAGCTGGGGCAAAGGAGATTGCCTTACCGCATATTCAGCCCACTTTTGTTGATGCTTCTGTCGTGAATGACACAGTTAGATTTGAAAAGCTAATTGATGAAATGCGTTGGGATAAAGGTGATTATACGTTATTCAGTGCACATCAAATGGGAACGTGTCGCATGGGAACTTCCTATACACATGATGTAGTTAGTCCAGAAGGAAAAGTTTGGGGCGTAAATGGTGTTTACGTAGTGGATGCCAGTGTTTTCCCAAAAAGCAGCGGAGCTAATCCAATGGTGAGTATTCTAGCCATCAGTGATTATTTATGCTGTCAGCAACTTGGATAATTAGAAAATTTCGAATTTATTTCCTTCTACTTTTAGTTGCTGATAACGCTTTTCATCAAGCTGAAACAACATAGGAGCTTTACCACTTTCTTCCCATGGACTTAATTGTTCACCTGTTTCAAGTATTACATCCTGACTTAGAATCTTGCGACGAAAGTTCCGTTTATCGAGCTCGTGACCGAGAATAGCTTCATACATTTCCTGCACTTGCTTGAGTGTGAATTTCTCAGGAAGTAGATTAAAACCTGTCAGTTGCGTACTCATTTTAGCTAACAACCGACGATTAGCAGCTTCGATAATTTCTTTGTGGTCGAAGGCTAAAACAGGTAATGATTTCAGATCGAACCATTCTGCGGCATTATGGTCTTCGTTAGGTTCAAACTGCCGACATTGATGCCAATCAATAAAACAGTAATATCCAATACTTACAACACGGCCGAGTGGATGGCGAGAAGTATCAGCAAAGGCACGGATTTGCTTTTTGTAAAATCGCTCACATCCAGTAACACGTTGCACGATTTGGTCAACATGTTCCTCGAGAGAATCGTTGGGATAAACAAGCTCTGCAGGTAGTGAAAAGGTATTTTTGAACGGATCGCGTTTGCGCTTTACTAGCAGCACTTTGATTTTCTTTTCGTGTAATCCGAAAATCACGCAAGAAACCGAAAAAGCGGCTCGAAAATAAAAGTTCAAATCATCCGAAGGGGCAAAACGCACCGATGTCAACTTTTCCATGAAAAACGAATTTTACCTACCAGTTTTGCAAAGATATAAGATATTGAATATCATTAGTGCAAATAAATAGCTAACAATGCTATCAAATTAATAACGAATAGTATCAAATGAATGAACTATCCGACAGGTTAATCACCTCGGATTTGACAAATGAAATCTTGAATTTGGAACAGGATTTTAGAGGCCGATATTGGCTTTGAAAATCTTGATAGAAATGGCAAGAAGAATAACACCAAAGAATTTCCGGATAACAAATAGTCCGCTCTTACCCAATTTGCGCTCGAGGTAGTTAATGGAACGAAGAACCAAGTAAACGGCGATTAAGTTGATGAGGATTCCAATCAGAATGTTGTACACACTAAAATTTGCTCGCAGCGACATCACTGTGGTAAGCGTTCCAGATCCAGCAATGATGGGAAATGCAATTGGTATGATGCTACCCGATTTCACATCTGGATCTTGACGAAATAACTCGATACCTAGCACCATTTCGAGTCCCATGATGAAGATTACGATGGAACCTGCAACCGCGAATGAATTGATATCAACTCCTAAAACACCTAATAATCGTGTTCCAAAAATGAGGAACAGAATCATGAGTAAGCCGGATGCAAGCGTAGCTTTTCCAGATTCGATTTCCCCTAGTCGACTCTTCATGGAAATGAGCACAGGCACAGCACCCACCACATCAATGATAGCGAAAAGGGTTACTGTGATGGTGATAATTTCATCCAGATTGAACAGCATGGCAATTTAGGTTGGGAGCTGCAAAGATACCTAAAGCCCAGCTGTTTAATGAATATCGAGGTCGCGGAAAGTTTTTTTTCCTCGAATAAAATAATCGGCTACGATAGAACCCATATAAACACCCGTGCTGTTGCGATTGTGTTCGACAGCTTTCAGTTTACGGCGTTTTTGGCGGATAGAAGGCAACTTGCGGTAAAAATGCAAATGCGCACGAATAATTGCGTAAAAGTGACTAAATCCGTTGGTAAACAGAAACTTAAATGCGGCGATACCATCTAAGGTCATGCGCATAAACAAGCTTCGAAACAAGTATTTACCTTCTATGTTTTTGTAGATAAGCTCGAGGTTGTTTCGGAAATTGAGGTAGGTTTTACGCCAGTTCGATTTAGAAAGTGTTCCTCCACCAATGTGAAACACGACAGATGCAGGTTCAACGAGGATTTTATAACCCCGATTTTTCATCCGCCAGCATAAATCAATCTCTTCCATGTGAGCAAAGAAAAGCTCGTCAAAGCCCTCACATTCGTGAAACACAGAAGCACGAACAAACATACAAGCTCCAGAAGCCCAAAAAACTTCTTTCACATCATCGTATTGTCCATTATCTACCTCACATTCTTCAAATATCCGTCCTCGGCAAAATGGAAAACCTAAACGATCTAAATAACCTCCAGCAGCACCAGCATATTCAAACTGATTGCGCTGTTTAAATGCTCTAATTTTAGGTTGAATAGCAGCAACTAAAGGATCTGACTCGAAATGTTTGATAACAGGTTCAATCCAGTTGGGTGTAACTTCTATATCGGAATTTAGCAGCACATAATAATCAGCATCTACCTGTGCTAGCGCTTCGTTATATCCACCGGCATAGCCATTATTACTGGGATTTTCGATGATTGTCACACTCGGGAAAGTTCTCCGCATCATCGCCACTGAATCGTCTGATGAAGCATTATCAGCCACCACCACTTCGGCATTAGGAGAACAAGCAATGACTTTAGGAAGAAACTGCTCCAGCAGATGCTTTCCATTCCAATTCAGAATGACGACAGCGGTTTTCATGCGGGGCGTTTGTGTTTCCAACGTTTATGTGACCAAAGCCAGTTTTGCGGACTTTCAATAATAAGACTTTCCAAGGCACGAAGATGCATTTCGGTGATAGCAAATTCGGGTTGAGCTTTCGGATCGAGACACAACTCCTGAAATTCAAGTGTATAATGTCCGCGTTTTACCCTGCGCATAGCGAGAAACACAACAACATGACCGGTTGATTTGGCGATACGTTCGGCACCTAAAAAAACGGGAGTATCCTGATTTAGGAAAATAGTCCAGTAGGCGTTTTCGGGATGAGGAGCTTGATCGGCTACTAAGAGCGAGATGACAGGTTCTTTGGATGTAGCAATGGAGCGAAAAGTTTGTTGCATCGAAATCAACTCCGAGCCATTTAGCTGCCTGATTTCCTTCATCAAACGATCCATCAATTTGCTGGAAAGTGGCTTGTATGTTACCAAAGCACGCATACCAGTTACTGATTTTAGTCCAACGCCCATCCATTCCCAATTGCAATAATGTCCCGATACGGCAATGATGCTTCTCCCTTGTTGCTTATAGGAATCGAGTAATTCGGGATTGAGAACTTTTACGCGTGAAGGAATTAATCTCGGATTTAGGCTGAGCATTTTAAACGATTCCACCATGATGTCGGTGAAATTGAGGTAGAAACCTTTGGCGATTTTTAGTCGTTCGCGATCGGATTTTTCAGGAAAAGAAGCTTTTAAATTTGCAAGCACCACATCGCGTCGATATCTCACTAAATCCGAGGCAATCCAAGCTAAAAAGCCCGAAAATGGATACAACAAAAAGAGTGGTATCTGAGCGATTAGGAAACCTCCACCGCGGAGTAAATAGTAAAAGAAATTCACCGGGGTGTTTGATAGTTTTGTTGAATCTGAGAACCAAATCTACCGGATGGTGTAGTTTGATCAATGTCGTTGGTTTGCGTATCGCGCTTGTAAATGAGTAATTGCCACTGATCGTTCATGATTTCTCCTAAAGCATCGGAGTGAATCAATTTAAAATCATTCGTTACCAAATCGGGATTGTAGAAAATGAATCGACGGTTTGATTGTCCTTTCACTTTATAATACTGCCAAATCTCATACGGATATGCACTTGGTTCATGCGGCATTTGCGTGCGATTATCGGGCGGACCGTATTGCAAATAAACACGTCCGCGATCGGTGTTATATCCTTTACGAATGGAAGTAGAAAACTCCTTCACCACTTTACGTACTTCGAAAAAATACTTTTCCCAAGCTTCCTGCGGATGAAGGGCATCGCGATTAATCCAAAAGGAAAGCATGTATTGTTGCATTTGTTGCAAATCCTTGGCTTTAATGACGTTAGTGGCGATGTTTTTCTCTAACTCATACGAAATTGGATACAAACAACGAATATGTTCCGCTAAACTATCTGGATTGGTATAATTGAGCACAAAACTGTTAAGCAAACTAGTTGATGTATAATTATCGGGAGCAATGATTTCGCCTGGATTTGAACGAACAAACGATACTTTTTTAGTAGCTAAAACCTGGTTCTCTGCATCGCGCACTTCTAATTCCAAATTATACTGACCAGTTGGCAAATTGGTGATGTCGAACTCTTTCATCAACACACTAACTTCGGAAGCTGTATAGCGCGTAAAACCTGAATAAGAGGTGAGTTGCTCGTTTGTATTTGAATTGCGCAGAAAGAAATTGCAGAGGTATTTTTTTCCTTCTCCTAAGAAAGTAAGTGTTTGATATATTTCACTGTAAAAAATCAGCTTCGTCTCGTCTTTCACGAACACATCGTTGATATGAGGAATTAAATCATATCCACCTTTAGATAAACTACCTGGCATTTCGGTTTTGGTGTATGATTCAACTAATTGTATGTCGGAAAATGATACCGCATTATTAGGGAATTTAACTTCCAGCGGTTCTGTTGCTTCAACCGGCTCCCCTATTCCATTGACATCGCGAATGCGCAATCCTAATTCATAATTTCCTTCACCAAGTGGAATGCGTTGTTGATCGATGAAGTTGAAGGTGATATGAACAGAATCGTCTGTTTCTGGACTTAAGAGGTTGTATTTATCGGCATAACGGATTTGTCCGTCTTGTGAAACAGTAAGAATGACCTCGATAGTGCCTTGATATTTTCCTGAATCGGTTTTACGAAACACCACGCTGGAGCCACGAACCATGATGTATGTTTCGACGTATGGCTTGCGTCCATTCATCATAAATGAGGCATGAGAAAAAATTGCCTGAACTGAATTTCCGTTGGAAGCAGCAAATGTTCCGACAGAAAAGAGCAGAAATGAAATGAATAAAAGGAATTGACGCATGAACGAGTATTTAGACAAAAGTACCTGATTCTATCCTTGCATTCAACAACATTTTCATAAGCTCATCGGACGAGGTTTGAAGCCAATTGTAGCTTGAACGGCTAATTTCCAACCAGCATATAATTGCGTGATTCTCTGCCTTTCCGAATTGGGTTTGAAAACCTTGCCTTGTTGTGCCACTTCGGAACATGCTTGAGCAGATGTCCAAATTCCAGCAGAAAGTCCGGCTAACAATGCAGCACCAAGTGCTGTTGTTTCGGTGTTTTGAGGACGGATGACATCCACTTGAAGCAAGTCGCTTTGAAATTGCATCATCAGATTATTAGCTGATGCGCCACCATCGACAAACAGAACAGAAATCTTCATTCCAGCATCTTGTTGAATGGCTTCAAAAACGTCGGAAGTTTGGTATGCCATGGCTTCGAGAGCGGCACGAATGATATGAGATTTTTGAGTTCCTCGAGTTAAACCTACAATCATACCTCGAGCTTCCGAATCCCAATGTGGAGCGCCCAAACCTACAAATGCCGGCACGAAATAAACACCATTCGTGTCTTCCACCTGAGTGGCTAATTCCTCAATTTCGGAGGAATCCCTGAACAAGCCTAAACCATCACGTAACCATTGAATTGCCGAGCCAGCAACAAAGACGCTACCTTCAACGGCGTAGGAAATTTGTCCGTTTAATCCCCAAGCAATGGTGGTTAATAGTCCGCAGCTCGATTTAACTGGCACATTCCCCGTATTCATCAACATAAAACATCCCGTTCCATAGGTATTTTTAGCCATAGTCGGCTGAATACAACCTTGTCCGAATAATGCTGCTTGCTGGTCGCCAGCTATTCCATGAATGGGAATTCCAGCATCGAAATAACCATCAACTGTTGTCCCAAAATAGCCTGAACTATCTTTCACTTCGGGTAAAATAGATTCTGGAATATCGAACCATTGAAGGATTTCTTTGTCCCAGCAACATTCATGAATGTTAAATAATAAGGTTCGAGAAGCATTGCTGTAGTCGGTAGCATGCACTTTTCCACCCGTTAAATTCCATAAAAGCCAAGTATCAACCGTTCCAAAAGCTAATTCTCCTTTTTCAGCACGTTGTCGGGCATTGGGCACCTGTTCTAATATCCAGGCGATTTTACTAGCGGAGAAATAGGCATCTACGACTAAGCCTGTTTTATCTTGAATAGCTTGACTGATTCCTCGAGCGTTAATTCGTTCACAGATTTCGAGTGATTGTCGGCTTTGCCAAACGATTGCCGGATAGATGGGTTGACCAGTCTTTCTATCCCAAATGATTGTCGTTTCGCGTTGATTGGTTATGCCAATGCAGGTGATTTGATCACAAGAAATTCCGGCATTTAGAAGCACTTGTTGATAGGAATTCTTAACGCTTTGTAGGATTTCGAGCGGATTATGTTCCACCCAACCAGCATGAGGAAAATACTGCGGAAACTCTTCTTGAGCAGTTGCAATGACTTGTCCCTGTTCGTTAAAAATTATGCAACGAGAAGAAGTTGTTCCCTGATCAATAGCGAGTATCTTTTTCAAGATTAACGGCGATTTGAGTGAATTGTATTGAATGATGGGAACGAAAATAGAAAATAAAGCAGGTGCGAAATCTAAATCCCTTTGGCTTTATTGAAATCGCTCGAACCACCTTTAGGAATGGAGAGTGAAACCCAAGCTGAATTCTTTAACATTTTAGCAATCCAAACAATTTGTCCGATATGAAAAGTATAATGTGCTACTTGGCGGTTTATGGCTTCGGTAATGGAATGCGGCTCATTTCGAATGAAGATGATTGTATTGAAATTATCTTCATTTACCTGATCGAGTGCAAAAAATAAGCAATCCCAACCCGATTCCCAATTAGCTAATAAATCGGTTCGATTAGTAGTTATTGGTTCAAATTCAAGTTCTCGGTTTCTCCATGATTTTTCGCCATCGGAATGAAGAAAATCGGTCCAACGAGAGCGCATATTTCCAGCGAGATGATTGACAATGATGGCTATGCTATTGGATTCTTCGTTGGCACACCAAAAAAGTTCTTCGTCAGAAAGCTGAACCATTGCCTTTTCGGCTGTGGTTTTATATTGATTAAATATGGATATTACGGATTGGAGATAATGGGAAGTATTCATTTTCTGTATGGTGAATTAGAAATAAAATTCGAACAGAAAATTAAAGGAAATATTTCAATTTTTAAATAAACACGTTGTTCGGTTGAAAATACAGTTTAATATTTTCATTTCAATCAATGAAATAAGGCTGTTAATGCAACTTGTCATTAAATCATTCATGTTTGTCTACGACGTGTTACTTTCTTGTCTTGAAACAAGAAAGTAACCAAAGAAGTTCAAGTCTGGACGATGCTGCCTAAGCACAAGGCCTTTTTTCGACCATTCTGCTTGGACAAACATTTTTCTTATCAATATCGAAACACACCCTCGCCGCCCAGACATAGCCATCGCACTGATCCGTTTCTAAATCTATTTTTACTTTAATATAAATTTATTTAAAGCCTTCTACTAGAATTGAATATTGGGTCGTTCGATAAAACATTAATGATTTAGAATATTAAATTTTAATCGCATAATGGGTATTTTATATAAATAGTTAAACAGGAATTTCAACAGTAATGGTGGTTCCCTTATCTGGAGTAGAATCGATGTGAACTTGACCTTTGAAATATTCCACTCGTGAACGAATATTTTTCAACCCAACACCTTCTGAATTTTTCGATTGGGATGAATCAAAACCAACTCCATCATCTTCAATTACTAGAACCAATTCTTGTTCATGGCGAATGAGTTGAATGCTTATTTGTTTTGCCTTGGCGTGACGAATGATATTGGTGATTAATTCCTGAAAAACCCGAAATAAAACCGTTTCTAAAGTTGGATTAAGTCGCTCTTCCATTCCAACTATTTCGAGATCCGCGTGGATGGTATTAGTAGAACTAAGTTTCTGAACGAAATCATTAATTGCTCCAGTTAAACCATTTTTTATGAGCGCGTTAGCCATCATGGAATGCGATACTTCTCGCACTTCTTTGACCGCATCATCGAGTAAAGAAGTTGCATTTTCGAAAAGTTCTATCTGTTTCGAATCAGCAGGTTGAATTATACCTTGAAGTCCGGATATAGTTAATCGTGCAGCAGAAAGTTGTTGTCCTAAACCATCGTGTAATTCGCGCGCAATTCGAACACGCTCTCGCTCTTCTGCATCAATTGCAGCGAGAGAACGTAACTCATGTTGAACAAGTAATTCAGCATCTAATTTTCGCTTATTCTGAAGCTGTTTCCGATTATATAAGAGATAAGCCAAAATGCCGATTAGTAAAGCTAATAACAAAATAGAAATAGTGATTAATCGACTTCTGTTTAAGGCTTCAGAGGCAAGTTGATTTTCTTTAAGTAAAAGAGCATTTTCCTGTTCTGTTCGCTCCGTTTCGAAACGGGTTTCCATCTCAGTGAACTTTTCTGCCATACTCTCAGAAAAAAGAGAGTCTTTAACCAGGGAGGATTTATCGTAATATTTCAATGCTAGTTCTTTCCTATTGGTAAGTAGGTATAAATCAGCGAGCGATTTAAATAAAGCTGAACGATTTGCACTAACCGAATCACGTAGTGTTATTTCTTGAGCTTGTAGCAGATATTCTTCTGCTTTAGAATAGGATTTTAAATCCAAATAGACATTTCCAATATTGCACAAATACAGAGCGATGCTGATTGGGTTTTCTAATTTTTGAGCTACTTGTAAAGCCTTCAAATAGTACTTTAATCCTTCTTGAGTTTTACCGAGTTTCCGATAATAAATTCCCACATTATTAAAAGCACCTTCAAGATTAACCGAATCGCGTTCCTCTTCACGGATTTGAACTGATTTTAATTCGAGTTGAAGTGCTTTATTAAAATCCCCTTTATATTCTTCAACCGTAGCTAAATAATTAAGTGAATTTGCAATACCTAATTTATCTCCTAAGCGTGAAAGTACTCGATATGATTGATTTGCGTATGTTTCAAGTTTATCGTATTGCTGCAAATTCATGTAAATAACACAGAGATTATTTAATGTATAAGCTTCTTTAACTTGATCATTTAATTCCCGAAATAAAGCAAGTGCTTTCAATTGTGCATCATGAGCTTCGCTTAATTGGTTCATTTCGGTATAGCAATGACCAATTTTGCTGTAAGATGAAGCAATTCCGGGTTTATCATTAATACGCTGACGAATTTCGAGTGCTTTTTTGTTAGTTTTTAAAGATTCACGAAAACGATTTTTCCGAATTAATACAATTCCAATATCGTTGTAGGCTGAGGCTATGTAGAAATCGGAATGGATTGATTCTGCTAATTTGAGTTCCAACTGAGCATATTCATCTGATTTTTCAAGCGAAACTCCTAAATATTCCCAAGTTAATTCAGAATATAAACGCAAACGAGTAGTATCGTCGGCTGCATTTCGGACTTGGTTTTCGAGATCTCTAATTACTGAATCCTGCCCATTAACATGGGACAATATCAGAAATAGAAAAATCGAGAAGAAGAATAATCGCAACTGTATCATAAAAAGGTGAAATTACTTATTCCTGCCAAGTATTAATTAAGGTGCAAGAATACTGAATTCCACCCGTCTATTTATTGCTCGATTTTCTTCTGAATCGTTTGATGTTAGCGGCTTACTTTCACCAAATCCGAATGAAGAAATACGATCAGGTAGGATATTTCTCGAAATCAAAAAAGCAAGTACAGAAGCAGCCCTTTTCTCCGATAACATCAGATTATCAGCTGGTTTACCTACATTATCGGTATGCCCGTTAATGGCAATTTTCATGGTTGGATGAGCCTGCAAAAGGTCAACTAGCTTGTTCAGTTCTGGAAATGAATTGGGCAAAAGTTCTGATTTAGCACTTTCGAAAAAGACATTGTTTAATCGAATTGTTTCGCCTTTCTCGAATGGAACAAGAAATAAGTCACGATGAATCTCTGTATACTTTGCAATGCTTGACAAATCAAGGTTATCGCTAATTGGTAAATAACCCGGAGCGGCTGCAGAAAAAGCATAATTTTTACCGTATGGTAGAACAATTTTGTATGTGCCACTATCGGGATCAGAACTAGCAATACCAGCTTCAATTCCATCGGGAAATAGTTGATAACTGACCGATGCAGGGATAAACTTACCTGTTTTTGCATCTTTCACTTTCCCCGAAATGAGAACAACCGGATTGGGTTTGATTTCATCTTTCAATTTAATTCTAACGACATCACTTCCTCCAATCGAGTTGCGTTCACTCACTAAATACGCGTAATTCCCGGAAGCTGCAATACTATAATTCGCGTCATCAGCAATGGTATTAATGCTTGAGCCTAAATTCGTAGGGACAGACCAATTATTCCACGAATCATCTAAGCGTCGAGTAAGATAAATATCACGTTTACCTAATCCGCCAGGACGATCAGAAGCAAAATAAAGTGTTATACCATCGGAAGCTAGGAATGGCGTGTCTTCCCCGAACTGCGTATTGATTTTATCACCTAAATTCATGGGACGAGACCAATCTCCATCCTTTTCTAGAAAGCTCACATACAAATCGTTATACGGAGAATCCGATTTTTCAGAAAAGGATAAAAGCAGTGTTTTACCATCGTTGGCAAAATAAGATCCTACATAATTTCCGCGCGACATATTCTCATATCCACGTAATCGAATTTGCTCTGGACTGCTCCATCCATTGGGTATACGATAGGAGAATGAAAAACCAGAACCTTTATATTTTCCATTTTTGTAGGCACCTTTAATCAACATGGTATTTCCATCGGGACGAATACCAACTACTTTGTTTATTTCTGAGGAATTAAACGGCAAACTAGCATGTTGTGCTTCGTTCCAAGAGGAATCACTATCATTCCATGTACAGAACCAGATTTCTTCGTCTGAGTTCCAGCCATAATAAGAGTTTTTAGGGTGTTGTGAGCGAATAAAATATATTGTTCGTTCATCAGGAGAAATAATTGGTGCAATTTCATCCACGGTTGAATTTACTTTACCACCCAAATTGCCCGATTCACCTGGTTTTAAACCTAAAAGTAATTGATTAAATTCCTTTTTATTATTTAAAACATTAGTATTACCCGGATTATAATTAATCAAGTAAGTAGATTCTAATTGATTACTTGGTAAGGATATGCTAGGAAACTCTTTAGCTAATAATTCTAATGAAAAAGGAGTTTTATCGGCACTTATTCCAACAGCATCAATCTGTGCATCTTTGGAAGAACCACTAAATTTTAGTTTGACTTTTTTAATGTTGTGTAATGCTTGAGGAAGTATAATTACTACCAATCGATTGGATATGTCAACAGGATTAGCCGGTTGCTCATAAACAACGGTTGAAGAATTCGCATCATCTATTAATTCAGCACGAACTAATAATCCACAAGCATTATTTTCAAGAATTAGAATTTGAGAAACATCTTGAGGTAAATATTCCAACCATAATGCACTGGATTTTTGTTTGTTTAATGTAGCGCATCGTGGACTTAAACTACCTGATTTATTAGCATCAGGAGCACCTAAAATCATGCGAGCATTAAACTGATCTTTATTACTTACTTCTGAATCATACACAAGCTTTTGAGCCCATTGAATTTGAGCAATTAAACCCGTATTATTCAGTAGAATAAATAAAAGTACCATTCTCAAAGAAAAGCCCAGTTTCATTTTAGTATGATTTAATCAGAACAATAAAAAAAGTACTCCGTTTGAATAAACGGAGTACCCGAAAATTATTTCTTAGCTTTTTTCAATTCTTTATCCATGTATAAACCAAGTCGATTTACGCAGCCAGCAATCATATTCGCGTATGCCTGATCAGTTTGCTTTTCCAATAATGCGCGTTTTACTTCGTCTTTTTCTTTCGGATTAATCACTAAACCTTTTTTAAATGCCATACGAACACCACCGTAAAAAAGTCCTTTACTATACAAGTTGTTATCCTTTTTTCCTTCTTTTAATGGTAAAGGATTAGGACCAAACATGTGCATATTAACAGCACTCATCCAAAATCGAGTTTTGCCCCATTTAGTATCTGCTAATTGCGAATTATATACAATTAAAACAGCATCTACTTCCAACAAGCGAGTTAGATCATAGCCAATAGATTCAATCATTTGTCCATCAAAAGATCCAGCTAAATTATTGGCAGGAATTGACTTCTTTTTAGGATCTACCTCGTCTCGTTTATTGATTTTCATTAAACGAAATCCATCAGCTGCTTCATCCAATTCGATGGTAGTTCCATTACTAGCCATGTTTTTGAAGAATTTCCCGATTTTCTCTCCTACTTTATTTGCGGTAGTATGTTTTACAACAAAGTCGTTATATGCCATACGTTTATCATCATCAGTTAGGAATTGTTCTGGAGTTAAAATTTCAATTCCATAATTCTTAAATGATGAAACTAATTGCGGAATTCCTGCTGAATAAAATCTATTTCCCAGAATGCGCAAATTATCGCTTCCTGAATTAGTTGTACTGTATGTTTTTCCTGTGGAATTCGTACCCGAAACCTTAGTAATTCCTTGATCATCGACGTAAAATGAAACCAATGCTACTCGCTTAGGCTTTTGTCCGAGTGCATTCATCGACACAGTGAATCCACGCCCATTTTCGCGAATAAATGACTGATTAAAATCGAATTTTGCCTTGCTAGTTAAATCTGTTTTAGTTGAATAAGACGCCATTTTAGGAGCTTTACAACCTAAAATAAAAACAGATAAAATGATACATATTCTCAAGTGATTCATGATGAACGAAGATTAGCGTTTGTAGGTTGCAAATCACCGTCAATCAAGCAGAATTGGAAATACACCAAGAGCGGTATATTCTATCCGTACTGGTACTTAGAAAAGGCTAATTTTCCTTCAAGGAATGGAAAAAGGCAGAAATAACTTAAGTGTTGCAGGTTGAAATTCAGCATAATCTATATGTCCCATTAATTGATGATTATTACTCAAGAAATGAGCATGGACAAAACTAGTGTGATGAGTAAATATGCCTTGATGTTGGGTTGAAAAGAAGCCTACAACTTGTCCTTCGGTTTGAAATATCGGAAAGTCTACTTGTCCTATATGTGCTTCATCGGGATTATGGACAATTGTTCCGGATGGTAGATTAACCACATGAATAGAGCCTTTATCCATTACTGCCATTATAAGAAATGAAAATGGACTTGGATGAATTTTACTTACTTCAAGCAATGCTTGTTCTATTTGTTGAAGTGTTCTAATGGAATCATGAAGTGGAAATTGTATCCAATGATCTACCCGATCGTAAACAAAAAACGGAGCTTTCCCCTCAAAGCTTTCGATTACTTGCATACTTCCGGGACCGGAAACCCGTGATTGATATGCATGCCCAGCATTAATCAGAATTTCCCCTTGCAAATTAGCCAACGGACCTATGCCATATAAGTGTTCTTTGTGTTGAAGGGTATCGAGATTTATTTTTCCAAAGATCTCCCCTTTCCACATGGCATCGCGCATGGTTCCAGCATAACGAACAGAAGACTGTTGAGCAGCTAAGGGATAAATGGAAAGGAATAGCAGAAAGATAGAAAGTGAGAAATTCCGGTTCATTCGTGCAAAGGAAATGATTGATAATACTTCCGAATTTCTTTCCATGAATTTACGTGAGAATATTCCGAAATAAATTGCCAGTACCAGCGATAATAGTAACGATTTCGAAGTAAATACGCATGATTTACAGGATAGGAGAATCGATCAATAATAAATTGATTTCCCCGAAATAGAATTTCTTTGAGATCGGAATTCGTTTGGGAGTAGATTTGATTTTTCTGTTCTAGCGGAATGCCTTGTACTTTGGCTTCTGTAGTAGCTAATAACTTATAAATCGACTCGTGTACACTCTTTTGAATAAGAAATGATTCAAGCCATTCAGGATGGTATTTTCGAATGAAATATTCTCCCGCATTATTCCCTAGAAAATCACCAAAGCTTTCTTCTGCAGCATACGGAATTTTTAACCGAGCAGAATTTCGATAAACATGAGCCATCTCATGCAAAACCACAAATACGACGGCTTCAGGAGGATAATTTAATAAATACCTAGTGAGTAAAACAGCACTGGTTCCTGAAGTATGATAAATCATGGCATCATACCCAACTTTGGAACAAGAATCAGCTTTTAATCTAGCACCTGCAGTATCGGTTCCGAAAAATTCAAAAGGACGAAACCCATTCGGGAGAAGAATGCTATCGGGGCGAGATACATACAAGTAGGTATTTTTCTGCTCTTGCTTTTGCCACTTTTTATAAAAGTGATTATGAAGTTTGAGCTTGATTGTATGTCGTCCAAAATGCTCTAATTCCCGAATGAGTTGAAGGTTATTTCTTTCGTTGAGTGTTAATTCGGAGGGCTGAATTTGAGAAAAAACTGATATGCTCAGTATTTGAAACAACAGAGCTAATTTTTTCATCCCTAAGAATTATTTTCTACCGAATTAATTAACTGGAAATACAACGTTGGTTATCCATTTGGTTGAATCGGGCTCCATTCCTGGATCTGATACATACGATTCGTACATAGGTCCAGCGATAGAAAGCTTCGGATGTTCTTTCAAATAATTCATCACCGCTTCGGAGCCTTTCCAGGTGTTTTCATAAGGACCTTGATAAATTGCTACTACCGTTTTTCCTGGCTTCATTTTACCCGGTTTAATACGCCCAACAGCTTTACCAGATTTACTTACTGGAATTCCCATATCAAAATCGAAATTCGTTTGAGAATCGGTGTAGTAAAGTGCAAAAGGAGCACCTGCCATTTCGAGTTTTTGATTCTTGATAGCTGCTTCAATTTCCCCAAAAGCAGCTCCCATTTTGTTGCCGATTGTAGCAACAGAAGCAGTATCATGAATAGCTAGATACTCAAATGCTTCTTGAGTGCCTTCTTCAACTTTCAAAATAATGCCTCCACCAGAAACATTCATGGCTGGCATTTTTTCGGTCAAAGTAGAAATATTCGACAATCCTTTATCAAATTGACTTTCGAGCATTCCTTTCATCAAACCACTTAACAAACGCATAAATGGATTATTTCCATTGTCTGTTTCCATAGTCCAAGTCATTTTTGAACCTCCTGCTGTTCCCGGTTCAACTTTGTAGGAGCATTTTGAAACTCCCATTCCATCGAATTCCAAATCGGTTAATACTAAGGCATTGACAATACTTTCGGTGATAGTCATTTTACCTTTTCCTGATTCTGGACCTTCCCAACTCATGATAGCTCCTTTTCCAGAAGGAATTTCGTTGTAGGTATTAACCATTTTAGGATCCATTTCTTTCCAGGGCGACCATTTATCCCAATTTTTAAGGGTATTTATTTGGTCAAAGACAACAGCTGGTGAAGCTTTCATTTCCATGGAGCGTTCACAAACCGATTTAGCTGGCATAATAAAACCAATTATTACGCAGAGAAGGATTAGTCCAACAAGACTTAATCCAATGATTTTCAATACTTTCATAGCAAGGGTGGGTTTAGGATAAGCGAATCTAATGGATTCAAATCAGAATGCCAAACCGTAAGGGTTAGAAATAGGTAATCAGTAGAATTCTAATTCATTCTTAATTTAAGTTTGAATCAGTTTAGCAGTTGATGAAGTCGTTTCAAGAATATGTCAATATCTTCAGAACTTGTATCAAATGAACACATTAGGCGAACTTCTCGAGTAAATTCATTCCATACATAAAAGGGAAATTCTTGCTGCAAAACCTCTGCGACACCTTCCGGAAATATGGCAAAAACACCATTTACTTCAACCGGTTGGGTAATTTGAACACGACCGGTTTTCAATAAACCAGCTTCGAGTTCTTTAGCCATTTTATTTGCATGAGCTGCAGTTTGAAGCCATAAGTCATGTTTAAAGAATGCACTAAACTGAGCAGAAATAAAGCGCATTTTAGACGATAACTGCATGCCTTGTTTTCTTCGATACAGGAAATTTTTTGCAAGATCTTTATTAAAGAATACCAAAGCTTCTCCCATCATCATACCGTTTTTAGTCCCCCCAAAACTCATCACATCTACACCAGCATTTTTAATTAATTCGGCAGCAGATATTCCCAAAGCAGCAACAGCATTGGATATACGAGCACCATCGACATGAAAATACAAATCTTCTTTTTGTGCCAATTCACCAAAAGCTCTTAATTCCTCAGATGTGTAAAGCGTTCCATATTCGGTACTTTGAGTTAGGGAAATAACTTTAGGTTGCACGTGATGTTCAACACCACGGCCTACTAATACTGGTAAAACTTGTTCAGGTGTTATTTTTCCGTGTGTAGATGGAAGCGTGATTAGTTTTGCTTGAAGAAAACGTTCTGGAGCTCCTGCTTCATCGGTATAAATATGAGCCATATCGCTGCATATTACGGCTTCGTATGAACGAATACACGATTCCAATGCTAACACATTTGCACCTGTTCCAGAATACACAAAATAGACTTCTATATCGTCGCCAAAAATGTTTCGAAATGCAGCTTCTGCTTCACGAGTATAGGGATCATAGCCATAGCCTTTAACATGTCCAGTATTAGCTTGAATAATAGCCTCCATTATTTGTGGGTGAATTCCAGAGCAATTATCAGATGCAAAAAAACGTGTGTTCATATTTTGAAAAATGTCCCCAAAGATGCTCAAAACTCTCTATTAAATACATGCCTTTTTTCCTATCTGCGTGCATCAATTAAACCTGTATTTTTAGGAATGCAAATAAAACGGTTGATATGGGGTATTGCGTGGCTATTGATGTGTCAGTCGTGCGATCAATCTTTACCCGAAACTACCGAAAAGGTACTAACTAAACCAACTGAAGATTCTATTCCCAAAGTTGAAAAAACCGATACTATTCCTATCATTCATTATCGGATGTTAGTATTAAACGATTCGGTTCGAAAGCAGTTAAGAACAACCTATCCGGATGGCAAACTAGAACTTATTTGCAAACTTAATCGCATTGATGTAATGCGAATTCACCGAGTTGATAGTTTAATTATCCCTGACACATTTTCTGTTCAAATCAACGATTATTCACCATTTCCTGATTCAATTCCAACCTATAGTTCTATTCGAAAAATAATTGTGGTCTCCTATCCGCTTCAAGCATTTGGTGCATATGAACAAGGTACTTTAGTTCGCTGGGGACCAGTATGTATGGGTAAAAAGGCTACACCTACACCAATTGGTTTATTTCACACGAATTGGAAATCGAAAAAACAAATAAGCACCGAAAATCCGGATTGGATTTTACCTTGGTATTTTAATTTAGTCAATAACACGGGTGTGTCATTCCATCAATTCGATTTACCGGGATTTCCATCTAGTCATTCTTGTATTCGAATGGGAGAAGACGATGCGATGTGGATGTATTCGTTCGCCGAACAATGGATTTTAGATTCGAGCGAGCGAACTATTATCGCTTATGGTACACCTGTAGTTATATTTGGAACGTATGGTTTTGGGAAAGAAAGACCTTGGTACAGACTTGCCCAGAATGCACAATCGACCAAAATCACAGCCGATTCTATGATTGGAATTATTAAACCATTCGAGCAAACTATTTTTGAAAGACAGCAATTTCGTGATTCACTCTAAAATAAGGAGCAAATTTTAACTCAATAAATATAAATTATGCAACATCTTATTCCCTATTTCACCATTGGTTTTGTAGTCCTTATTCACATCTATATTGTTTGGCTAGAAATGTTTGCTTGGACTAGTCGTGGACCGAAGGTTTTTAAACAATTCCCAAAAGAATTATTTCCACCAACTAAAGCTCTGGCAGGTAATCAAGGTTTATATAATGGCTTTTTAGCAGCTGGATTAATTTGGAGTTTATTAATCGAAAATGCCGAATGGAAATCGAATATTGCTTATTTCTTTTTGGGCTGTGTGGCAATCGCTGGTTTATATGGAGCTGCCACAGCTAGCAAGAAAATATTAATGGTACAGTTTATTCCCGCTTTAATTGGAATTATATCTGTTTGGTTTTGTTGGTAATTTTTAAATTATAATTATTCAATTTAATGCGAATTATGATCTTTTAGAAATTTCTTTTCACCGGCTGGAATGGCTATTTTCAAACGATTCTCGGCTGGTGGAACAGGACAATTATATCCATCGCTATATGCACAATAAGGATTGTAACATTTATTAAAATCAATTTTCACCTGTTGATTTTGAATATCACTGATACTAAAATCAATGTATCGTCCGCCTTCGTATGTAGTTTCACCATTGGTGAGGTCAGTAAAAGGTAGAAACAGGTAATTTTTATATGCCGAATCCTTCATCAGTGTTAGGTTTTGATATACACTTAAAGTGAAGTGTTCTCCTTTATGGTCAAAATCTAAAGTTCCATATTGGCGATATAAACGAACTTGTCCAGAATAGGTTGGTAAATCGAATGGTTTTGATTCAGGAGTTTCTGTGAATTTTGCCGTTAATAACCAAGAATGATCTGGAGCAAAAAAGTCAACAAAAGCAGTGTCTTTAGCAGAAAGTGGAGATCTAGGGTGATCGGTAAAATCTGCTTTATAAGCGCGGCGATGCTTCTGAATATCGGCATCATAAATCTCGGTATGACTTTGAGAAAAACTAAAGGTGGTTTGAGCAAATAATAAAATAAAAATATAGTACTTCATGAGATTTAGCTTTCATCAAAAATAGCAAATAAATGCTCAGAAATTTTCATTTCCAAGCACTTAAGGTTGAGTAAAACCGAATGGTTAAACTACTATTATTCAGGAGCTAAATGCAATTCAAGTTCCGTATTTTCTTGTCGAAGCCACAGCTCTTTCTCTTTAAGTTTCAAAATAACATAAGTAGCATCAACTAAATCATTTTCATAATTTAATTCCAATTTATCATCATTACTCGTGAAATTCCAAGTGCCATTTGTTACATAGTCATATTCTAGACTTAGCAGAGTAAAATGAGCAGTTAAGCTAGCTGATCCCGATTTTGTTAAAGTAACAACATAGCGATCATAACGAGATGTCACATCTACACCATTTTCGATTGCTTTGTCCATTTTCCATGTATTTGCTACACGTTCGTTACGCGAGACAAAACTTAAAAAAGGACCATCTTCATATTTATTACAAGAAGTTAAGGCAAGAAAAAATAAAACAGTAAAAAGAATGGCAATTTTAATGGTATTCATGTGGTTGATTTATTGATTTAGGTTCCATCAAACCTCCGAATTATCAACCCATTACAGTTATACTCTTATGTTATAAAGTTGAATAAATCACACATCAATACCGAATAATCTTTCGGATAATTAGAAATACTGCTTGTATATTTGCCTATCTATTGGAAAAAGCATGACAAATAATGACATTCTGAAAAAGTTACGAATTGCACTTCATCTAAGAAATGATCAAATTGTAGAAATTCTTCAATTAGTCAATTTTCGTATGACTGCATCCGAATTAAGTGCCTTTTTCCGTAGTGAGGATCATCCGAATTATAAGAATTGCGGCGATCAAGTTTTACGTAATTTCTTAAACGGACTTATTATCCACATGCGTGGTCCAATGGATAATAAAGACGGCTCTAAGCTAGAAGAGTCAAGCGATTCAGAGAATTAGTCTGCTAAACTCTCCCACCAAAATTCTTGGTAATCTTTACCTTCTAGTGGGTTTTTCTCTCCGATTTGAGGCAACATTAATTTAAGAGAATGGTCTTTAGCGGCTTGTGTTACGCGCTTTATCGGTTCGTCCCAAGCATGCATCGACAAACTAAATTTCCCCCAATGAACCGGAAATAAATATTCGGTTTTCAAGTCCAAAGCTGCTTGAACTACCTGTTCTGGCATCATGTGAATATACTCCCAGTTCTTGTTGTATTGTCCACATTCGAGTATGGCTAAATCGAATGGACCAAATTGCTTTCCTATTTCTTTGAAGTGCGAATCATAACCGCTATCACCACCTAAAAACAAGCGTTTATTGGGTGTTTTCAATACATACGAAGTCCAGAGCGACGATTGACGTTTGAATCCTCGTCCGGAAAAATGTCGTGCAGGAGTGAAATGAATGCTAAAACCCGGTTCCAGCTCCTCCGATTCGTACCAATTGTGCTCTATGAGTTGGGCATTTTTATATCCCCAGTGTTCTAGATGCTCGCCAACACCAATGGGGCAAACGACTTTATTTGTTCGGGATTGCAAGGCTTTTACAGTTCGGTAATCAAGATGATCCCAATGATCATGCGTAATAATTAAATAATCAGGATTGGGGATATCGTTTACAGTATACTGATCACTTCCTTTGAAACTACGAGTAGTAGCAGCAATTGGGGAAGCAGTGCCATTTAAAACGGGATCGACCAAGAACTTCTTCTCTCCTATTTGCAGATAATAGGATGAATGTCCAAACCAAACGATACAATCTTCTTCGGCTGGTATGGAAAAGAGATCAATTTTTTGAGCAGGAATCGGTAAAGAAGGAACATTCCTTTTGTCTTTATGAAACAAGATTTCCCGCATAACCGAACCATACGTGGCACCTTGAGTTAAATCGGGTGTTAGATTGATATTTTGAAATTTTCCCTGCTGATAATTGGGTAATTTCTGAATTCGTTTTAAGCGTTTCCCTTTGGGTGTTTTACCAAAACGAGGTGTATTTAAGAATAAAAAAACGCCAGTAAAAAATATTAAAACAAGAAATAAGTAAATCATGATCAAGCTCATTTTGAGCGTATGTTCAACAGTTTAAAAGCTGAGATGTTTTTTAGGAAGCAAAATCGATTTTCGAATAGATTTCTTCTACAATAGGAATATCAGCTTCGGCCCAGTCGAGTTGATTTAATTCGGTTTGAGAAACCCATTTGAATGTATCATGTTCGCATAATTGAATTTCACCTGAAACCCTTTTCACGAAAAAAGGCAGCAGTTGAATGCTTATATCGGGATAGTTGAATTGTGTGGGTGTTAATGGCTGAATTACTTCCACACGAATCGCTAATTCTTCCTGCAATTCGCGAATCAAACATTGCTCTGCCGTTTCACCTGACTCGATTTTACCACCTGGAAATTCCCATTTTCCCGGACGATTCATCGACATACTCCTACGAACTGCCAGAATGCGATGTTCTTCAATTAAAATGGCACAGGTTACCTGAATCATCCCTACGAATACCCCTCAATCAGCAAACCTAAAACTTCCTGTGCTGCAAGAGGAATGCTGGTTCCAGGTCCAAACACTGCCGCCACACCTGACTCAAATAAGAAATTGTAATCCTGTTGTGGAATTACTCCTCCAGCAACAACAACAATATCAGGTCGACCAGCTTTCTTCAATTCTTCAATTACTTGAGGAATGAGGGTTTTATGTCCGCCAGCTAATGATGAAACACCTAAAATATGCACATCGTTTTCGAGCGCTTGTTTAGCCACTTCGGCTGGAGTTTGGAATAGTGGCCCGATATCGACATCAAAACCAATATCCGCGAAACCTGTACTAATAACTTTGGCACCACGATCGTGACCATCTTGTCCCATTTTAGCTACCAAAATCCGTGGTCTTCTACCAGCTAAAGCGGAGAATTCATCCGCCATTTGACGGGCTTTATCCAATTGGGGATTGTTTTTCACTTCGTTCGTATAAACACCTGAAATACTGCGAATGGTAGCTTGATAACGACCATAAACCTGTTCCAATGCCCAAGAAATTTCACCTAATGTGGCACGAACACGGGCAGCTGCGACACTTAATTCTAAAAGATTGCCTGTTTGAGTTTGTGCTGCATCTGTAAGGGCTTTCAATGCTGCATCAACTGCTTGCTGATTGCGCGATTTCTTAATCTGGTCCAAGCGTGCTAATTGCTGAAGTCGAACTTGTGTATTATCTACTTCACGAATCTCCAACTCGGTTTCTTCGTTTACTTGATAACGATTCACACCAACGATAACTTCGGTGCCAGCATCAATGCGAGCTTGCTTTTTAGCAGCAGCTTCTTCGATTCGCATTTTAGGAATTCCGGTTTCGATCGCTTTAGCCATTCCACCTAAGCCTTCCACTTCCTCAATAAGTGCCCAAGCTTTTCTTGCTAAATCGGCGGTGAGTTTTTCTACGTAATACGAGCCTGCCCAGGGATCAATCAGTTTGGTAACTCCTGTTTCTTGTTGAATGAAAAGCTGCGTGTTTCGGGCGATTCGGGCTGATGCATCGGTTGGTAAAGCAATCGCTTCATCCAAAGCATTGGTATGTAAACTTTGTGTTCCACCTAAGACAGCTGCCAAAGCTTCTATGGCAGTTCGTGCTACATTGTTATACGGATCTTGCTCCGTGAGACTCCATCCGCTGGTTTGACAATGAGTTCGCAACATGAGCGATTTCACGGAAGTAGGATCAAACGTCTGAATCAACTTCGCCCACAACATCCGCCCCGCGCGCATCTTGGCAATCTCCATAAAATGATTCATTCCGATTCCCCAGAAAAAGGACAAGCGTGGAGCAAATTCATCCACTTTCAATCCCGCAGCCATTCCGGTACGAATATATTCCAGTCCGTCGCTTAGCGTGTAAGCAAGCTCAATATCGGCAGATGCACCTGCTTCGTGCATGTGATAGCCGCTGATACTGATGCTGTTGAACTTAGGCATCCGCTGCGCTGTGTAAGCAAAAATATCGGCGATAATTCGCATACTTGGTGCTGGCGGATAGATATACGTATTACGCACCATGAATTCCTTCAGAATGTCGTTCTGTATGGTCCCGCTGAGCAATTCTTCTTTCACACCTTGCTCTTCGGCAGCTACAATGAAGAAAGCCATAATCGGTAAAACTGCACCGTTCATGGTCATCGAAACACTCATTTGATCCAGAGGAATTTGGTCAAATAAAATCTTCATGTCTTCGACCGAATCGATTGCTACTCCTGCTTTTCCAACATCTCCTTCTACCCGTTCGTGATCACTGTCGTAACCTCGGTGTGTTGCTAAATCGAACGCTACTGATAAACCTTTTTGTCCGCCAGCTAAATTCTTGCGATAAAAGGCATTGCTTTCTTCTGCGGTGGAGAATCCGGCGTATTGACGGATAGTCCATGGACGAGTTACATACATACTGGTGTATGGTCCACGAAGAAATGGAGGTAATCCAGCTGAGAATTTCAGGTGATCGACCTCTTTTAAATCATCCGAATTGTAAACAGGTTTCACGGCAATGCCTTCTGGGGCGGACCATTCACGATCGGTTTCCGATTCAGCGGAAGAGGTAGGAATTTGGATTTTGGAAAAATCGGGACGCATACAGCAGAAACAGGATTAAAGGAGGACTTCTTCGCTTAAGCGGCCAAAAACGGCAGCTGCATCGCATCCGATGTAAATGAAATCGTGAATTCCGAGTTCAGAAAGCTGATTTTTATTGGAAGGATTTCCAGCAATTAGAATGGGAACTTCTGGCCAAGCATTTTGCAAAAGTAATTCGACAGCTGCCAAATAATCTTCATCGGCTGCACATAAAACTAGTACACGAGCTTGTTTAGCTGATTCGGCATGCATTTGATCCAACAAGGCAACTTGAGCATCGCCTGTTGAGGAAATAAATCCAGCAATTGAGAGAAATTCCCGAGCAAAACCGGCACGTGCGCTACGTTTTGATGGATCACCAAACACAGCAAGGAAAGCTGTTGGATTACCATCGAGTGTAAATGCTTGGCGGAAAGATTCGAACATGGCAGCATCACGGAAAGGCTCAACAATCCGTATTTCGGGAAGTTTTGCCAATGGATCGCGCTGTTGCTGAATTTCCATTTTCACTTTGGCTTGAGGTGCTGCAAATGAAGAAACACCAACAATGGAACGATTGCGCGTTCGGATAGCGTTTTCCAATCCGACACGGGCAGTAAGTACTTGATCTTGAATATATCCCGAACGGAGACTTGCCACAAATCCACCTTTAGCTTCGAGTTGAAGAAAAAGTGCCCAAGCTTTTTGTGTGAGTTCGAGCGTTAGTTGCTCAATCAGATAAGAACCAGCTGCAGGATCGCTCACTTTATCGAGGCTTGATTCGTCGTGCAGGAGATGTTGAATATTCAATGCATGCCGACGAGAAGCATCATCCGATTTCCGGAAAAGACTATCATGCGGATGTACAACATGTTCATCGGTTCCACCTAAAATGGCAGCCATCGATTCGGTGGTAGCACGCAGAAGATTATTGTACGGATCATAAAGTGTTTTTGTCCGTTGAGCTGTTTCGGTGCAAAGCCAAAGTGGTAAATCGTTCGCGTCGAGATTATGTCCTTCGAGCAACATAGCCCAAAGCAAACGTATGCTTCGGAATTTGGCTATTTGTTGAAAATACTCCGAACCAGAAGCCATTCTCAACTGCATGGAGCGTGCAGTTTTCTCTTTATCCTCTCCTAATTCGATGAAATATTCGTTTAGAGTTGAAAGCGCAAAAGCCAACTCTTGAACAGCCGATGCACCTGAATTGTACCAGCGACTTGCATCAACCGAAATGGTTTTAAAAAGCGGCATGTTGAGCGCAGCAAAATCGCGAGCAACCTGAACCAATTGTATACTTTCTTCGCGACTGTATGGAAATGCACCGGTAAAAGCGAAATCACCCAGTGGATCAAGGCTTACAGAACCTTGAATTCGAAGTGGGTCGAGTTTTCGGCGAGCAATTTCATCTTGGTAGAGAAAAAGAAGCGAGGCGGATGCTTCCCCGCAATCAAAGTGAATTCGAGCAATTTCGGGAAGGATGTTTCGAAGTGTTAAAATGAGTTCTTCCTGATTGCTGATTTCGTGACCAGTAAAACGAACAGCAGTAGCGCCACTTTCGAGTGCTTTGAGCGCTTGTTTGTTTGCTTGAACTAAATCGGCTGTATCAACATCTACGCAGATTTCCCAATCATTTGCAAAGGCAAATTCGGGATGATGCGCGATACGCATTCCACTTACAGGATGTGATTGTGGAGCATTTTCCTGTTCGAGGTAAACAGGGGTTTCCAGTTCTTCGATTCGGGTGCTCAGGTACTTATCAACGGAATCGACCTTGAGATCCTGGAGAAGTCGAGCTTTCCATTGGTCAAAATTAGTAGCAGAAAATTCA
>Ga0209097_10000841_pt1 | contig 28135 bp, 19 predicted proteins | sample AD_UKC052_MetaG_FD_184419 | JGI IMG/M metagenome (GOLD analysis project Ga0209097, IMG submission 184419) | Active sludge microbial communities of municipal wastewater-treating anaerobic digesters from USA - AD_UKC052_MetaG (SPAdes) (version 2) | ecosystem: Engineered > Bioreactor > Anaerobic >... | reverse complement strand
GATCGCAAGCTGCCAGCGCACGCCGAGCTCCCGTTGAGCGCCGCCGACTTGCGCGCGTTTGACCAACGCGCCTGGCAACACGTGCGCAAATCGCTCGCGCCAGATGGCACCGTGCTGGTTACGTTTGCCGAACAAGTATCGACCGAAACTCAGCCGCTCGCGTGGATTCTTGATCGCATCGATCAGCTGCGCCAAGCGTCGCAGCCAACCACAAGCGCCACGGTTGCAGCACCAACCCGCAAACCCAAGGCAGCCCAACCCGCGCAAGCAGCGCCCGTTATTGAGGCACTCTTGCTGCTCGTAGCGCCCGAAGCCCTCGCGCAATTTCGCAGCCCCGATGGCATCGCTGATGGCGAAGTCTACCGCCTCGCCAAATCGTACATAGCGCAACTCACGGGGCTAACCCTGTGGCAGCCACCACGTCGCGTTGCATGGGATCCGCTAACCAAACCCACGCGCGCTGAATTCGCCACCATCACCGAGATCCGCGCCGTGCTTGCACGCTCCGCACTCGCCGCCGTTGCCAACTTAGACGCCACCATCAAGGCCGCCACCTTCGATGACGCCGGCGTGTCGCGCACGCTGCGCCTGCTCACGGTCTACGTGCGTACGCTTGAAGGTGCGCACCTTTGGGAAATTAATCTGCGCTTGACCGCAGGATCGTAGCCGTTTACCGACGAGAACCACACCTTCGCCAGCGATGATTCAAGGCGCAAAGTTTGAACATTTACAGAAATGTGCCAGTGCGTAGATTTGACGGTGCGTGACCACACCAGCAATCTTGAAGCACCACGAGGCCATTAATGGTTCTGCGTCATATCTTTCGCAGTATTACCGACTGAATAACGCGCGCGCAATCACGAAAGCGAGTGCGTGCGCTTTTAGGTTTGATGCTGCGACCTGTGAAGCGTTGCCCCTTCGACCGTCCAGGGTCCAACGAAAGCTGGTCAAACGCACGCGCGAAGATTCGACATTGCTCGACCGAAGCTCCCTTGCCAAGGCCCGCGCTCCGCCAACGGTACAACCTGGAATAATGGCAGATTTCCTAATACCAGGCACTGTCGCCGCCACTGCCGCCGCAGCACGCCGTGTAAATCGACCGACCGATCCACCGGTCCTAGGCTCGGCGCAATGACCCATCGCTTCAGCAAATTTCCCAAGGATCAACTCATGCGCAACCGACCGACCCAGACCATCCCATTGTTTCTTTCCCTTCTCGTGGCCTTCCTCGTCGCAGCGTTCCAATATCAATACCTGCACCTCGACGCATCCAGCGTGGTTTCGCAGCTTTCGATGTCGTTGCTCTCTCTGAAGCCGCCGCCGCTGCGCGCCGACTTGCCGTGGCGCGACAAGCTCGAATGGGTTGCGCTCAGCGCAACCGAGCGCATCGTGCCGCTGCTTGGCCTTGGTGGCCCTGAATACCTTGCCTTAGCCTACCTGCGCCAACTGCGGCAGCGCTACGAAACGCAGGCTGCCGCATGAAGGCGATGACCGAAGGCCGGCGGTCGAATACGACGAGCCGCGCGGACCTTGCGCATCGAATCGGTTACGATCGCGCCGCGATGACTTTCAAACGACGGGTGCTGCTAGCATTGGGCAAAGAAGAGCTGTTGGCGATTGGGCGGGAGGTTGAGCTGGATGTGAAAGCGCGAATGTCGGTTGATGAATTGCGCGATGCAGTCGCCAAGAGCAAGCGCGTCACGCTTGAGTTGATTGTCAGTGAAGGGCAGTCGCGCGATGTGCTCAAAGCAATTTGCACAGAGTTAGGGCTCAGCGACGTTGGTGCGGCAAAAAGCGTATTGGTCGAGCGCATTTTGACAGCAGAGCCCGGCGCTGACAGCAAGCCAAACGCGACCGGTTACAGCATCACACCTGATGTATCAGGCGCTAGCATTGCACGCGATGACGCACGGCAAGGTTGGCTGACTGATCCTGCGGCAGCGCCAACGGCGGGCGAAGCCAAAGCGAAACCGAGCAAGCCGAGCAAAGCGGCCAAAGCCGCTAAGCCAGCCAACCTAGCCGAAGGCGCCGCGCGCCCAACCGCCAAAGTTGGCGACATTGCGAAACCGAACAAAAAGCGCCGCGGTGGCGCAACTGCAAACCCGCGCGCCAGCGACGATTCTGAAGCGTTTGTCTCGGGCTCGCTCAAAGCGGCGCTACGCCAATTCGCGCTCGGCGCAGCAGGTGGCTACACCGGGCGCGATGCGGCGATACAATGGACCACGCATTTGCTCGAATGTTTTGGCTGGCCCGATGGCCGTCCACCCGAGGCGGAGCTGGGTCGGCAAGTATCGATCGCCGACGGAGGTTTGCGAGTATCACGTGAGCTCGCACTCTGGTGGCCGGCGCGTCGCACCATGTTGGAAGTTGTGCCGCACGATGCAGTGTTAGATTTTGCCTGGAAAGATGTGCTGCGCGTGTGTTTGCAGCTCGACCCTGTGCCGCAATATGTGGTGCTGACCAATCAGCGTGATCTAGCGCTGTATGATCTGGCACGCGATCGCGAAGCGCCGCGGCTGGCGATTCGCATGGACGATTTGCCGAAGTACAGCGAAGCGTTTCCGTTTTTCACCACCACGTGGGTACCGGGCTCGACGCCGCGGATCGTCAACGTTGAGAAAGTCTCGGGCGAAGTGGCCGAGCTGGTGGCGCGGTTGTTTCGCAGCGTGCGGGCCGCGCATCCAACCCGCGAGCGCGATGTGATTCGCTTTACCTTGCAGTGCATCACTGCGATGTTTGCCGAAGACATTGGCCTGCTGCCAAAGAACTATTTCACGTCACTTCTGTACGATGGTGCGCGCGGCGGCAATGTGGAAGCGCGGCTGCGCGAGCTGTTCACGCAGATGAACGATCCAGCGATGACGAGCGGGCGCGTCGTCCCGTATTTCAACGGCGGCTTGTTTACCGAAGCCACCAATTTGCCGTTGGGCCAAGACCAAGTCATTGCGCTGACCAAAGCCGCCGAAGCCAACTGGACATACGTTGACCCGCATATTTTTGGCAGCGTGTTTCAAGGCATCATGAACGATGCCGAGCGCCACGCCAGCGGCGCGCACTACACCGCGCACGACGACATCATGCGCGTGGTCGGGCCGACGATTGTCGAGCCGTGGCGCAAACGCATCATGGCTGCATCCTCGCTCGGCGCGTTGACCGAGCTACGCAGTGAGTTGGTGCGCTTTCGCGTGCTTGACCCAGCCTGTGGCAGCGGCAACTTTTTGTACATCGCCTTTCGCGAGCTATATCGCTTGGATACCGAGCTGCTTTCGCGCATGCGTGAGTTCCCGTCGACCAAAGACAAGCTGTCGTGGAACAGCGGCATTTCCACCACCAATTTCTTTGGCATCGATATCAATCCGTTTGCCGTCGAACTTGCGAAAGTCACGCTCAATATTGCCAAGAAGATCGCGTTTGAAGAGCGCAAGGAGCAGGCCTTTGCGTTGGCCGGGCAGGTCGAGATGGAGATGGATCCATCGTTGCCGCTAGATAACTTGGACAAGAACGTCGTTTGCGCCGACGCACTGTTTACCGATTGGCCCGAGGTCGAAGCGATTGTTGGGAATCCGCCGTTTCTGGGGGGGCGCAAGATCCGAAAGGAGCAAGGTGTAAAATATCTCAACCGACTCCAGGAGATATTTCCAAGCGTCGACAGTCGCAGCGATTTTTGCTGTTATTGGTTTCAGTTCGCCCACAAAAGACTTCGTGCCGGTGGCCGTGCTGGTCTTATTGGAACGACAGGAATTCGAATCGGAAAGGCGCGGGAGGCGACTATTGACTATATCGTTGCAAACGGGGGGACGATTACCAACGCTGTGTCGTCGCGAATTTGGCCAGGTGAAGCGTCCATTAACGTTTCAATGGTCAACTGGCATCATGGCCCATTGCCTGGCCCACACACCCTTATTGTTGGCGATGAAGAGCTGCAACTTGAAAGCATTCCGAACCACCTTCAACTCTACGCTGATCTCGGATCTGCTAGCTTGCTTGATGCGAACACCGGCGGCTATTCAATGGGCCCGACGTTCGGACATTCTGCGTTTGTTTTTCGACCTGACGAAGTTTCTGCGCAGGTGGCCTCAAGTTCTTGCGTTCGTGCGCTTGCGACCGCAAACGATCTACTGAGGGGTAAGTCTGACGGCCTTTGCGCTTGGCTCGTTGATTGCGCCACCGAAAGTGAAGCGAAATCCTTTGGCGGCGCCGCATTTGAGTACTTGAAGCAACACGTGTATCCGCTGGTAAAACAACGGGCAGAAAGCGGAACTGACACGGAGCACTACAAGCATTGGGTGCGGAGCTGGTGGAAGCCGCAAATGCCACGCACTGAATTTTTCAAGTTGTTAGTTGGCAAGAAGCGCTATGTCGTTTGTCCTCGGAGTGCGGCGCGTCCAATATTCATGTTTCTTTCGACAGGTCTTATCCCGAATCCAACACTGCAACTTTTTGCATGCGAAGACGATTACTCTTACGGATTGTTGCAGTCGGCGCCACATTGGAAATGGATCGTTGGAAAAGGCACACGAGTACGAGAAGACTTCACGTACGGCAGTGAAGTCTGGCGCACCTTCCCTTGGCCGCAAGATCCAACCGACGAGCAAGTCACCGCCGTCGTCGCAGCATCACGCAACCTGCGCCGCGTCCGCGCTGAGCTGATGGAAACCAACGGCTGGTCGCTGCGCCAACTTTATCAATCTGCCGAAGTCCCCGGCCCGCATCCCCTCAACGATGCCCAAGCCGCTCTCGACGCCGCCGTCAACGATGCCTACGGCCTGCCACCCAACCAAGACCCGCTCGCCTTCCTCCTCGAACTCAACCAACTCGTCGCAGAAGACGAAGCCGCCGGCCGTACCGTCCGCGGCCCCGGCCTCCCACCCCACCTCGACCCCAAGGATCCACGCTGGACCAGCACCGATTGCATCCAGCCACCGCCGCTAGAAAGCTGAGGCGCTGACGCCAGGCTCTACAAGTCGTCCTGGGCTAGGATGCCGCTCTGAGTTCTACGCGGCGACTACACGTTGCCACCTTCACAGGAAACGAAACAACCATGGCCGATTCTGTCGCTGATGATCCGAAACTCGCACTGCTATGGGACCCAACACAGAACGCAGATCCTGCGACCAAGGTAGCAGCGCATAGCTATCGGCCGGCGGCGTGGCGCTGCAGCAACGGTCATGCATTTTCACGATCGCCACGTGCGATGCAAAACGACGCCAGCTGCCCAGCGTGTAGCAAAGGCGCAAACACCCACACCAACTTAGGCAAGCTGCGGCCCGGGCTTGCCTTGCAGTGGGATGCCGACAAAAACCCAGGCATCACATTTGCCCACCTCGATGCAACGCACGCTAGCGCGGTATGGTGGCGCTGCCCCAACGCGCACAGCTTTCAACGGCCACCCGTCCGCATGCTGGCGGATGATACGTGCCCAACGTGTGCGCTAGAAACATCGTCGCTTGCGGCGGTAGCGCCAAACGTTGCAGCCGAATGGCACGCAACCAAAAACGCCATTGCGCCGTCGGAGATTCCGGCCGATCACGTAATGAACGCATGGTGGGTGTGTCCGAATGGCCACGAATACCAGGCGACCGTGCGCGCACGCACGGCAAGTAATCGCAAATGCCCCACGTGCTATGGCGGATGGTCGCTGGAGAATATTCGCGCGTTTGTGAAATCGCTGGTTGGGCACATCACGAAGTTTGACCCGAGCGAACTTTTTGCGTTGGCCATGCAAGCCGGGGTGCTCAAGGACAAAGGCAAGCCGTTTGTAATGGCGTTAGTCAACGGCAAGTTCCCCATCGAAGAATTGGAAAAATTCGCCAACGGTCAGCCGTCGAGGGTCGACGAATTTGCAGCCAGCAACAGCGCGGGCGGTAACGACCCGTTGGTATTGACCTCGCCAACCACGTCCGCACCGGGAAAACTTTCTGTGCCGCCGCCGATCGATCCCTACGCGTTACCGGCGGCGCCCGTCGCTAATGCGGGCCCCGAAAGCAGCGACGTTGACGTGAGCCTTGCGGTGGATGCAGATGCGATAGCTGCGGCAAACGCGAGCGGCGCAACAACAGCCGGTGGCGCCAGCAACAACAGCGACGGCACGACCAAGGCAAATGATTTACCGTTGATTGAGACGCGCGATGCGCTCGATGCTTTAGACAAAGTGCTCATTGCCAATGCCGACGCTGAAACCGTGGCGTTTTTGCTCGATAGCGCCAAGGCCAAATTGTGGCGGCATGCCTACGTTCACCCCGAGCTTGCACAAGCGCAAGCTATCGAGTTTTCGGGCGACACCTACTCAAGCATCGTGCGCGACCGATTTCTGGCCGAATTCAACGATGCCGAAGCACTACAGCTGCCAACTGGCTACGCGTTTCGGCCAGGTGGGCCCAACACGCCATTGGTATCGCCCAATCTGATGCAGCGCCGCGTGGCGGTGAGCGTGCGTGAAAAGCGGCGCTACGGCAACTGGTCGGGCATGGGCGCCGGCAAAACCTTGAGCGCTATTTTGGCCACGCGGGTGGTTGGCGCGGGGCTCACGATCATTTGCTGCCCAAACGCTGTGGTTGGCAATTGGGCCGCTGAGATTGTGAAGACCTTTCCGCAATGCGAAGTGCAAACCAAAACGTGGGCACCTGTGTGGAAAGACCCCATGGGCAATGCGCCTCGCTACCTGGTGATGAACTTTGAGCAATTTCAAATGGCCGATTCCGAGGCCAAGTTAGTTGCGTTCATTGATCAAAGCGCCATCGACTTCGTTGTCATCGACGAGATTCACTACGCCAAGCAGCGCGATGCAGCCATGGAGATGAGCAAGCGCAAGCGACTGGTGCAGGCGCTGGTACTCGAAGCTGGCAAAAAAAACGCCGACCTTTGTGTGCTTGGCATGTCGGGCACACCGGTGATCAACACGCTGCAAGAAGGCAAGAGCCTGGTGGAGATGATCACCGGCCATCGGCACGATGACCTTGACGTGGTAGCGACGGTGCAGAACTGCATGCGGCTGTACCAGCGGCTGGTGACGCTGGGCACGCGGTGGCGGCCTGAGTACCGAATGCAGCTCGACGTGCAGCGCATCGAAGTTGACTGCGGCGCTGCACTCGATCAAATCCGCGAAGTAGGGCGGGGCACCGTGCTTGAGCTTGAGCGCGTACTTACCGAGCAACGGCTACCGACGATTATTGCCAACATTAAGCCCGGCGAAAAAGTGCTGATCTATACGCACTTTGTGGACGGCATCGTGGGGCCGTTGCGTGATGCGCTGGTCGACGCCGGCCTTCGCGTGGGCCTGCTGACCGGCGACACCGACGACGGCGACCTTGAAGCGTTTCGCGATAAGCAGGGTGCCGTGGATGTGCTGATTGCATCGAGCCGGGTAGGCACGGGCGTCGACGGTTTACAGTATGTATGCAGCAAGCTGATTATCAACGCGCTGCCGTGGACCAATGCCGAATACGAACAGCTCATTGGCCGGTTGTGGCGGCAGGGTAGTCGCTTCGATAAGATCGAGGTTATCATTCCCGTGACGTTCGCCATGGTCAACGGTGAGCGCTGGTCATACTGCGAATCGAAGCTGCATCGTTTGGAGTACAAAAAATCGATTGCCGATGCGGCCGTTGATGGCATCGTGCCCGAAGGCAACCTGCGCACGCCAACGCAAGCGCAGCAAGACATCATGAATTGGCTCGCGCGTTTGGACGGCGGCCACATGAACGAAGTGGCGCGTGCCGTGATCAAAATCCCCCTCGACGGCACGCCGGCCGATGTGGCACGGCGGGTGGCGCGTTACGGCGATTTCTCGAAGATGAATAATCGTTGGTACGCCGCCGCGAGCGACAAAACGCACGAACGGCTAGCGGCGAACCCTGAAGAATGGGCGCACTACCACACTATGTATCGGCAACTGCGCGAAGCGTGGCCGGTGGTGCCGTTCAAAGAAGAAATCCGTTGGCTTGCGGCGCGCGACGGCTTGGTGGTTGGCGATTTCGGTTGCGGCGAAGCCTTCATTGCCGCCGAAGCCGGCTCGCTACATACGATTCACAGCTTCGATCACGTGGCCATCGACAACCGCGTCATCGCTTGCGACATAGCGCACGTGCCACTTGAGGATGCGTCGCTCGATCTTGCGATCTTCTGCCTGTCGCTCATGGGGTCCAACTTCACCGACTACGTGCGCGAAGCCCACCGCTGCCTGCGCCTCGACGGCACGATCCACATTTGGGAAGCCGCCAGCTACTTCGACGACGTGAGCGCCTTTTGCGCAGCGCTCGGCCGCCTTGGCTTTGAAGTAACCGCACCCAGCACCGAAGGCGCCTTCGTGCGCATCTACGGTATGAAGAACGCTAAGCAGCCCGATCCCAAATCAATATTGCCGTTCCGCGGCTCGGCGAGCTAACCCTAGGCTTTCCAAGCCTGTCGCCAACACACGACTTCAAGCGCTTGCTGCGTCATAGCGTGCCGCAGCCTCGCCACAGTGGCTTGCGCAAATAGAGCAAGAGTCCGAGGCGTCAGCGCCTACGCCGCTACAAGGCGAATCTTGAGCGGCACAGGTGGCTTGGCCTTGATTGTGCGCTTGGGCTTCTGTTTGCCTTCGCGGCTCACGAGCGCTTTGATCTCGGTGACGGCCTTTGCCAGCTCCGCCGGGCTCATGCACTCGATAAAGATCAGAATGCGAAAGAGTTCTTCGGCCGATGCGCCCATCCCCGCGCCAGTGCCGTTGCCCGTTGCCCAGCGCGATGCTTGCTCGACCGAGACATTCATGGCTTCTGCCACTTGCTGATTCGACCAACCGACATGGCCGCGCAGAAACTTTACTTCTTCGGCAGTCAGCGGGGCGGGTTTAAAAACCAGTTGACGCGCGATGGCACGCATGAGCACCAGCGGCTTGCGCAGCTGCAGCGCTTCTTCGCCGCATTGCTTGCAAGCAATGAACGTACATCCTTTGAGTGTCACCGAGGTGAGGCCAGATTCCACAAAGAGGTGATCACGTTTGATGAGTTTGGCTTGTTGGCTGCCACAGACAAAACACTTCATTTGATCCTCACGGTGCTAATGACGATGAGCGCGTTGCCGGCTTCATCAAGGGTAACGGCAAACACGATGCGCACGCCTTGCGCTTCAGCGGTGTAGCTCCACGCGGCGAATTCCGCACGATAATCAGAGATGGCATAGCGACCGCCAGTCAGCACACGATGCACATCGTCCAATGACACCACACGGCTTGCCATGCGGCTCCGTGCATGCGCCGAGTAGATGACCGTATGTTGACTCAGACATTCTTGCACAAAGCGGCGCAGCTTTGCCATGTCGATCGGCTTGGCCGGATTGAGCACTCATGGAGTTTAGGACCATTTGACAAGTTGTCAATGTGCCAATGAGGTCATTCCACGCAGGGGCGTTGCCCAACGCACACGACGGTGTCCTACAAAGTCAATCCGCCCGCATCGCTCCGAGTGGCCGGCCTTCGATATCGAGCCGCCTCACGGCGACAATTCAACCACGGTGATGGAAGCGTTTAAGTTCGGCCTCGCTGAAGGTCAGCGTTCACGCACGTCCGAAATTCTCCGTCGCGTCATTTCGTCGCCACACGCGCAACAGCTCGCACTGGCGGCCGCGCCGTGCTAGGCAGCATGTATGGCGGCGGTACGGGGCAAAACGGCAACCAGGGCACCTGCAGGGCGTAGCAGCGAGGTCGTGCAAGCGGCCACGCCGCCGATGCTCGAAGGCGTCAAAATATTTTCATCCACCACGCCAGACAAGCGCAACACGCTGGGCGAGGCTGCCACCGCTTGGCTCACTGAGCAACGCGGCCGCATCGTGATAGATGACATCAACGTCACGCAATCAAGCGATGCTGAGTACCACTGCGTTTCAATCCTCTTGTTTTATCGCTACCACGCCACGGCTACGACGCGGCAAACCGAGCAGCCGTTGCAGTAAGCGCTGCAGCTTCAGCGGCATTGCGCGCGACAAAACGGAACCGCGGCACCTGCAACAAAACACAAAACGACTCGGCCATTTCTTCGGTCGCGTTGCGCTCTTGGAAGAAGCGCACGATTGCCGATTGATGCCACGCAGCGCGCCGACCAACCGCACGCGCCAACGCCGTACCCAACTCCTTGTAGCTGCCACCGTAGTGTTCGGCCGCGTTGCGCGCCAACTCCAACCACCAAGCGGGGAGGTCGACACTCTTGCCACGTTCACGATCACGGCTGCCGCGAGTCACCATTTTGATGCGAGCAGTGTAGTTGAAATCAGGCCCGAAACCGCCCTTTTCGATTGCGTCGCATAATCCCAACTATGTCAACTAACATATTGTTATTATTAATAATATTACATTTTAATCTGACAGTCAATTTAGTCATCTCCATCTCTGCGTACCTCTATCGGTCCAGGCATAGATCGCGGTGCAGGAGGCGGCGGCGCAGGATTCATTCCGTGTTGCGATGATTCAATTTACGCACTCGCGCTGATCTGCGGGATGAGCGCAAGTCTAGCTGCCGCCAAAGCTCTATTCGTGAGCAAAAACTACGGCGCAATTAGGGACGACGACGTGTTCAACACAAGCGAATTCAACGCCATCGAGCGAGATATTGTCGCAGAAACCGTCGACCCCAAAGACAAAGAAAAGTTAGCGCAGTGCCTCTACCGTCGCTACATCACGGTCCAGCTATGGGGCATTTACCGTAAGCACTTTGACGAGCACGAACGCAAAGCCAAGATCATCAAAGTCGGACAAATATTATTCATGCTATTCCTTCTTCTTTTGATGTTGATCGGCATCTCGTCTGCTGCAGCAGCGCTCACCCAAACAGGCACGCCATGACGCAACCCGAACCACCACCACCGCAGCCGGCGCCACCGCCACAACCACAACCACAGCCGGCACCGCCGCCACCTCGCTCCATGCCTGGCGACATCGAGCCATTACGCAAAGGCGATTAGAAGTTTTTCGCAAGCAACGCACAGGAGCGTTGCCATTCGCCAGCAGCCCGCCGAACGTCAAAGCGCAAAAAACGCCACCATCCAAGAAATGGCAGCGTCGCAAATGCGAACCTGTGAACTAGCGCAGGAACAGTGCAACAACCGCAAGCACCAGATCGATCACGCGAGTGATCAGCCTGTGCTTACAATTGCAGTGCTTTAATTGCTTTTGGGCCATCCGCCCTCCATTGGCAACGGGTTTTTACCTTTGTCCAATTTCGAAATTGCAGCAGCATTGCCCACGCGGTACGCTAACATTCGGTAGGTGTCGCGGTCGCGGACACAAGTCCCGGCTGTGAACCCAGCAGGGTATCCTGAGTTACGAGCTCAGGTGCTTTGCCTTATGTACTTGCGAGATTCTACATACAGGCTCCTCTTCCACCCTTATCCTCATTTAACGTGACACACGCAAGCATGTATCGGATCTCCACCAGTCCCTTGCCCAAGGTTAAAACTGTCCGGAAACCGGACAATATACAGCACGACATCAAAACGCATGATAGCGATCCGCTGGCGAAATCGTCAACTGATCAGCTGTCCAGCAAGTTTCTTGCTCCATCGAAGCGACGGAGAGCGCAAGTCATTCCGTCATCGATAGATCGTGACCGTTGTCCGATAGTCAGTGGTCGTCGCAACGCCCGCAGCGTCGAATGCTGTAAAGACGCCGCCGCATTGCACAACCAGTTTGCCGTCGCTGGTGAATCTTCCGCTGCGATGAGCCCAATATGTTCCAGCCGCGGGCATCGGAGTTCCCGTTTCGCTACAGGTATAGCCATCTTGGCAGACTGTCGCTGGGTAAACGGCAATCGTTGTCTCAACCCAGTAATCGTCGTTGGGTGCAACGTTGGGAATCACAGCGTAGTAGTCATCGGCGACGGTCTTTGCACCGTTGGGAGCAACTACAGTGCGCGAGTGCTTAACGCATTGCACAGGCGTCCCGACCAAGGCGCGCGGCGCATCGACAGGCGCCGTCACTTTGCTATCAATCGAGATACTCGCATCTGAGCCAGTGTTGCCGGCTGAACTGCTGCAGGCTGCCAAAAGCAGAAGCCAAATTTCTATCTTCATCGCTATCACACTCCAAGCCGCGCCCATCGCGGACCGCGATTGTACAGACTGGCCGTTCACTAGCCGGCGCATTTTTTTGCCAAAATTTCTGCCATTCGGAACTATCCAAACGTCGGACAATACACGGAGGATGAGTGATCAATTCTCCAGCAGCGGCGGCGGACTCACTGCCACCTTGCCCATGGCCCGATACTCGGCCTTGCCGCCGCGCACGAGGTGGGCGTGCTGAATGTCGCCGCCTTCACTCGCTGCCAAATACAACGCGCTTAGCACGGCGTTGCGAATGTTGGCGCCGCTCATATCGGGGAAGCGCCGAGCAAGGTCGGCCACGTCGATATCGGCAGCCAACGGCGCGCTACCCGCATGCAGCATGCGGTGCCATAGCTCCGCACGCTCGGCTTCGTTGGGCAACGGCAACACAATGTGCATCGCCAATCGTCGATGCATGGCCGGATCGATCGCCTCGGGCTGGTTGGTGGTCAGAAACACCAAACCGTTGAAACGCTCGATGCGATTGAGCAGATAGTTCACTTCCATGTTGGCATAACGATCCGACGCGGTGCGCACGGCTGCACGCTGACCAAACAACGAGTCGGCCTCATCGAAAAGCAAGGCGCAACCGTCGGCTTCGGCGGCCGCAAATACCTTCCGGAGGTTCGCCTCGGTTTCGCCGATCCACTTCGACACCACGCGCGACAAGTCGACCGCAAACAACGTCCGCCCAAGCACGCGGCAGATCACGCCAGCGCTCAAGGTTTTGCCAACACCCGGCGCGCCTGACAGCAACACCACGGTGCCATTCGCGGGCGCGAGCTTCGCGCCGTAGCCCCATTCGTCACGCACGCGCATGGTAGCGCGACACCTTGCCAGCAACAGCAGCACCTGCTCACGCGCAGCCTCTGGCAGAACCAGATCGTCCCATGTCTGACGAGTCTCCACGCGCGTGCAAAACGCTTCCAGCTCAGACGCCTGCGCTTCCGTCGCCGACTGCAGCGCCGCAACAAGCACGGCCTCGTCGATACGTTCACCGTGCCACTCGGCCTCGCGCCTAGCTGCCAATTGCAACGCTCGCCAAATGGCACCCGTGCGCACCGCAAAGCGCTGCGCAAGCCGATCGCGCATATCCGGATCAAGCGGCGGCAATGGCAACCGCAGCGCCAACTCATCCCACAACATCGCGCGCGCGCCTGCATCAGGCACGGGCCAATCGGCGCAGATGCCCGGTTGCTGTGTGGGCACGCTGCCGCGCTGAGTCACCGTCGCAAACACTGCGAACGCATGTGCGTCGACAAATTCCGCGACGGCCGCCAGCGCGGCCGCATCATTGCGCTGCCACAGCGTCTCCACGTTTTCCAACAGCACGGCGCTAACATCCATGAGCGTGATGTGCGCGCGAAAATCCTGCAACAGCGCACGCACAGCGGCCGCATCCGTTGCGCCTTGCAGATCCGCCCGCCACAATGGAAATATATTTGCCCAAGCACACGCAAACGCGCGTCCGGAATGCGCGGGACCGTGCAACTGCAACAGCACTCCAGGCATAGTGCGGCAACTCCTCAGGCCATTGACGATGGGCTGCTGCGCATCGCCCGTAACCACTCGATCAAAACCGACAATCGAAAACCGCGCATCGTGCACCAGTGCGCCGGTAAAAAACGCGACCAGCGCCGCCGCGGCACGCCATTCGGTATGCATGCCATTGTCGTCGCCAACACGCTGCAGCAGACCGTGTGCGAATAGCTTGGAGGTGCGCAGCGCCAAGACAAACCCTCGCTCCTCTACGGTTGTGGCAAAGCGCCGCAGCCGCACGAACAATGCGGTTGAAACGCCACCGCGCGGCGCATCCAACGTCACCTCATCGAACAACGCAGGCTGCACTGCCCATGCCACGGCCAGCCAAGCGAATTCAATCTCATCAGCGGAGAGCCCCAGTAACGCGGCCAGGTGTTGCTCCGGCAGCGCCGTGACCAACGTTGGCAATCCACTCGACGAGTGCTGCTTGGGCATTTCTTCCGGCGGAGGCTCAATGCGCGCACGCAGGGCTTCAAGTTCGCTGCGCAGCAGCACTAACCGTTGGTCCGTTGTCGCTGGTCCGTGCCCGCCGTTGTGTGCGCCTGAGGGAATGCCAAGCTCACTGAGCGCATCTACATGCGCGGCAGGCACCGAGCTAACTGCGCCACAACCTGCCCCACCTTGCCGCAGCTCGCGCTGCAGCGCAATTTGCGCTTCGACGATTGCCATACGCAAACTAACATTCAACGCAACACAGGGTCGCGCATCCGGCGCTTCGCCCAGTGACGCATAGTCGTCATCGGCGGCAGTCATCTATGCCTGTTCCTGAATGGCGTCACTCTGTCCAGGCTACGTCGACATAGCTCGGTGGCCAGTCGGGAGTTTCGCAGTTGTAGCCTTTGGCGGCTTGATCTAGAGCGTCGTTGTAGAGCGGCACTGCTGCCGGGCCGAGCAGGTAGACAGAGTCGTTAATCGGCTTGATGAACAAGTGGCCGCGCACGTTGCTGTGCGCACCGGGATTATTGGTTACGTCAAGCCCAATGACGTTGGAGAGACTTGGGGCCGTTGCCAATGCTTGCATGCCTACTGCGGTAATCCGATCGCCCAGTGCGCCGCTTCTCAAATTCGTTAAGTATGGACACGCCGCCATCAATGCTGCTTCGTGGTCACCTGAGTCACCATCTAAAAACAACGTACGAATCTGCTGCAGCTGAGGCATTGCGAATACGTGTTCAAGGCAAAGCGGTTCGCATAGCCCAAGGTGAAGAATCGGCGCGAGCGCACAAAGCTCAGCACCGAACTTGAGGAATGTTTCGCCGGTAAGCGTTATCCCTGAGATCATGCCGAGGTGATATCGATAATCTTGTGCAATCTCCGCAATGCGACCGGCCCATTCGCGACCATGCTTTTCAGGCAATCGGCGCTCAAGTGAAAAGTAGCGGTCGTCCTCTTTCAGGGTCAGCTCGCCTGGATCCAGAAGCGCCAGAGAAACTTCAAGCAATTGCGCCTGCGGATGACCTTCAGCCTTCCATTCCAGCAGCAGTTGCCGTCGCGCAGTGATAGAAGCCGGATTTGCGATCACGTTGGCGAATGCGTTCATTGTGTTGGCTCCGTGTCATCGCTAGCGTTTGATTGGCGCGTCGCACGACCGACACCTTCCATAACATCAGCGTTCGGCGAATCGGCCGAAAGTTTTGCCGCGTTTCGGTCACGGCGATTCTTCAAATCCTCGGCTTCTTGCCTTTGCGCCTTGCTCTTGGGATCCATCACCACATTCACATTCTCCCCAGCCGCGATGCCGATCACGCGTACGCGGCCGGTGCCAGCATCCTCCAGCACTGGCGCCCTCGTCCCGCGTTGCGCTTGCATGCGCATATCACCAAGCACGCCCTTCACCGTCGGGCCGCCGCCGGCGGCGTTGCGGCCTGCGGCGGTGGTGTTCGTGCTGCCGAGCGCGGTCACCAGCACATCATAATGCACATTGTACAATTCGCCACCCTCGGCGCTGCCGTGTAAATAGGTCACCTTCGCGCCTTTGCCGTCGGGCACAATACGCACAATACGATCGGTCGCCACCTTGATGTCGTCGTACGACCGCAACGCATCTTGCACGCGGTCGAGGTTTTCGATCGTCGCATATTGATCCTCGGGACTGGTGCGCCGCTGTGGTTCCACTTGCCGCTTTCCAGGATGCGCCTTCGAGCCTGGCTCGCCAGGCCCAGGCAACTTTTCGCCACCGCTCGAACTCGCCAAATCTACACGCACCGCGCCTTGCTTCACGGCTTCCACCGCCGCCCATGCGCCCGTGGGGCCAATGCCCACCACCAACACGCGCTGGCCAGCCACTGCCTTGGCGTTGCCACGATCGCCGTCGGCACCGCGCAGCATCACTTCGCCATCAAACATACGGCCGTCGGCGAGCATCGTCTTGCGATCTTTGCCTGCCAACAAGCCTTCGCCGAGTTGTCGCGGCGCACCAGATCCTGTGGTGATGTCGGTGTGCGCGGCGTAAATAACGCGCGCTTGGCCATCAATGATCACCGTCGCGCGTACGGGATATTTAGCCTGGTCAACCGCCCACGGCGCCGCGTCAGGTGCCAAGTCTTTTATCGTTTCCACGTGCAATACCTCGCCGTCAACCGCCGCCATCCCGTGCCGCTGCCGCGAAATATCCATCGCGTCGCGCAGCTCGGCCGTCTCCATAAACTCACCTGCATCTTCAACCCGATTACGCAGCGTGCCATCGCCGCGACCTTCCGCATCGCTAAACGCCGGATGCGCATCTTGCGCGCGATCAAACACCGCCGCCCGCTGCCCCCATTTGCCCGCCAACCGCGCCAGCAAATCGCTACGGCCAAGAATCAGCACGTGCCGTGGGTCAAGCCACCCATCAGCGGCCGGTTTCACGCCCAGCGTGGCGACATCGGCGAGCGCCGCCATACCGTCGCCGGAAATGAGCCGATCGGTCGTGAAGACCTCGGTTGCCAGCACGGTTGCTTTGACACGGTCGGCAACTTCCGACCGTGCAGCGCGCGCGGCCTCCGCTTGGGCATGACTACGCGTTGCCTTCGCATTCGCTTCGATGCGCAAGCGCACCGCCGGCCCCACCACATTGCGCGCCCCTGGAAACACAGCTTCGAGCTCCCGCAACCGTGCTTCCACATAGCCATGGTCGCCACCGAGTTGCAGCTGCGCCATCAACTCACGCGCGCGTGTCACCAAGCCACGGCGTCGCAATGACTCGCCCTGCGCAATCTGCTCACTGCCTTTACCCGATGTGCCCGGCTGGTCGCGCAAGGCCATGCGCGCATCGAGTTCCGTGATCGCCGTGAGCTGTACTTCTAAGTCACGCACCACCACGACATCCTGCGGGCCGTACGGGCGCACGGCATCGGCAGCCGGCGCGTCTGGCAATACCGACGACGCGAGCTGCTTGCTTGCCGCAACCGCGTTCGGCTTAGCTACCTTCTCGGCAGCTAACACGTGTTGCGGATCAAAGTGTTGCCCATCTAGCACCGCCAAGCGTGCACGCACTTCTGCCGCCAAGCCTGCCGGCAGTGCCGCAAGCTTTGCCTCGCGCGCGGGCCCAGCCTCGGCCAACCCCATTTGCTCAAGTCGCAGATTAATCTCGGCATCCATCCGCGCGTGCCACTCGGCCTTGCTTTGCTCAGCGGCGCGCGCACGCACTTCGCTTGCCTTACCCCCGCCACCATCGGCCGCGGTCGGCATCACAGCAACGCCGGCAACCTTTCGGTGGCCCATCATAGCATCTAGCCCGCCAGCATCCGCCGACGTTCGCAAGCCATGCGCCTCCGCGACCTTCGCCACAATGCGCCCCAACGCTTCCGGCACTTGCTCATTCGTCAATCCATCAGATACCCACACCGTTTCCGCCTCGCCCTCGCGTCGATGCGCAGCCATAGCCCCCTCAGGTGTCGCCTGCGGATCAACCACAACAATTTTCAAGACTTTGCCGTCGGGCAATGGCACCTTGAGCGTGGCGCCTTCCACCGTTGCGCCAGTATAGCTGGTCGACGTTTGCGCCAGTTCATGTAGCGCTCGCTCGCAATTCGCTTTCGTCAATGGCGCTGCACCACGCGAACGCTCGCCGTGTGCACTGCTATTCGCAACGGCGCCGTCATGTGCAGCAACGTGGACATGCGCGCGCTCCCAAGCAACCGTGCGCGCCTGAGCTTCCGAGCGCACCGTCCGATGTTGTGCGTCTACATCAATGCCGTGCGCCCACAGGTGCTCGGCCCATGCCGCACGGCCCGCCGACGCACCTTGATACTGATCTTCCTTGAGTGCGTTGTAGCGGCGGTTGGCCTCTTCAAAAACTTTGACCTGTGCGGGCGTCGCATTCGCAGGCACTTCGCCTGGCCATACATCGTCGAAATGGCGCGGTGCCTGCCCGGCCGCTGGCGCCGAACTCGGCCGATCCACCGCACGCACTTCCACGCGTTGGCCGCCGAATTCCACAAACCACCGCGTCGGCGGCGCAGCATCGGCCGCGGCGCCAGGTGCGGCGCCCGACTTGCCAGCATTCGCGACGCCTGCATCGGCCGTTACCTGAAACCCGGCAGCCTTGACCCGGGCCAACACCGCCGGCGCATCATTGGCAGCGACGGTCCACAAGGTACCTGCCGTGTTGTCGGCTTCGAGGCCAGCCATGCGCAGCTTGGCTTGTCGCGCCACTGGTCCTTGCATCTCAGTGCGCGCCGCGGCATTGCTTGCTGCCAGCTTATTAACTTCCGCCGGGCTCAACTTGCTTTGCCCGCTGGCTGCCAGCGCGCCTTCCCGCATCAGCAACTCTTGCTCGTGGGCCAAGCGCGCTTCGTATTCAGCAAACCGCGCCAACGCTTGCTCGGGCTTCTTGCAGTCAGAGCCATCGCGCACCACGGCGCGCGCCTGCGCTGCACCCTTAGTAGCGGCGACGTGTTGCTCAAGCTTCGCAATGCGTGCTTCAAGTTCGCCCGAACGCGCACCAATGAACCGGCCCACTGCGAGCGACGCGCCTTGCAACAACCACTCGGTCGCCGTCGTCGTCGATAACGTGCGCGCCTTGTCGTGCAGCGCCCGCATCGTCACGTAGTTCACGGCAGCCGCGGCCACCGTCTCAAGGCTGATCTCCACCCCGGCCTTGAGCACCATCGCGCCACCGCGCATGCTCCACAGCGTCGCCGCCTTCTTCTCTAAATCAAGCAGCTTGCCGCCACGCGCAAACAACCCATGCAATGGCCGCAACGCCACCGACACTGCCAGGTTGCTCAGGAATGAATCGCTGATGCTGCTTTCGCCACCGCTCAACACGTAATCTGCCGCTGTATTGAGCCCAGCCTCCACCCCCAGGCCGGTCACGAAACCGGCGAACTTCCAGCCCAGCGACGCGGTCCGCACTGCGCCGACTAACGCTGGCAACTCGGGTAGGCCAAGTGCCACCACTGAGCGCCCCGCCGCCGAGGCTAAGCCGCCCGTGAGTACCGAGATTTCCAGCATCGCCGTGCTGTGCAAGATCATCGCGCTACAAGCTGCGCGTGCCGCGCCACGCGTAATCGTGTCTTGTGCTTGCTCAAACACCTGCATCAAATGCGTGCCGGCAATGAAGTCTTGAAATTTCTCGGCTGCGATAGCGACCGCGGCCATCCGCGCTGCGGTGTATTGCGCATGCGTACTCGACGCCGTCGGGTTAATCCGCTTATCGATATTCGCGCGCGCTTGATCGTAATAGCTGCCAAATGCCAACGCGACGCCGCGCAACCGTCGCAACTCGCCCGGCGTTTCATGCAACGTTTTGTTGAAGCGATTGCCAAAGAACGAGGCCACACCGGAATCAACGTCGGCGGCCATGTCAGCCAGCGATGCCAACTGCGCGGCAATCGCTTGGTTTTGAACATGGAATTTCAGTTCCTGGGCTTCGACCAACAAATCCAATGCATCTGATGATGCCGCGGCGGGATTGCCTTGACGATCGTACTGCATGTCACGCTGCGCGGCCTGCGCCCGGTCAGCAATGGCATCACCGCGGGACTCTAAGAAATCACCATTGGCATTGTTGATCTCCCCCGCCAACGCACGCGATTCGGTGGCCGATGCGGCGGCGATACGCAACAGCAACTTCTGCTGCAACGCGCGCGGCGCGGCCAATGGGGCTGGATCGGTATCGGCCTTCGCCATCGCTTCAACGTAGGCAACAATTGTCCCCACAAAGATATCGTGCTCGCTGCCTTGGCTTTGCTGATGCCCGGCCGCCATCGTTAGCACCATGTCGAGTTCGCCCGAAGCATCGCTCAACGTTTGAGTTTGCACCAACGCGCGCGCGCGGACGTGCGCATCCTTGATGGACGCTTTGCTTTGCAACTTCGCAACCTGGCCTGCGATGCGCGTCTGCGCGCTCACCAACCACGACACCGCCGCCCCTAACTGCCACCCAGTAAGACTCTCTTGCGCGTGAGCCAACAAGCGCGCACTCTGCTGCAACCGGGTCAGCAATTCAGCATCGCTCACCTTGCCGGCACCGGCGTCCGCAAGCGCAGTATCCCACAACACGTCAAGCGTCACGCGACGATCGCCCGCCGCTGAAACGATAGCCATCAATGCACTGTGTAATACCGCTTGCCCATGCGCACCGCACGTCTGCGCCAAATGTTGGGCGTGCCGCGTCAACGACATGAGCGCGGCACCGGTCGCGGCCGGCAAGGCGCCCTTATCCGCACGCAGGAGGCTTTCGATGTTGTGCAAGCCGGCTGCAGCGGCATCTGCCGCGCCGTCGGCGTTGCCGTGATGCGCTTGATTCGTGAGCGTTACATCCCAGGCTTTTACGAGATCGAGCAACTCGTGCGCACGCGTGGCGCGCGCGGTTTGCTCAGCCTGCAACCGTTGATTTTCCTCGGTGAACGAAGCCCCTTTCGCCTGCGGATGCGGTGTGCCATCAAACGCGACCGTTGGCGGGGCAAAGCCAACAGGCTGCTGCCGCGGCATCGTATCGAACCGTGGCAATGGTTGAAACTCCGATCGCCGTGGGGCCAACGACGCGGGGTCTGCGGCAAGTGCAGGTGCAGGCGCCGCCGCCGCGGCGCGTTGTGAGGCCGCAACAACTTGCGCACCAGGCGCGCGCGAAATCCCTCGCTGTGCATCGTCGCGCGCTTGCGCGATAGGCGCCCGCGAAATGCCGCGCTGTTCGTCATCGGAAAACCCTAGCGATAATGGCCGCGATGCCAACGATGTTGAACCGCTTACCGTGTGCGTTGCAGCGCTGGCGCCTTGCCGCTTCGCGAGTACATCCAGATGCTGCGCTACCGCGAAGTACATTTTGACGGCAGCCAGCGTATCCGGCGCACGGTTCGCGTTGCGCAGCCGCTGCAACCCGCCCGAGTCACCTGCGGCATTGACGCGTGCCGCAATGCTCGCCAACACATCGCGTAACAGTTGCCGTGCGCGCGGTAGATCTTTGGCGGCGCAAGCTGCATCGATCGCGGCGGCTTGCGCGGGTTCAATCACGGCACGCAACAGATTGACCGCAACCTTTGGATTGAACCGCTCGAAGTCGGCCGGCACCACCACGGGTTCCGCATGTACAGCACCAGGACTGTGCAGTGGCGCAACCGGCGGCTGCGCCTTCATCTGCGCGATCGACGGTTTGTATTGAGGTGGCGCAAAGTTGCCGAATAGACCGAGATTTACAGTCGGAGCGGCGCCTGCGCTTTGCGGGCCCGCGCCTTGGTGCTGTTGCTCCGCGGCGCGCCGTTTCGCTTCTGCTTCTTGCGCGGCCGCGCGGGTCTTCGCCTCTGCTTCGGCCTGTTTATCCTTGGGCTGCTGCTCGCTCATGAACAAACCGCCCGATAAGACAATGACCGCAACGCGCACGCGACACCCGCGCTAACCGGCGCCCAGTGATCCACGCTATGCACATGCTCGCTCACCACGTCGCGTCTACCAGCATACCGGCGCATATCGCCAGCCCGCGTGGGAAGTTGCGTTCTATTTGTATATTTCTGCGCGCACGACAAAACCGCCAACGCAAAGACGCGATTGCCGGCGCCATGGCTACCCTCGCCCCAGAGTCGCCGGAGTGGCGCCCTGCCCCATGCGCTGCCGACAGTGCTCGACCACCTTGCGCAAGCTCTCCACGGTGCAGCGCCATGCGTGATCATCGTGGCACGTGTGGCCCGGTGTATTGCGCAGCGCCACGGCAATATCTTCGGCTTCCATCGCAATCACGGTCACTTCACCGCCATGTTCCGCGTAGTCGGCGAGGTCTTCGACCTGCAACAACGCTTCGCGAACCAAGTCCACCAGCTCGACAAACACCACACGCGCAGACAATTCCACCAATGCAACCCGTGCACCTTCAAGCATGCTCAACAACGCAGCCTGCGGCGACACGTCCGGATCCACCGAACCTTGCCGCGGATGACCATCTTGGGGTTCCATAGCTCATCCCGCCTAGTTTAATTGTTCCTGTAACGCCGCTGAACAGTCAGATTCCCCCAAATTCAACAGCGCGCAACACGCAACCATGGCCATCACTCCAGCAGCGCGGCCAGGAATATTTACCAACAACACGCCACCTACTGAGCCTTAAGCCGCTGGCGCAGCAACTCGCTATAGCGCGTCATACTGGCGTTGAGGAATACGCCGTTGGCGATCGTCAGCCTTTCATCGTCAACCGTTACGATGCCTTGTGAAATATCCGGGAACACGAGCATTGTCGCAACACTAATCGCATCAAGCAACTTCAGCTTATTCGCCAGCCCCTCCTGCAGCGCAACCTTGAAGCGCTCACGTGACATGCTTAACAACTTGTCATCGGGACTCGGACGTTCAGCAACTTCGGGCCACGTCGCAACCGCCGCAACAACGTCAGCAAACATTGCATTACTCCGCGCCGCCTCCAACAGCTGCCGGTTCGCCTCGCATGCACGCAGGAAATCGAGCCCCGCAACCGACAGGGTTTTGCGCAAGCTAGCCACTTTATCATCGCGATCTGCCTTTGCTAAAAAGCAGGTCGGACGGGAAGCGATGCTGGGATCGCAATGAAATTCACCTCCAACATCCAGGCGTGACAGCAAAGTTGCTTGGCGAAGATGTTCAGCATCGACGGCGGAAACAGGCGGTCGCGGCTCCGTGCGAGGCATCCCGCAGGCACTTGCCGGGGCAGTCAAAAGCACCAATCTCAATAGGCACCAAGCCGCCAACGCGAATAGCCCTCGGCGTCTTGATTCACTGCACTGATATCGCATAGTCCACTCCAATGCCGTGCTATTCAAATCGCGTAACGAACGCCGCTGTGTAGTCGGATTCTTCTAAGTTTAACAGCGTGCCACTCAGCGTCGCCAATTCGGCATCGTCAAGAGTCGCAAGGCTTCCCGCAATTTGTGGGAAAACTTTAAACGCGGCCTCCTTTATCGCTTCCATCAGGCCCCCTTGCCGCAACAGGCTGGACCTGACCGCGGCCTCGAATTCGGCGCGAGCAGCGAGAAGCATTGGCCCCGTTGGCCCGGTCAACCCCACGGCAATCTCCGCAAGCATTGTGGCAAACTGCGGTTTTCGCGTGTAGGCCGCTTGCAGCAACGTTTGATTTGCTTGGCAAGCATTGAGGAAATCAAAACCTCGATCAGAAACCGTGATGCGCCCATTTGCCAACATCTCGTGGCGCTCCGCTGCCGACAAAAAGCAAGTTGCTGTCGGAGTTGTTGGGTCACAATGAAAAATTTTTTCCGTTTGCGTAGGTACGGCCAAATGGGTCGCGCGAATGTACCAACGTACATCGGCTTCGCTGACGAGTCGCTTTCTTTCAACTTCCTTTGCTTTGCACCCGAACATGCCCACCGCCGTCAACAGGCTGAGCCACATCCGTCTCATGGCAGCACTTCCACGTCACCGAACGTGCGCTTATGCCGCGCCAATGCAAACGGAATCATCTCCTCAGAAACCCAGCCCAGTATCTCGCGCCCACCGCGATCAGGCTGATCCGGAACAGTCAGCGCGCCTTTCATGTTTGAATGAAAGTCGCGCACTCTTGCTAAACGCTTCTTGCCACCTTGGTCGGGGTCCTTGGCCCATACGAGGCGCTCCGAGAAATCCGCCGAATACGGCGCATCATATTCGCCGATCGTTGCGACCTCTTTCATAAATTTTGGCAGATAGTTTTGCAGCATCGCTACATATCCAGCCTCGGAAGCGTTCAAAAAAGCGCTGTCGGCTAATGCCAGCTCTTCATCCGTAACAGCGCTGAGCCCATGCGTGATTTGATTAAACGAGTGCTGAGAGCCGGCCTTGATTGCAACCAAAAGCGCATCAGCGGAGCCAATGCCAGGCTTGAGGTGATCAAGTAAATTTTTCTTTGCTGGCGCAGCAAGTTTACCAACCACACCCATGGCATCCGCTGCGCCTTTCGCTGCCGCGGCCGTGGAGGCGGCATGCTCAGCGATGCCAGGCTCCGAAGGCAGCCCCTTCTTCCAAAGATCCATCTCTGTAGGAGCTTTGCCGGCAACAACTCTCCCTGCACCCTTAGCAGCAAAAGAGACGATCTGCCCCATGCCAAACCCAAACAACATCTCCACCAACGCCATGCCAAAAGCCTGGTCAGCATCGTAAGCAGCCTTCAATCGTGCACGCTCAGACTCGCATGCCGCCAAAAAGTTCGTCCGCGCCGTCGAAACCGCAAATCGCGTATTGATCAACATCTCCTCGCGCTCACTCGATGTGAGAAAGCATTTTTCATCAACAGTGGAGTTCGCATGGCAAGTAACCGGCCCACGCCCCTTCGCGTCACTGACGCTTGGCCCTAACGGGAGGGACGTTATATCGCGCGCCGCACCGTCGTTATTTACCTGAATGGCCGCTGCGTTCTTTGCCGTATACGAAAGCTTCCCAACGCAAACCACAACCTCGCGCGCATCCTCCCCATGCTCGCCGCTCACAAATATCCGCCATGTCACGTCGGCGACATAGGAACCGTCATCTCTTTGTACGGCGTTTTTGTATCCAATCTGAACATTGCCAACTGCACCACCTGCTGCGACGCTGCTAATGCGTTCACCCTTTTCAATGCGCGCCTTCCAACCGCGTGCCAACGCCACACGCTGGTCGACGGGTAATAAATCCGCAACTCGAACCAGCTCCTGGATCAAGGCGCCCTCGGAAAAATCGAGAATCTTTATACCCGTCGGCAGCAACTGAAATTCAGGGGGCGCGGCAGCAATACCCTTTGCGTCCTTCTGGTGCGCTATCGGCCGCGGGTTTACAGTGTCGCCATCTACGGCAGGCTTGGCGGCGACCGCCGAAGTCGTTGCACTAGCGGTAGAAGTTGGCGTCGAGGACGATGCGAGCTGCAACGCATTCTGAACAAAGCCATTGCCAAGCCGCGGATCGCGTTGCGCATCAAGCAATAATGGCGACCATGCGGACTGCGGGATCGTTTTCAGCAACGCCGCCAACTCCTCAATTGACGGAGCTCCTTGCGCCAAAAGGCGTCGCCATGCTTTTCCACCCGGGACCGCAAGCACGGCATCGGCGTGCGCACCAACGGCACCGGAAGCGGTGTTTGAATTTGCGCTTACGTGCCCGTTGCCATTCTGTTGATCATGCATAGAGACCTCCCCTGTTCTAACCGTCATTCCGCGCGCTGCTTTGGCCGTCCATTGTACGTCGATGTGCGAGCCCAGCTTCCTGCTACCAGGCCTTGCTGTAGCCAACGCCAATCGAATCCGGCGTTGCAAGCACAGAGTATTTCGGACTTTGTGCCACTCGCGCCGGGCTACGGGCCACGGCCCAATAATAAATGCCGGTGAGCAGCAACGAGCTGCCACTCGCGGCATAACCGACAAGCATTGCTGCTCGGTCGCCCTTGATGGCACCCACGGTGCCTACAACTGCGAAGTCGACGACGGACAAAACACCCAGTCCGATAATCAGCTTATTCTCCAACGTCAACCCCCGAGGGGTGCTGCTCAAAGAAGGCGCGCGCGCCACCGTTACTGGCGCTGGCGCTGCCTTGCTTGGCATTGACGCGACAACCGCTTCTGCACGCAGACTCGGCGCGCTCAAATCTTTCACGGTCGCATCATCGCGCCCGTCGAGAAATTTCACGAGCTTGCTCAGGCGTTCGTCTCCTCCTGCCAGTTCGGCAGCATTGAGCACAATGCGTCCACGCCGCTTCACCTTGCCTGCGCCTGCAACATCGTAAAGCGTCCCCGTAACGTAGACCTGCTTACCTTCCGAGGTAATCGTAAAGATTGCGGCTTGAACAATGTCGTGATGCCCCTGCGCTAACTTCACCGTAAGCGCAGCCTCTTGTTGCTGCGCTTCGCGCGTCACAAACGACCAGCCCACCCAATCCTGCACAACCAGCGACGTATCAACATCCCACTGAATCACGAGCTGCGTTGTCTGCTTTGCTTTTACAACGGCGGCGTACTCGCGGACAACGCCGCCAGGTGCAACCACCAGCACGCGATACGTGCCCGGTATCAACGACAGCGTCTTTCCTTGGATCAGGGGCGCGCCGTTAACGTACATGGTCAGCCCAGCTTCACTTGAACGCACTGCTAACGAACCCAGCCCATCGCGCTCCAACGCGCGCCGCGTCGTCTCATACAGCGTCACGGCTTCGCCGCTGAACTGCTGCTGTTTTCCGATTGGACGATCCGGAAAGGTGCAAATCTCTTCACTCATGAGCGCGTCGCGTCTCGCAGCGTATTCAGCAGCTTTGGAAGTCGCCTTTTCGCCTTCGCTAAGCCGCTTGTTTGCCAGCGCTGCGTATATCAACGCACGACGATACTGATCTTGTGTCGCGAGTTCCCGCACCAACAACAAAGGGCTCTTGCGCAACTTTGCCAACGTTGCATCGAAAGTCTTTTGCGCTTCCTCGAAGTTGCCATTTGACCACGCCGAGAATCCGTATTCGACATCTTTGTTCAACCCCTCGGCGGTGTAGGAATTCAGCGGCACCACATCCGTTGCCGCGTGATCAATAAACTCACTCGCCAAAACCGCAGGATCCCAAATGTAGCCTTGTGCCTGCAAAGCCTTGCGCAGATGCCCCATCACCGTTGCCGCCTCTGCCGGCCGCGGGCCAGCGTAGGACTCCAAGGCAATCCGATCAGCCCTTGCAGTGCTCGCCGTGGCAATCATGACCACTGCGGCAACACATAGTAACTTAAGTATTGCTGTGACCCGTGACCGTTTTATCATGGCTTAAACTCGTCTGCGCCTTGGTCTTTGCCTGCGCCCTGCGGACGCGTATTACCGTCGATATCGAACACAACACTCGACGTCGTTGTTGCAGCATCAATAGCTTTACTGCCAACCAGCAAATGATAGTCGAATGGCGCAATTGCCGCTGACTTAAAATTAAGCCCAACGAAGTCGCTTTGTATTGAAGAAGTCTGGGACTGACACTGCCCGCTCGTTTGCGCCGTCGTTGCATTTGCATCAGAGTTTGCGCGATTGCGTGCAATGATATTGTTCAACATCGAGAAGGCCGCGACATCGCAAAGCACGCCGCCGCCGCGCGTCTGCCCGGCGGCCGCATCATTGTCAACCACCGTATTGAACGCAAACATGCTCGCTGACGGCGCAACGTCGAGCTTCACACCACCGACATTGCTTGTGGAAGAGCCGTTGTGGTGAACGATTGAATTGGTGATTGTAAAATTGCCACCGCTCACCGCAATACCACCGTTAACATTGCTTGCAATGATCGAACGATCTAACTTTATTTCACCCCCGCCGACGGAAATGCCGACCCCTGCGCACTGACTCACGGTCACATGTGAAAGCGTCAATGATTGAGCTGAACCGCCAGCGGGAATCAGGATGCCAATGCCGTCCGTGCTTGCAACAGTATTGCTCGCGTTGGTAACTTCTAAATCATACAACTCAGCAGTGCCACCGTTGCCAATCTCCAAGATGGCACCACTGCTCCCACGCGTCCACTTAGTGCCCGCATTGGCGAACATCTTCACAGCGCGTCCTGTAATTGTCGTCTTTACGGCATCTGTGATAACGCCGTTGGCCTTAACGATTTTTTTAGCCGGCAACACCGCGAGTGCGAGCGTCATCGTTTTGCACGGCGCCCCCTTTGTGCAAGCGACACCAGCGCCAGCGCCACCATCAACATACGCCACGTCACCCTCCGCCGCGCAGCTTCCATCAGGTAGGCACACTTCCGAGGCGCACTCACTGTGCGCTTTACATGCGTGACATGTTTGATCAGCACCACAGACCGGCTCAACGCCAACGCAGGCGGCATGATCGGTCGCCGTGCATTCAACGCACGTCCTGCTGCCCGCGACATCGCAGACACCAAGCGGCGCCATGCAGCTCGCATTTGAACTACACGACGCTGCATCGATCGGCGCATCAACCAGATCTTTGCAGTTGTGATTCGGCGCTTCTTCGCAATAGTTTGAATGCACACGCTCGCAGCCGAGCATGCCAACAGTAGCCAAAATTAAAATCTGTTTACGATTCATAAGCCAGGCCTCTCTAAAAAGACTTTGCGAAGCCAACAACCCCGCCACCCGAGGTTGGCGCAAGCATGACGGTCGCGGGTTGTTTGTTTGATCCATGCCACAGCAGA
>Ga0209097_10000840_pt1 | contig 28153 bp, 29 predicted proteins | sample AD_UKC052_MetaG_FD_184419 | JGI IMG/M metagenome (GOLD analysis project Ga0209097, IMG submission 184419) | Active sludge microbial communities of municipal wastewater-treating anaerobic digesters from USA - AD_UKC052_MetaG (SPAdes) (version 2) | ecosystem: Engineered > Bioreactor > Anaerobic >... | reverse complement strand
GCCGTTCCGAAACTACGCATGGTGGAAGTTAGGTTCATGTATGCCTTCACTAAAGGAGGAATATTTTCGTTAAGTTCACGCAGGGTTTGAATAAGCATCTTATAATCAGCGCCATAATTTCCTCCGTTAAAAATAGGCTCCAGCTCTTTCAAGTCGGTTTTTATCTCCAGCGGGGTGATGGGCTTTACCAGATTATCTTTATCAGGAAAATACTTAAAAAGAAAATACATGATAATATCACGCGCCCGTTGATTAAAATGAGGATACATGGTAACCTTGCCGAAAAAATATTTAATATGCGCCATTTCTATCAGCAAGCCGCCAATGCCATCCCAAAGGTTTTCCAGCGAAAACATTCCTTTGCGACTGTTTACCAAAGGTTGATACCCGGGCTGTACAAAAGAACGACCCAACTCGATGGTATGCGGCAAAAACTCTTTAAGAAAACGTTCCGAAAAACTAAACAATTCGGTGGTGGCAATATAGGGAAGCCCATCGGCGGTATGTAGCGCTTTGGCACACTCAATAAAACGATAGCCGCCCACAATTTCCATATCGGCAGGATTCCACACTATCATTTGTTCATAAGGACTCTCACAAATGTCGTATTCATCGATATCAACAGACTTACCCGTTCCGCCGCCGGCATCACGAAAGGTAATTTCACGCAGGCGACCGATCTCTTGCATGACATTGGGGGCGTTATGCGCATTGACGATATAAATATGATTATTTCCAAAATTGGTTTTGCGAAAAAAATATTTGTCTGAAAGTTCTTTTTCCAGAACTGATTTTGACACAGGAGCAATAATATTTTCCATAATTCTATTTTAAAAATTCGGCATCGTGTGACGATTCCAGTTTATAAACATGTTCTTTGACCTTTAGCGCCCATTGCTGGTCGGTGTGGCTCTTATCAAAAAGCTGGTAAGGAATGGGGTTGCCAAAGGTAATATTGATGGTTTTGTTTTTTTGCTTGTACATTTCATCCACAAGGTAAAACATCTCGATATTGGCTTTCACACCCAACTTGCCCCTGAGGCGTGCCAGGTTATAGAAAAAATTTGAATTTCTGCCGTCGATATAGGCGGGGATGATATCACGCTGATACTTACGGGCATATGAAATAAAAGTTTTTTTCCACTCCAGGTCCTGAATAATCCCATGAGCGTGTTTTCGCGAACACAGGCCGGCAGGGAAATACAGCACACTGACATCCGAGGCAAACGTATCATTAATTATTTTAAGATTCTGGGCGTTGCTGCCATGCTTGTTGATGGGAATAAAAAGATTTTTTATGTTTTCCAGGTTCATTAGCAGGTCGTTAACCGGAAAAAGGATATCCGGACGAATTTTTCCGGCTACATGCATCAATGCCACCCCATCGAGCCCTCCCAGCGGATGGTTTGACGCAATCAGTATCCGCCTGTCAGCAGGAATGTTTTCTATTCCGTTAGTATTTAGTTCTTTAATAAACTCTTTGACAATCCGGTCGATAAACTCCAGCCCGTACACATTGCCGTTGCGCTCAATAAAATCGTTAATCTCGTCCTGATGAATTATCCGCTTTATATAACGAATGACAAACCCGGGCAAAAGTTTCAGCAACCGGGGATTTTTCTTGCCGATAACCTTTTCGATCTCGATGAACTTTTTGGAAGCCATGGCAGGCTGCTGGTCGCTGGTACCATCCATAAATGCAAAATATTTTAGAAGTGTAAAGTTAGGTCTTTTTTTGTGAAATTTCAAAAATATGCAAAGTAAGAGCAATTACCTTTTGTCGATAAACTTAACCGGCTTACGGCTCATGGGCGGAAAGGCCATACGGTTTACAGCCTCCGCAGACTGAAAAATTATTTCAGGAACTACCCGTAATTTTGCCCTGAAACGTTCCTGTAGTTTCTTTTCAAAACCTGAAACGTTTTCACGGCATCCGATATAAATACAAATTCTGTCCGTATCAATCTCGTTGGTGGAAACCTCCACCACATAGTTTTCAATAGTATCAAAACCGTCGAGTATGTCATACAAAGAAGCCGGATATAAGGTTGTTCCCTTGTATTTGATCATATGCTGTTTTCGGCCGATAACGGGGCCCAGCCTCATGGTGGTTCTGCCGCAGGCACAGGGTTCGTTATGATGAAAACACACGTCGCCCGACTTATAACGCAGCAATGGCATCCCTTCCACACCCAGCGTGGTAATAGTGATTTCTCCGGCTTCATCATCAGCCACCGGCATATTGTTTTCGTCAAGAAACTCAATGATGATAAGTTCAGGATGGATATGACCGCCCATCCCCTGAGGACATTCGGTAAACCCGGCACCCATTTCTGTGGAGGCGTAAGTAGAAAATAATTTCAGCGGCCATCTTTCGTTAATGCGTGAACCCAGGGTATTAAGAGAAAAATCGGGATTACGCAATGGTTCGCCAATACATACGGCATTTTTTACCGAAGAATTCAGGTAATCAATCCCGTTGGCTCGGGCAAAATCAACCAGCTTCAAAATAAAAGACGGTACGGTAACTATGTAGGTTGGGTTAAACCTCCTGATGGTATCCCAATGCAGCTCGGGCATTCCCGAACCCACCCGGATGACTCCTGCCCCCAGCCGGCGCAACCCCATAAAATAGGCCAACCCTGCCATAAACCGGCGGTCCAGTGTCGTCATCAACTGAAACACATCCTGTTTGCCGGCCCCGGCACAGGCAAAATTCAAGGCCTCGTCGTAGGCAATGCGTTGCAAGTCGTTTTCAGTGGCTGCCAGCGTGATAGGATAACCTAAAGTGCCGGAAGTAGTCATAAAATCCACCACCTTGCTCCTGGGCACACAGATAAAGTCATCGTTATACCGCTGCAGATCATCCTTGGTGGTAACCGGAATGTGTTGCATATCCTTCAGAGTTTTTATCTTGCGGATATCAATGTGGTGTTTTTTAAAAAACCGCCGGTAATACTTCGAATAGTCCTGTAAATATTTCAACTCTGCCCGCAGCTGTTTTTCCTGAAACCTGACGATTTCGGCCACAGGCTTACATTCAATAGCGGGAATTTTAGAAAAGTTCATGATTAAAAAATGAAAGTAACAACAAAAACATTAATAGGTATCACCATTAAAAAAGCCTTACGCTTTTTCTATACCATCGGCGATAAATGCCGCCATACTATCCACGGTATTCAAAATATTGCGGGCAAGGTTCTGATCGTCGAGACGCACCCCAAATTGCCGTTGGATAGCCATTATAAGCTCTATACCATCAATGGAATCCGGGGTAATGATATTTTCACCTGAAAAAAGTGGCTGGTCATTAAGAATGTCGGAGGGGTTGACATCCTTGATCTTCAGTGTGTCCACAATCATCTGTTTTATCTTCAACTTCAGTTCATCATTTACTTCCATAAGTTTGTTTTTATTCACATCAAATATCTGACAAAATTATTAATTTTTTTATAAAAGTACTCAATCATTTTTTGAGGTGCTGAAAGAGACTATTTTATTTTAAATAACTCAACTTCCGCAATTCAGTTAAAATTAGCCTGACCTATTCATAAATGAATGAAGTTAAATTTGTGAATGTGCGTGGACGTTGTGGACAGCAGATCAGAGTGTGGGTCGGGAGGGCTAATAAGCAACATTTGTAGTGGGGGCATGACTTGCTTCAGCACATGACCACGCGAAGTCATACTCCCACTTGCAAATGGAAAAAAGTTACCAAACCCGCCCGTCATGCTAACGCCGGTTATAACAGCGGGAAACCTTGTCAAAATGCAGGTCACTCTGAGCCGGACTCCAGGAGTGGCCTGTGTGATGGCGTCCGTTTCGAAGAGCGGCCTGCAAGGGAAAGTTCGGAGTTGGAGAATGACATAATTCAACGCATGGCTGAGCGCAGTCATACTCCCGCATGCAAACGGAAAAAAGTTACCAAACCTGCCCGTCATGCTAAAGCCTGTTATAAGGGCGGAAAACCATGTCATAACATATGCTTCCGCGCTCTCTCACCAGGTCAGGAATGGTTCAAACCGACACAATAAATGTTTTCATGTACTTTTTTGCTTGTCCAAAAAAGTACTAAAAAAAGACCTCCCTGTCGAATGCTTCCTCCCGCTCTGAAAAAAACAAGAAAATCTAAAAAAGTAGTCCCGACTACTTCGTGTCGGGAAACCCCGCAATTGGCGGGGCCTTTTTTGATTTTCCAAGTTTTTTTCATTCACAGCACGCCCACGCCGCACGACAGGGAATGGCCACCGCGCCGCTATTAACAAGCACTTGTGCTATAAGCAAACATTTAACCGGGCTATGATTAAGAAAACCCTATATTACTAATGGAAGCATAATGGAAACTTAAGTTAATAACTCAACTTTTGCAAGCCATTAATTTCAAAATGAACTTAACGGCAATAAAAAACGATAAATGTTTGTGACCAGGCGAAATGTTTGTTGGAGCGGTTCGAATTGCTGCGTAGCAGCAACAGTGCGGTGGCCAGAAAATATGGCGGTGTCAGGGAGTGGCTTGTGCGAAGCCTGCCTGCCGGTCAGGCAGGGTTCGACATATATTTTCTTGACCTTTTGGGTACTTTTGGCCTGCCCCGACAGCATCGTCGGGGGTCAAGCCAAAAGTACCATAAATAAGGCAATCAAAAGCCGTTCTGTTTCTGGTATTAATCGGTTTTTGATTAGGAAAAAACCTTGATTAATAAAAAGTGCATAATACAAAACGTAATTTAACTAATAGTCATTCCGGGTGCCCGCCTGAACCGCCAAGCTTGGCGGTCAGGCGTCGGGCAGGCAGCGAAGCAAAATGAGAAATCTACATTTAATTGTGCCACCTCAAAAAAAGATTTAACCCATAAAAGTTATATTCTATCATATGCAAAATTTTTGTATCTTGCAGTCAAATTTTTCGCATGGTAAATTTCGAAGCGCTTCATTCCATTACTTATGGCCTGTACATTGTATGCTCGGGTGATGAGGAATGCGGCAATGGATATATTTCCAACACAGTATTTCAGGTAACTTCCGAGCCTAAACGGTTTGCCACATGTTGCAATAAAAATAACTATACGGCAGAAATCATGCAAAACACGGGGAACTTCTCCGTAAGTGTTTTACACACAGACACTTCGCCAGATATTTTCAGCAGGTTTGGGTATCGTTGCGGCAGGAATTTTAACAAACTGGAAGGCCTTTCCATCAGATACGGAGAAACCGGTGTGCCGATAGTGCTGAACGACAGCAATGCGTTTCTTGAATGTAAAATAGTGCAGACCATCGACCTGGGAACCCACCTGATGTTTATCGGCGACCTGGTGCAGGCCGACACCATTGATGTTTCAAAAGAACCCATCACCTACCAATACTACAGGCAGGTAAAAAAAGGATTATCGCCCAAAAATGCGCCAACTTATATCGATGAAGACAAATTAGAAAAAAGCGGCACTGTCGAAACCCAAAAGAAGTACAAGTGCTGTGTATGCGGGTATATCTATGATGACAACGTGGAGGCCATAAAATTCAGAGACCTTCCCGATGATTGGGTTTGTCCGCTGTGTGGCGCCGGAAAAGACGCTTTTATTGAAGTTTAATCACCCAAAAATATAAAACTATGACAAAATCATTAAAAGGAACCAAGACAGAACAGAACCTGTTAAAATCATTTGCCGGCGAATCGCAGGCACGCAACCGTTACGAGTTTTTTGCCAGCGTGGCACGCAAAGAAGGCTACGAGCAAATTGCCAACATTTTTACCGAAACAGCCCTGCAGGAAAAAGAACACGCAAAACGTTTCTTTAAATTCCTCGAAGGCGGCATGGTAGAAATTACTGCCGGATATCCTGCCGGAGTAATTGGCACCACTATGGAAAACCTCAAAGCCGCTGCCGAAGGCGAACACGAAGAATGGACCGACCTCTATCCTCAGTTTGCCGAAATCGCAGCCCAAGAAGGTTTTATGGAAATTGCCACGGCATATAAGATGATTGCCAAAGTGGAAGCCGAACACGAAAAACGCTACCTGAAACTTTTGCAGAACATGTCGGAAGACAAAGTTTTTATGAAAGACGGTAAGGTATGGTGGAAGTGTCTCAACTGCGGTTATGTTTACGAATCGGCCAAGGCCCTCGAAACATGCCCTGCCTGTCTGCACCCGAAATCATTCATGCAGCTTAAAGAAGAAAACTACTAAGCTAAAAAAATCGTACGAATTGTTCGCCCCTAGTGCCGGCAAAGAAAATATGGTAATACGGCTTTAAATTGTCGCTTCATATTTTCTTGTGGGTTTAAAATCTTATTGTTGGGATAATGGACATTTGTGGTGTTAAAATGTTCTACAGGCCGCAATAGAATTAGCTTTAAGAAAGCCAAAGGTTAGAAATAAAAAAATACCTTTTTTGTGTCACTTACAGAATAGCAAATGGGCAATTTTCCGGTAAACTTCCGCTAAAGATTCATCACCTCTTTTCCTTAATCGTTCCGGCGTAATAGTGGTGGTATGTTTCGGGCTTTGGTCCGCTGGTTTGCAAATCAGCCGACGTTCCTCGTTCTGCTCCCTTGGTAGGCATGAGTTTGGCCAACTCCAAGCCGGATAGGATTTTTCCTTTTCCGATTGAGTTTCTTCTTCCGCCACGGGACCAAATGCAATTCACACGGCTACTACAACCCAAGGCAGTAAACCAGCCATCCACTGCTTCGCGTGAATAATGGGTATGTGTGGGGAGAAATTTCCGGCAAGCATGGTCTTTTGCAGAAGTATCAGTACTTCTGCCGAATCAGCACGAAATTTTTTGTATAATATTGATTTTAAGTTATACATGCTGAAAAATAGTTATTTTTGATAAAAAAAACATATAAAATCCCCGATGCTTGCGTATGGATCGCTTAAACCTTGGATATGGTTATTTTAAAGTAATTTTAAATACGAATAAAAATGTCAGAAAATTCAACGGATAATTTTGAAGAATATTTACGGCAAGGTGAACCCAACAAAGCAGAAAAAGCAAAAGTATGGAAAACCGCTATCGGCCTGCAACAAGTTGACGGACTAAAACCTTCCGACTATTTGATAGCCACTGCCAGGCAGAACATTGAAGGCGACATCTCCATTGAGAAAGTAAAACAGCTAATAGACAGTTATTATAAACAACACCCTGTTAAAGATACTGAAAACCGCACAGAAGAAGCTGACAAAGTTTCAGCACGTATCACCGAAATATTGAGCGAGCAAACCTTCACGTTTTCGCCAGTCGAATACCTTTCCATTCATCGCAGGTTGTTTCAAGGCGTATACAGCCATGCTGGTAAAATACGTGATTATAACATTACAAAAAAAGAGTGGGTTTTAGATGGCGAAACGGTTTTGTATGCAAGTGCTGACAATTTAAAAGCTACTTTGGAATACGATTTTGAGAAAGAAAAGAAATTTAGCTACAAAGGCTTAAGTCAACGAGAAATTGTTGAACACATAGCACATTTTATCAGCTACTTGTGGCAAATTCACATTTTTGGAGAAGGCAACACACGGACAACGGCAATTTTTTTAATCAAATATCTACGCAAATTGGGTTTTAAAGAGGTAAACAACGACTTATTTGCAGAGCATTCATGGTATTTCCGAAATGCACTTGTGCGAGCCAATTACGAGTATTTATCCAAAGGCGTTCACAAAACAGAAAAATATCTTATTCGCTTTCTTTCAAATTTAATGCTTGGTGAAAATCATCCGTTGAAAAACAGAGAAATGCACGTTCAATACATTGACACTGTAAAAAAACAAAATGACACTGTAAAAGCGGGAAATGACACTGTAAATGACACTGTATTTTATTTGATTAGGCAAAATAACAGAATTACAGCATCCGAAATCAGCAAAAGTTTAAAGATAAGTGTCAGCACTGCAAAACGGAAATTAAAAGTCCTCAAAGAAAACGGAAAGATAGAACGTATAGGCAGCGATAAAACAGGTTGTTGGAAAATAATTGAGAAATAATACCAAATTAGACTATCAGGCAATGAACCGATGGAAAACAGTATCACTACTTTCAGCAAGGTCAGCCTTTAATTTTTCTGAATTAATTTTTTTTAATTCTTTTTTCCGTATTATATAGGAAAATTAGAATTAAAAAATAAATTTTTGGCAGTTACGAAGTCAATTTATTGACCTGTGAGCAAAGAAAAATTTATTAAATTATCAAAACCGTCCTATCACACCGTTTTTGCCAGCGTCTTAAAGAAAGCCTCTTCCCTGTCGGCTTGCTTATCTATAAGCTTACCGAGATCAAGAAGATGTTCTTTTTCAAAATCACGGTTGCGTCCCAGGCGTGCGGCATTCAACGACACTTCCCTCCAGTAGTCGCCAATCTCCATCATTTGTTTCGACAAGTCATTTAAGGCAGGTTTATTCAGAATCTCCGCGGCTTGCTTCAAAAATGTAGCATACATGAAACGGAATCCTGCGCCACCGGTGCCCTGGTCTTCGAGCAACACGTTGATCTTTGAAAGCTGATGCGACAGGTCCTCGGAGTCTATGGCAAGCTTCGGCCATTCCACAATGTGTTTTCCGAACTTCCGCATGCCTTTGATCCCCAAAAATGGGATAGGAATTTTCAGCATGTAAAAACAAGCTTTTTTAATACCCGTCCTGACAGCCTTCTCATAGTTAAATGTTGCCGGGATAGATTCGGGATAATATAAAAAGCCGTTTGGCGCCATGCTGCCGCCGGCAAAACGGCCTTTCATCAGGGCCTGTTCATCGAGCTCCACAATGGCGGGATGGTAGCAGTCGCTGATGAGGTAATTATTGTCTTTTTTCCCGACAATATTGATAAAATGCACGTTGATATGCACCCGCAGATACTGCGGCAGGTATTCCATAAAAAAGAAATCGACCTGGGCGGCGGCAGGGATGCCTTTTTCAAGAATCTTATCCAGGCCTTCCTGAGCTTTTTCAGGAGTTTTGAATTGCTGCGTATGAAATTTTATGCCCAGGCGGCTGCCCACGTTCTCCCTGATTTTGCCGGGCTGGTTACGTACGATAAAGGTTGGAAAAGCAAAACGCGAGTTATTGAAATATCCGAAAAATATGCCACTGCCAATGCCAAAAACCATTGACTCGGATATTTCCATACCATGGAAAGCCAGTTGTGAACTAAGCGTTCCGGTTTCGCAATGAGCCGACATCCGGTGCTCAAAAGGAATTACAGTATTCATTTTTTTCTCTCCTCAATTTTTGTAACTACCATCAAAGGATTGTCTTGTTTGTGCTGGGCCACCATTTGTGCATCCTTTTTTGATTCTTCTTCAAAATAAAAATGATAGTTTGGGTTTAAACCGGTTGATGTTTCGATGATTTGAAAAAAATTTGCCAGAGGAATGTTAAATGCTTTGGCATATTTGAGCAGATCGCCCACACGGGCTTTCTGAAACCGTTCGGGTTTCAGCTGGCATTTTACCTTCTGCTTACACACACCGGCACGGTCGGCCAACTCGGCCACCGTCATTTCCTGCAACACCATATAATAGTACAAAGGGCTGATTTCTCCTTTTAGCAGGCGTTCCCTAAGCAGTTTTTCGATATGGCTTTTCTTAAACCAGAAATCATCCAGTTCGTTTTCCATCATATACGAGCCGCCTTCTACCGGGCCGTAGGTGCCATCGGCTTTTTCGGCATATAAAATGTATTTTTTTACTTTATAATCCTTGTTTACTTCTTGTTCTTTCATAAGACATAATTATAAATTATCTGATTATTTTCTCCTGACAAAGGTCAGCAAGGCAATCAACAAAGATACCACAAAAAACACATTCAGGCGGATGAGGTTTACCCCGATAACATCGATGGTAGCCTCTCTGACAAAGATATCCAGAAAACTATCCACTCCCCAGCGTACCGGCGAAACAATACTGGCTGCCTGCATAGGCCCGGGCATCATGTACACCGGGAGGAAAATACCGCCCAGGATAGCTAAAATCAGCACCATAAAAGAGCCGAATATCCCTGCCTGGCTTTGTGTGGAAGCAAAAGTCCCCACCAGCAGCCCGAACCCGATAGCAGCAAAAGCCGACGAAAAGGCAGCACATACCAAAGCAAAAATGTTGCTTCCCAGTTCAAGGGGCGGCATACCATAAATCAAAGGCAAAAGATACATGCCGGTGATGATCATCAGTATCAACTGCAGCAGGCAGATAGAGGCATAAACCACAATTTTTCCCCATAGTATGGTTATATATTTTACCGGCAGGGTCCGTATGCGGTTGTAGGTGCCTTCGTTGCGCTCGGTAAGCATGCTGCCTGCCAGCGGAATAACGATAAAAAACATGGCAAACAAGGCAAAAGCCGGCACATTGTTCTGAACCAGCGTAGGTTTGATAACCGCATTTTGGCTCTGGGCAAGATTTTCATCAATAGTGATCAACTTGTCGCTTTCCAGATCTTCGTTGAATTTTATGCCTTTGCGGATATCCTCCGTCATATCGAATTTTATTTCGCGTGGTTGGGCATTGATATGAAAATCAGTTGGCAGGTATTCACCCAGCCGGGTTTTCAACTCTTCGGTAAATACGCCTTCCATTACTTTGAGCTGATCCAGCAAATAACTCTTTATGGGTTGTTGCATCTGGGCATTGAGCTCCTGGGGCAGGGCATCAAAAAAAGTGCTGAGGATAATTTTGACTTCTACCGAGAGTATCAACCGCTGTAACGAACTGGTTACCGCATTCTTATATGAATCGCGGGTGGCCGGATCGTAAATAATACTAACTGTTTTTACCTGATCACTTTGAGTCTGGGCCGGCGTGGACAGGGTGTCGTTCACAAAACTCTTGCGTATCCTCTGCCGGGCTTTTTCACGCGCAAAGGCCGTGGCTCCCCGGTTGATAACTATGCCTACCTGATAATTTCCGGCAGCAATTTCCTGCTGTGCCGCATTCACATCCAGTGTTTTACCCCTGATTTCTTTGACAACATGAAAATATCCTGATTTGGCCAGGCCGTCTTCAATAGTTTTGCTGAGGTATTCATGATCATCATCAACAAACAGGATTTCAGCCTTGCTGTCGTTTAGTTCTTCAAAGGCATTTTCCTGGGTGCCGGTAACAGCCAGAATCAGTACCATGGGCATAAGAAACAGTATGATCAGTCCGGGTATATCGCGGACAACCTGAATATATTCTTTTTTGACTATTGCCCACAAATGCTTCATAGCTTAATCTCTTAATTCTCTTCCGGTCAGCTTAATAAATACCTGTCCCAGGTCGCTGCATCCCGGATTATTTTTTATCAGTTCAGCAGGGGTTCCTTTTGATATTATCCTGCCATCATCAATAATGGTTACCCTGTTACACAGATTTTCAGCCTCTTTCATATAATGTGTGGTGTAGATGATGGTTTTTCCGGTTCCGTTAAGTTTCTTCAGGTATTCATAAATGAGGTTCATTGATTGCGCATCAACACCCAGGGTAGGTTCATCCAGAAATACGATAGCCGGATCATGAATAAGACCAGCGGCAAGGTTGGCGCGGCGTTTTATCCCCCCGGAACAAGTGGCAATACGCTTGCCGGCGTGATGCTCCAGTTGCACCACTTCAATATACTCATCTATCTTGTCTTTCAGTGTTTTTCCCGACAATCCGTGCATCTGGCCAAAAAACGCCAGGTTTTCTTTCACGGTCAGTGTAGGATAAAGTGCTATTTCCTGTGGTATCAACCCGATAAACCGGTTTATTTTCCGGTAATGGTTTGCCATATCTATCTCATTCACAACAACACGACCCTGGTCGTACCTGAGCAATCCACAAATAATCGATATCAGAGTGGTTTTTCCGGCTGCATTTGGGCCCAGCAATCCAAAAAACTCTCCCGCGAAAATTTCCAGGTCGATGCCTTTCAGCACCACCTCGGGATTGCCTTTGTATGTTTTCTTCAAGCCTGAAATACGTATTATGCCCTGCATACTTTCGATTATAAGGATTGCAAAAATAAGCTTTTTTAGGTGTCGGTAAACAAAAATATCAGTTTCCGGCCCTGAGAACTTCTTCGATAAGGCTGGCTGCCTCCGTAGGGGCATCGTGCCGCTGAAAATCTTCGCTGATACGCCGGGCGTTCAACTGATACACCGGATTCGCAAAAATTTCAGTTACGGCTTTTTTTATCTTTTTGGAGGTAGGATAACCCGTCCCAAGACTTATCCCTACCTTAAAATATTTTATTCTTGCTGCAATCTCGGGTTTGTCTTCCGAGTTGCTGGCCACAACCAGCGGGACACCAAAGTTCAAAGCCGTAATCACACCCCCGAAACCGCCGTTGGTAATCATCACGTTAGCCTTTAGCAAAACAAGGGCATAAGGCATAAACTCTTCGATAATAATATTCTTTTGCGGAAACTGCACTTTCAGGTCTTCCACAAATTCTTTTCCTGCGGCAACAAGTATTTGTGCATCAATATGTTGCACAGCCTTAAGGGCAGGGACAATCAATTTGTTATAATTATCAATATTTACGGAGCCCTGTGTGATAAAAATTACTGGTTTGCTGCCATCCAGCCGGTTCACCCACTCATAAATACCGGCGTTGCTATAATCAGGGATCACAGGACCCACAAAACGAATCTGTCTGGGAAGATGTTTCCAGGTGAACTCAAACGCCCGGGTATTGAATTTTATAAACAGGCGGCTGATAAAAATATTGTTGATCAGAAAGAAATGTTTCATCGGCTGAAGGCCGATCTCATAGCGTATTTGGTTAATATAACGCTGCACCCCGCTAAAAAAAAGGCGCGTGGTCATCCAGTTGACAATGCGGTTGCGATGTATCCCATATTTGTCAGTTCGCGGATAGATACCGGCACCGGGAAAAGGCACCTCATCGTCGTAAAAAAACAAGGGAGAATTGCAATACACCACCCAGGGAAGCTTTTTGCTTTCGGCATAAGGAATGGCGCCGGTAAACCATTCATCCGTCAGCAGGATGTCAGCATGAAATTCCTTAAGTATCTCGCGCAAATCGAGATATTGCCCAAGCATGTTATCGTAAAATACATGCTTGATATAATAAGAGGAATGCCGCAAAAGAGGTTTCGCCGGAAGGTCGGGAAATTCTGTCCTTATGGTACTGTCATGAAAATCCCTGGCTTCTTTAAACCGGTAAAACCTGGCTCCGGTGTTTTCTATCAGGTGACGGTAGTTTTTTCCGCAGTACCAGCCAACGGTATGTCCCGAAGCTATCAACCTTTTTACCAGCGGAACCGCAGGATTAACATGCCCCGACAAGGGTACCGATGCAACCAGAATATTAGCCATTGAGCAGACAAAATTATAAAAATTAAACAGTTTGCCATAAGAAAGTTTTTATAATAACCACATATATATTTCAAACATATCCACCCAACATTCACATTTTCCGGTACTTGCGCCCTGTCCAGGCATTACTTTCAGTAAATCAGCAGAAACTAACTGAACAAAAAAAATTATCTTTGCCTTGATTATTATTTTATGAAAGTACTTTTAGTTAATCCGCCACGTTCACCCGAAAACAAAATTTTGGAATTTGCTCCGGCCGAAGCCCGGCATTTTATACACAAAAAATTAGTTGGTCCCCCACTCGGCTTGCTCACCATAGCTTCATCCATAAAAGATTTTGATGTGCATCTCATCGATCTGAAAGGTGAATACGACCTCCATCCCGACTCACCGCCGCTGCCCATACTTATCAGACAATACCTTGAGCAAATCAGGCCGGATATTATAGGTGTTACCTTTATTGCTTCTGAACATCCCTTTGGCATAGAAATTTTCCGCGAAGCCAAAAAGTTCAATCCCCAAGTACTTACTGTTGCCGGAGGCCTGCATACCGTGCTGGCACCTGATGATTTTGCCCGGCCCGAAGTTGATCTGGTTTGTCCCGGCCAATCCGCAGATGTTTTCAGGGCAGTGGTCATAGCACATTCTCAAAACAAAACCTTTGACCATATCGGAGGCCTTATAATCAACAAAAACAACGTGTTGCAATCCACCAAAGTGCCCCGTGCGCCCTGGAATGCCGCCCGCGAAGATTTTATCATGCCCGACCGCAGCCTGCTCAAACAGTGGATAAATACCTATATTGTCGGAGGCAGGCCTGTTCCGGCTACTTATATTTTCACTTCGCTGGGTTGCCCTTACGAATGTTCTTTCTGTTCCATTTGGCCTCAGTTCGACAAGCGTTTTTATCAGCGGCGCATGGATAGCATCGTCGAAGAGCTGAAACAAATTCCGGAATACAAAATAGTGCGCTTTGCCGACGCCAATACCATTGTGGATGTGGATTTTATCAGCAAACTGTTTGACCGCATCGCCGCGGAAGGCATCGAAAAGGAATTTGTAATGGACATACGTTTCGACACCACCGTGAAATACCCTTGGCTGATAGAAAAACTTGCCCGGGCCGGATTAAAAGTGGTCATCTGCGGGTTTGAATCATTCCGCAAAGAAGAACTGAAAAAATACAACAAATCATCTTCGGCGTCGCTTATCGAAGAAGCCATTACCATTTTCGACCAGAACAACATCATGCTAAGAGGTAATTATGTGATTCCCAACGATTATAACGATGATGATTTTAAAGCCCTGGCCGACTACGCATCTTCGCACCGCGTAGTTTATGCCGGTTATACGATACTGACGCCCATGCCCGGCACCGTTTTTTACAGGCAGGTGGCCGATCAGATCATAGACCACGACCTGTCGAAATACAATTTTTTTAACAGCGTGCTAAAAACCACCCTGCCTCTCGAAAAATTTTACGAACTCACCGGCAGTCTATGGCTGATCAAAAAAGGATCGGATGTTATTTAAAGCAACGTACTATTGATGAAGGAAAAAGCCATAAAATATTTTTACATCTTATTGATTGTTAATACAATAATAAGGTTTTTTATCGCTTTTTTTACCAACCTGGGCATCGACGAAGCATATTATTTTGCATACGGGTTGAGGTTAGAATGGAGTTACTTTGATCATCCGCCGATGATTGCCCTGTTGGTAAGAGCTTCATCATTTATAAGCAGTAACTTTTCTGCAATAGAATTGAGAGCCTTGCCCTTAATTATTGGCACCTTGAATTTGCTATTGATATTCCATATTGGAAAAATCATAAAAGACAGCATGACAGGACTTTATGCCGCATTATTGTTTTCTGCTTCGTTTTACGGATCTTTGATTTCGGGTACTTTTGTTTTGCCCGACAACCCTCTGACATTTTTCTGGCTGTTGTCCCTGCTTTTTGGAGTTAAGTTTTTTTATGCAGAAAAGCGAAGATGGCAATATTTGTATTTTTTCGCACTGGCAGCAGGTCTGGCATTTTTATCGAAATACTCTGCGCTGGCTCTTTGGTTTGGAATTCTTTGCATAGCTTTGAAAATAAAGAAGCTGGCATTGCTCAAACATGCGCACCTGTACCTTGCCGGAATATTATCCCTGGTACTTTTTTTGCCGGTCTTAGTATGGAATGCAAACAATGATTTTGCCAGTTTTTCTTTTCATGGAAACAGATTGAGCATCAGCGACATCAAACTTCATTTTGATTATTTTGCCTCTGAACTGGCAGGCCAGATTTTTTACAACAACCCAATAAACATTGTCATCATGATCTCCTGCCTGGTGTACTTTTTCAGGCACAAAAATGATTTCGATAAAACGTTGACTCAGTGGCTGCTTTTCACCGGTTTGCCGGTGATTTTTGCAGCATTAATTATTTCGCTTTTCAACCGCACCCTGCCCCACTGGAGCGGCCCTGCCTACCTGTCGCTAATAATTTTCTCGGCCCTGACCTTACGTACAAAATTTGGTGACGACAGTAAAAAACCAATCAGGCTGGGGATCATCAGCCAGGCATTTTTTGGCCTTATCATTGTTTTGGGATTGTTGCAAATAAATCTAGGATTTATAAATCCCTCCCCAAACAATAATGAAGAAAAACTGGGCAAAAATGATATCAGCCTGGATATGTACGGCTGGCAGCAGGCAGCACAACAAACATCCGAAATGATTATTTCCGACCAAAAAAGCGGCACTGTTGGCAAAGACCCGGTTCTTATTACCCATAACTGGTTTCCGGCAGGACATATTGAATTTTACCTTGCCAACCCGTTAAAAATGAAACTATATGTTTGGGGACCGCCTGAAAAAAGTCATCAGTATATGCATATCAATAAATGGCGAGGCATGATTGCCCAAAACTCCGATGCTTACTACATTACTACCAGCCGTTACTTTGCAGCCCCCGACCAGAACCTGCTGGATCATTACAATAGCCTTGGCGACCGCACCATTATTCCGATAACCAGGAACAATAAAACCGTATATAATGTATTCATTTACAGACTAAAAGATGCAAAAAGCGCCATTTCAATAAACGATTGATTGCAGAACAGGGTATTTTTCAATAAAACGATGATTACAAACAAGTTATATAAAAACAGATGGTTAAAAATACTAATTAACACCCTAATTATTACCTTTACTCTGGTCACACTACCCTATTATTTTGCAAAAATTTACGATTTTTCTGAGCCCGAACCCTTTATGGGCAACTTTTTTTATAATCCGTATGCAAATATATCTTCCAACTGGGTTAAAGCAAATTTTCATGCACACTCCCGAAGTTTTGGTGGCCTTGCAAAAGGGCAAAATTCCGGTGACGAACTAATCGAAAGATATAATTCGCTGGGATACGATCTGATATGCATTTCCAATTACAACCGCACAACACAAAAGAACAAAAGCCAGCAATTATACATCCCTGTTTACGAACACGGCTTTAACATCAACTGGACACATCAATTATCTATAAGTTCAAAAAAAACCTGTTTTTTTGATTTTCCGCTCCTGCAGTGGTTAAGCCATAAACAACTAATTATAAACACATTAAAGCAAAAAGGCGCGTTGGTTGCCCTGACACATCCTTCTTTTAAAAACAGCTATTCCCCTGACGACCTGAAATACCTTACCAACTATGACTTTATTGAAGGCATAAGTCCTGTGGCCACTTCGGTAAGAGCCTGGGATGACGCTCTTACTAACGGCCATGCTGTATGGGTTATGGGCAACGACGATGCTCACGGCATTAGCGACGGCAGCAACGGCGTATGCTGGACCATGATAAACACTGATAGCCTGAGCGGGGAATCCATTACAAAAAGTTTACAACAAGGCAATTTTTACGCCACAAGAGGATGGCTCGGGCAGGAAATGAACCGCATAATTAGTGTCACGGTCACCGGAAACACTTACGAACTGCTGCTGGAAAAAGCTTCCGATTCCATCATCTTAAAAAGCAATTGGGGACAAACAGTAAAAAGCGAAACAGGCAAAAACAAAATCTCATACGACATAAAGCCATCCGATTCTTATATCAGGGCCGAAATATACGACACGGAGCCCTGGAACGGCTATACCAGGATATATTTAAACCCTGTTATCAGAACTCCTGAGGGCTCATTGATAAAGCACAACAACATAGCCGGAATAAATGTAATTAAAACCATAAGTTTTGTCCTCCTGCTGCTGGTGTTGCATGCGTTTGGTTTGTACATTTTGTATGTCATTAATTTTAAGAAAGATAAAAAGACTTCACAAGCAGATAACAAACCAAAAAATTGACGCCTTTCTCCCCCAAAAATTTTATTACGGTAAAAAAAATTATATTATCTTTGCACCCTATTAATAAAAAATATTTTTCACACATTTAATTAAATTTCAATCATTTAGAATAAAATGTAATTATCATAAAACCATAATGATAATTAACACAACAACATAACTATCGGATAACAACGAAACAAATATGAAAATAGCATTGGTCACAGGAGGTTCAAGAGGCATTGGCAGGGCTGTATGTCTTAAAATGGCTGCAATGGGATACCATGTACTTGTAAATTATCTCTCGGGCAAAGAAGCAGCCGAAGAAACCCTGGCCGGGATAACCCAAAATGGCGGTACAGGCGAATTGCTGCCTTTTGACATTTCGAAGCAGGAAAGTATTGAAAGCGCATTGGAGCAGTGGTATAAAAACAATCCGGATAAATATATCGAGGTGCTGGTCAACAACGCGGGCATAAGAAAAGATGCCCTGCTGATGTGGATGAAAAACGAAGAATGGGAGCAAGTAATGAATACCAACATGAACGGTCTTTTTTTCATTACCCGCCGCCTGATAAAGGATATGCTCATAAACAAATATGGCCGGGTAGTCAATATAGTATCCCTTTCGGGCATAAAAGGCTTACCGGGACAGGTAAATTATTCTGCCGCTAAAGCCGGCGTGATAGGCATTACCAAGGCTCTGGCACAGGAAGTAGGCAAAAAAAATGTTACTGTTAATGCGGTGGCGCCCGGATATATCAGAACCGACATGACCAAAGACCTCGACGAAACGATGTTAAAGCAAATGATACCGGCCGGACGTTTTGGCACCCCCGAAGAAGTTGCCGAAGTTGTTGGATTCCTGGCTTCCGAAAAAGCTTCGTACGTAACAGGCGAAGTAATTTCTGTCAATGGAGGAATTTATACTTAGCCATCAGCCATTGGCCACTGGCCATTAATAATGCCTTACGGCTATTGGCTTGTAACATTTACTAATAACTATTGACTAATGACTAATGACTAATAACTATTGACTAATGACTAATGACTAATGACTATTGACTATTGACTATTGACTATTGACTATTGACCAATGACTAATGTCTAATCACCAATCACAAACAATGAACAGAGTTGTCATCACAGGCCTGGGAATATATTCGTGCATAGGAAAAAACCTGGAAGAGGTAAAAGATTCATTATATCATGGCCGCTCTGGAATAGGGTTCCTGAAGGAGCGCAAAGAACTGGGATTTCGTTCGGCCCTTTCGGGCATAATCGAAAAACCCAACCTAAAAGGTATCCTTGACAGGCGGTTGAGAGTAGGGCTGGCCGATCAGGGCGAATTTGCCTACCTGTCCACCCTCGAAGCCTTAAAAAATGCCCGCATTGATAGTGACTACCTCCAGCAGCACGAAGCCGGTATACTGTTTGGCAACGACAGTTCCTCGGCGGCAGTGATTGAATCTACCGACATTGTCCGCGAAAAAAAAGACACTATGCTGCTCGGCTCCGGATATATCTTTCAGGCGATGAATTCTACCGTCAGTATGAACCTTTCGGTGATTTTCAAACTGCGCGGTATCAATTTCACGGTTAGCGCTGCCTGTGCCAGCGGATCGCATGCCATTGGCCTCGGCTATTTTCTTATTAAACACGGATTGCAAGACATGATAGTGTGCGGCGGCGCCCAGGAAGTAAATCCTTTTGCCATGGGCAGTTTCGACGCATTGAGTGCCTTTTCTGTCCGGGAAGCAGAACCGCAAAAAGCATCACGCCCATTCGACAAAAACCGCGACGGGCTGGTACCCAGCGGCGGAGCTGCTACAGTTATTCTGGAAAGTTACGAATCAGCCGTAAAACGAGGCGCCCCCATACTTGCCGAAGTGGCAGGTTACGGGTTTTCATCCAACGGCGAGCATATTTCACAATCCAATGTCGAAGGACTGATACGCGCCATCCGGATGTCGTTGAAAGATGCCGGAATGACCCCCCGCGATATTGAATACATCAACGCTCATGCTACCTCTACCATACACGGCGACATCGCCGAAGCCATCGCCCTGGCCGATGTTTTTGCCGATGGCTGCCCTCCCGTCAGCTCCACCAAATCAATGACCGGCCATGAATGCTGGATGGCAGGAGCAAGCGAAATAGTATATTCCACTCTGATGATGCAAAACTCGTTTATTGCACCAAATATCAACTTTGAAGAACCCGACGAATACTCTGAAAAACTAAATATCGTCCCACAAACGCTGACTAAAGATTTTGATATATTTTTGTCGAACTCTTTTGGTTTTGGCGGCACCAATTCATCATTAATCATAAAAAAAGCAAGGTAAAACCACCAATTTATATGGATAAACAAGAAGTAATCAACAAAATAAATCTTTTTTTAGTAGAAGAATTTGAACTGGAACCCGACCAGCTCAAACCTGAAGCCTTATTAAAAACCGACCTGGGTATTGATAGCCTGGACTTTGTAGATATCATTGTAATTATCGAAAAAAACTTTGGTTTCAAGGTAAAGGGCGAAGAAATGGCTAATGTGCGTACCCTGCAGGATTTCTACGAGTACGTCATGGCACGCGTCAACCCCACCGTAGTATAAAATCAGAAGATACAAATGACGCAATGGGAAGGGAAAACCCGCGGAGGCGTAACCGGTTATAAAATATTTGTTTTTATCATAAAACATTTAGGGGTATCTTTTGCCTACTTTTTTCTCCAATTCGTAGCAGTATATTTCCTGTTTTCTGCCTCTAAAGCAAAAAAAGCAATATTCTTTTATTTCCATAAGATTCATCATTACAGCAAAATACGATCTGTACTGAACACCTATAAAAATTTTTGCATGCTGGGTAAAGTCATCGTGGACAAAATAGCACTTCTTACGGGTAGTTATACCGGGTTCACATACAACTTTGACGGCGAAAACCACCTGCGTGCATTGGCCGAAGCCCAAACGGGCGGCATACTTGTCAATGCACACGTTGGCAACTGGGAATTTGCCGGCCAGTTGCTCGAACGCCTTGACACACCCATCAATATCCTGATGTACGACGCCGAACACGAAAACATAAAAAAATACCTCGCCACGGTGCTCGAAAACAAAAATGTACGCTTTATTATCATCAAAGACAGTTACACCCATCTGGAAAAAATCCGCAAAGCGCTTGTCAATAAAGAAATTATAGCCATGAACGGCGACCGTTTTATGCCCGGGAACAAAACCCTTACATGCAAATTTCTTGGCCGTGATGCCGACTTCCCCGTGAGCCCGTTTTATATGGCCGGAAAATATGATGTGCCGGTAGTGTATGTTTTTGCTATGAAAGAAAGTGCCTCACATTACCATTTTTACGCATCGCCCCCTCGCAAACTCGAGCATTTTGCCAGTTTTCATCAACGTGAAAAAGCCTTAAAAACAATTGTAAATGAATATGTTGCCACACTCGAAAATATTGTGATAAAATATCCGTTACAATGGTTTAACTATTATTACTTTTGGAAACAAACCCCATGAACGGAACAAAAAAGAATATCCTGATAGCTTCGCTCAATACGCTGACCGTCCCCTACCCGGTTTACCCCATTGGAATCTCATACCTGGCAACCTTTATTGAGAAACAATTGCCTGATTATAAAGTTACCCTCTTCGACTTCAACCTGTCTCATCCGGATGATTTTCTACTGACACTAAAGCAATTATCTCCCAAATATATCGCTTTTTCAATACGCAATATCGATGGGGCCAATTCATACGACCCCACTAATTTTATCAAGGGTTACCAAACTATCATTGATTTGCTTCGCAAAAACTATCAAGCTGACTACAAACTATTTATTGGCGGTGCAGGTTTCAGTATTTTTCCCCAGTCTTTGTTTAGCCTGTTAAAGCCCGATTTTGCTGTAGTGGGCGAAGGCGAAGAATCGCTGGTTGAGCTGATTACAAACCTGGATGCCGGTAATGCTGTTGACCATATCGGAGGCCTCGTGTACGAAAAAAATGGCCAGGTAATCGTGAACAACAAAAAACAACATCCTGCTGATTTACAATTGTGTTTTGATGAAAACCTGATAGATTTTTACTGGCATAACAGCGGGATGCTCAATATTCAGACAAAAAGAGGATGCCCGTTTAACTGCGTTTATTGCACCTATCCGGTCATTGAAGGGCGCATTGTCAGGACCCTGAACACCGACCTTATTGTGGAGAATATCAGCAAATTATACTACGACAAAGGTATTGACTATATTTTCTTTACCGATTCGGTGTTCAATATGAAAAACGACTATAACATCGAACTGGCCGAAAAAATCATCAGGTCGGGGATAAAAATCCGCTGGGGCGCATATTTCTATCCCAAAGGGTTAACACTGGAAATCCTACAACTTTTCAAGGCCTCCGGACTTACCCATATCGAATTCGGAACCGAATCAATAAGCAACCAGACCCTCAAAAGCTATGGCAAGCATTTCACGGTTGACGACATCATACAGCAAAGCGAACTATGTAACCTGGCAGAAGTGCCATTTGCACATTTCCTCATACTGGCCGGCTATGGCGAAACAGACTACACCATCAACGAAACCTTCGGGAATAGCAAAAAAATAAAAAATACCGTGTTTTTTCCTTTTGTAGGTATGAGGATATACCCGGGAACAAAACTGCATGAAATTGCTGTAAATGAGAACATCATTAACAAAAACGACCTCCTCCTGGAGCCCAGATATTTTATTTCAAAAGAGGTAAACACCGACACCCTGAAGGAAAGAGCTAAAAATACCGGCAGACGCTGGGTTTTCCCGGACGAAGACACCGCGGCAATTACCAACAAAATGAGAACACTGCGAAACAAAAAAGGCCCCCTGTGGGAGTATCTAATCCAATAATTTATGATTGCACAAGGTAGTGAAATTCTTAAACTTATCCCTCAAAGGCCGCCCATTGTCATGGTGGATAAACTGATTTCGGCTGCCGGCAAAAAAACCGTCAGCGGCCTGAAAATCTCACCGGATAATATTTTTGTATCCGACAACTGCCTGCAGGAACCCGGAATCATTGAAAACATAGCACAATCTGCTGCCCTGGGTGTCGGATACCTGTGCCAATCAAAAAACGAAAAAATCCCTATCGGATTCATTGGCGCCGTGAGCAACCTCAAAATTTTCAGCCTCCCCAGGGTAAACACCGAGATAATTACCGAAATACAGGTAGAATACGAAGTTTTGGAAGCCACCATCATCAGCAGCAAAGTATTTTGCGATAAGCAGCTCCTGGCCCAGGCCGAAATGAAAATTTTTCTCAAAACCGAAAATTAAAAGCATAATTACACGAAATCTTTATGGGCAAAGAAAAAAAAGACAACAACAAAAGTCATATCGTAGACCTCGAAAACCTGGACGTTGACCATAGAAAATTTAAAATCACGCATTACCAGATGGAAAAAAACGGCCATTTTTCACACGACATGAAATCCGATTGGGGTGGCCGCGATCCCGTGGTTAACCAAAGTCTCGTAATAATTAAAGAAAGGATAAACATAGCCAGGCAACAGGTGATTAACGGCGAAGTTAGCCCCATTGCCTATTATATGGAAAAATGCTTTTTCGATCTGAAAACCCTTGCCCAATATATTGGCATAGCCAAATGGCGGGTTAAAAGACACCTGAAAGTAAAAATATTCAAAAAACTGAAAGACGAAACACTGAAACGCTATGCCGACTTTTTTGGCATTTCCATAGATGAATTAAAAGATATTGACCACTTATATCATTAAATACCAACACGTTATATGAAGATGAATTTCGACCACATGCAACTATCTGCCCATTGCGAAAGTGGCGCTACCGTCAATATGCTGGGATACTATAACATAAAAATTACCGAACCCATGGTTTTTGGCATTGGCGCCGGGTATTATTTTGGCCATCTGCCCTTTCTAAAAATGAACTATTCCCCCGCCACCACCTTCAGAGCTTTGCCAGGCCTTGTTTTCAGCCGTACCTGCAAAAACCTGGGAATATCATATGTGCGCAACACCTACCGCGACCCGAAAAAAGCCATGGACGAGCTCGACCGGGTACTCGACCAAGGCATCCCTGTGGGCGTGCAGGTGGGTGTTTTCCAGTTACCTTTTTTTCCACCTGAATACCGCATGCATTACAATATGCACAACATGGTTGTGTATGGAAAAGAAAATAACAACTATTTTGTGGCCGATAGTGTGGTAGATGGCGAAAATATAATTTCATACGACGACTTGATGCGCGTACGTTATGCCAAAGGCGCCTTTGCCCCTCATGGCAAAATGTATTATATGACAAAAATTCCCAATGCCGTTGATTTTAAAATGCCTGCAATATGGGGAATCAAAAAAAGCTGCCATGAAATGCTCGACCTTCCTTTTTGGATGGTGGGTATCAAAGGCATTAAGTTTTTTTCGAAACAATTGCGAAAATGGCCAGCAAAAAAAGGCAACAAGGTAGCATCACAGTACCTGATGCAAGCCATCCTGAACCTGGAAGAGATAGGTACCGGAGGCGCCGGATACCGCTTTATTTATGGAGCCTTCCTGAACGAAGCCGCCGATTTGCTGCAACGCGATGAGCTGAAAGAACTCGCCATCGACATGGGAAAAGCCGGTGACCGATGGCGTAATTTCTCCTACCTGGGTGCGCGAAACTGCAAAAACAGATTCGAACCGGAATTTTCTTACGACCAACTCGCCGAAATTGTAATGGATTGCGCCGAACAGGAAGAGAAGATTTTTAAAAAATTAAAAAAAATAAAATTCTGAAATCAGCAGAAAGTGCCTAATTTTGAACCCTTGAAAACTGAAAGAAAAAGCTGATCAATGGCCGAAGAAACTATTATTGAAATTATTAACCTGTCAAAAACTTACAAAGGGAACAAAAAACCTGCCGTTGACGGCATATCCCTGAAAATACGCCAGGGAGAGATTTTTGGTCTCCTCGGCCCCAACGGAGCAGGCAAAACAACCACCATTTCAATACTTTGCGGACTTTTCTCACCCGGTAAAGGAGACGTATTTATCGACGGACTATCCGTAAGAAAAGATACAGAAAGGATAAAACACATTATCGGTATTGTTCCCCAGGATATTGCCCTCTATCCCAGCCTCACCGCCTACGAAAACCTGCGATTTATCGGAAGAATGTATGGTCTGAAAGGGGTAATGCTGAAAGAACGAATCAATATGTATGTCGAATTGCTCGGCCTGCAGGATAGCCTCAATAAGAAAATCAGCACTTTTTCAGGAGGCATGAAAAGAAGAATAAACCTGGTTGCCGGCCTCTTGCATAACCCCAAAATACTCATTCTGGATGAACCTACCGTGGGCGTTGACGTACAATCGAGAAACCTGATGGTGCAATACCTCAAAGAACTAAACAAAACCGGCACCACTATCATTTACACCTCGCATTACCTGCAGGAAGCCGAATGCCTGTGTTCCAGAGTAGCATTTATGGATAATGGCAAAATCATCATCCAGGGGTCTCCTAAAGAACTCATCAGCAAAACTCCCGGATGCAGCAACATGGAAGAATCATTTTTAAAATTAACCGGAGTAGATTTAAGGGATTAAAATACCTGTTATGAACAAGTTTTTTGCATCATTTGTCAAAGAAATATTACTGCTGATCCGCGACAGGGCTGGCATGATATCGCTTTTCATTATGCCTATGATACTGGTGTTTGTGATGACGGTTATCGAAGACAGCGCCCTGAACTCCACCGCCGACAAGCAAATTTCCATGTTGTTCTCCAACCCGCAAAACGACAGCCTGGGAATAGCCATAAAAAAGGGACTGGAAGACACCAAAGCTTTTACAATTCTGGAGGCGGTGGACGGCAAACCACTTGACAAACAATCTCTTGAACACTATGTTTCCGCCGGAAAATACCCTGTAGGAATTTATATTCCCGAAGGCGCTACCGATACCCTCCGAAGCAACGCCCGCAAAGTGGTAATGAAAACTTTTGCCGAAATAGGCCTCACCTCCGGCGAAGCCAAAACCTATGATTTCGACTCCGTGGTTATTAATATTTTTTATGACCCCGCGGTCAGAAACTCATTAAAAGCGCTGGTGGACGGCGCTATAGGTCAACACTCAGCAAATATCGTCGGAAAAATGATTTCCGAAATGTACTCCGAGATACTCTCGGATTTCCTGCCCGGCGATAAAAAACTGAATGTCAATTATCCTACCATGATATCGGTGAATAAACAATACGCCTCCGAACCCGATAACACCATTATACCCAACTCCACACAACACAACGTGCCTTCGTGGACACTGTTCGCTATGTTTTTCATATTAATACCTCTGGCTTCAAGCATTATACAGGAAAAAGACGGCGGTACCTACCTGCGCCTGGTTACCATGCCCAAAACGTATGTTACCACATTAATCGGCAAAATGGCCGTTTATTTCATTGTTTGCCTCCTGCAGGTTACCATTTTGTTCAGCATGGGTATATACCTCATCCCGTTGGCTGGCATTCCCGGACTGCAGATTGGTACTCATTTCGACGCCCTGGTCGTTGCTGTACTGGCTTCGGCCTTTGCTGCCGTGGCCTTTGGTGTGATGATGGGCTCGTTTTGCACTAGCTACCAGCAAGCAGCTTCCGTTGGTGTTATCCTTATCATAATTCTGGCTTCTTTCGGGGGCTTGTGGATGCCGGTATACCTGATGCCCAAAAACATGCAGGGCATGCTAGGATATTCGCCCATGAACTGGGCGTTAACCAATTTCTACGACCTGTTTCTGCGCAATGCGGAAATAAAACACATTTTGCCCAACGTATATAAACTAATACTCTTTGGTATAGGATGTTTCACTTTAGGATTCGCGTACAAAGCAATCAAAAAAGTGAAATGACTATGCTTACTGAAATAACACCTATCAGTATTCGTTTCCACGAAGTAGATTCGTTGCGCATTGTGTGGCACGGCCATTACCTCAAATATTTCGAAGACGGCCGTGAAGCTTTCGGTAAAAAATACGGCATCGGCTATATGGATGTGTTCCGCGCCGGCCTGGCCACCCCGCTGATAAAAATTTCATGCGAATACAAAAAAGCAGTGAAATATAACGACAATGTGATGTTGCAAACCACATTTATACCTTCCCCGGCTGCAAAAATCATGTTTGAGTTCAAACTGTATAACCCGGATACCGATGAAGTATATGCCACCGGCGAAAGCACCCAGGTGTTTCTGAACACTGACGGTGAACTGTTACTGACCTCACCCGATTTTTACACCGAATGGAAAAAGAAATGGGTATTACTCCCCTGAAAGTAAAACCAAAAGATTTTTTTCATAATTTTGCCACTTAATTTTTTATCATGCATCAGGTTTTTGTATGCGGCGGTAACGTAATTACTTCTCTCGGATTCTCCACGGAAGAACATATCGACAAAATAAAAAAGGAAATCTCAGGAATCCGCCTTATACAAGATAAATCTCTGTATCCTGAAGATTTTTATGCCTCACTGGTTGATAATCAACGTCTCGAAAATGAATTTGCCTCTCTTTCGGGCCCCGGGCAATTTACCCGGTTCGAAAAATTAATGATACTCTCTGCCCGGAAAGCCCTGGCGCAAAACCAACACATCGACCCTGCTTCGGAAAAAACCGTTTTTGTGATTTCTTCTACAAAAGGCAACATCAACCTCCTCGAAGAAAACCAAAAAGCGGCTTTTGAACCCGAAAGGATATTTCTTTGGAAATCAGCAGAAATAATTGCCCGGTATTTTGGCAATAACAACAAGCCCCTGATAATATCTAACGCCTGTATTTCAGGTGTCTTAGCTATCACGGCCGCCAGTCACCTCTTACGGTCAGGCCTTTACGAAAACGCTGTGGTCATAGGCGGCGACATAGCCTCTGAATTTGTAATCTCCGGATTTTTATCGTTCAAATCTCTGGCCAACGGAATTTGCAAACCCTTCGATAAAGACCGCAGCGGACTGAACCTTGGCGAAGGTGCCGGCACGCTGATCCTCAGCACAAAACCCGAACAAAAAAACGGACTTCCCCTGATTAAAGTCACAGGAGGAGCAAGCAACAACGACGCCAACCATATCTCAGGGCCTTCTCGCACCGGCGAAGGACTGTTCCTGGCAATAACACGGGCCATGAAGATGGCGCAAATCCACCCAGAACAAATAGATTTTATTTCGGCTCATGGCACCGCCACACCGTATAACGATGAAATGGAATCAAAAGCATTCAGCAGCGCCGGCCTGAGCACGGTACCACTCAACAGCCTGAAAGCCTACTTCGGACACACCCTGGGAGCCGCAGGTATCATCGAATCATTGATTTCAATTTATGGATTGACACACGATATCATATTTAAAACATTGGGATTTAACGAATTAGGCGTGCCGGAAAAAATCACTGTCGTTGATACGCTGACCGCTAAGGTCCAAAAAAACATATTAAAAACCGCCTCCGGTTTTGGAGGGAGCAACGCTGCCGTCGTGTTTGCAAAAGATTAATGT
>Ga0209097_10000829_pt1 | contig 28296 bp, 35 predicted proteins | sample AD_UKC052_MetaG_FD_184419 | JGI IMG/M metagenome (GOLD analysis project Ga0209097, IMG submission 184419) | Active sludge microbial communities of municipal wastewater-treating anaerobic digesters from USA - AD_UKC052_MetaG (SPAdes) (version 2) | ecosystem: Engineered > Bioreactor > Anaerobic >... | reverse complement strand
GCACGTGCTGCATGCTGATGAGGAAGGCTTCGATGGTCTGGCCGCTGAGGGTGCGCCCGCTGGCATCGGTGATGGTGACGCTGCACATGAGTGGCACTCTGGTGTTGCGCGCCTCAAAGACCTCATCGATGGCGAAGAAGGCGGCCTTGGCGTTGAGCGTGTCGAAGATGGTCTCCACCAGGAGGATGTCCACGCTGCCGTCGAGCAGGGCTTCCACCTGTTCCTTGTAGGCGGTGACGAGCTGATCGAAGGTGACAGCGCGGAAGCCGGGATCGTTCACGTCGGGACTGAGCGAGGCTGTCTTGTTCATAGGCCCGATGGCGCCGGCCACGAAGCGCGGCTTGCTGGGGTCCATGGTGGTGTACTTCGCGCATGCCTCCTTCGCCAAGCGGACCGATGCGAGATTCATCTCGCGCGCCAGGTGGCTGCACTCATGTTCCGCTTGCGCGATGCTGGTGGCAGAGAAGGTGTTCGTCTCCACGATGTCGGCACCAGCCGCGAGGTATTGCTCGTGGATCTTTCGGATGGCCTCGGGGCGCGAGAGCGAGAGCAGTTCGTTGTTGCCCTTCAGCAGGATCGGGTGGTCCTCCATGCCTTTCGGATGGAAGTCCTCCTCGGTGAGGCCGAGCTTCTGGATCATGGTGCCCATGGCCCCGTCGAGGACGAGGATGCGCTCTTGGGCGAGTTGTTCGAGTGTCTTCATCGTACGGTCGTTCACCAGCGCTCCCAGAAACGAAAAAGCCCCACCCGATGGACCGGATGAGGCATCATTGTTCCTTGCGGGACATTGCTTCCTGATCACGGCTCATCTTTTCCGCCGTACGGCGGACTGGATTTAGCACCTATCCGCCGGACGGCGGACGGTTGCCAAGGCTTCGCAGGGCCAGTCCCTCCGCCTTTCTGGATAAGCAATGGAAAAGAACGTGGCGCGAAGATATGCGCCTGATCAGAAGCCGTGTTGACCACCCAGATGGATTACCTCCTCAAGCAACCTTAGGTCTTTGCGCGCCACCCCGTTGGGAGCAGTGGCCAACGCCTTCCTTGCCAGCTCCGCGAATCCCGGTAGATAGGGGTTGTCTACGCTCCAATACCCTGCGGGGTGGTTGATACGGAGCAGCGCGTTCAACAGGTCGCCCGGATAGAACTCACTCTCGATCCACGGATCGGTCTCCAACAACGCGAACGCCTTCGGCACGAGATGGCGCAGGCACTCGTTCTGACCGATCAGGAAACGCAGGTCGGCTGGGGTCAACAGACCTATGGGCACCGTGTGCAGTGCGTGGAAGCGCCGAACAACCCCACTATCCCCTACATCGGGTACTGGATCGCTCCATGTCCATCCTCCCAACGCACTGACGCTATGGCGGTCGGGTTCCTTCTCCTTGCGCATAGTCACTGGCTACCGCCCCCCGCCGATGTACTTCTCCAACCACCCGAACACCTCGGTGTGCCACTGCATGGAATTCTGCGGCTTCAGCACCCAGTGGTTCTCGTCGGGGAAGCGGAGGTACTTGCTCTCGATACCCTTGGACTGGCAGGCGGTGAAGCTGCCGATGCCCTGGGTGAGCGGTACGCGGAAGTCCTTGTCGCCGTGGATGACTAGCATGGGCACGCGCCATTGGTCCGCATGCAGCAGCGGGTTGAAGGTCTCGTAGTTGCCGGGCTTGGTGAAGACGCTGCCGCCGTTCTCCCAGTCGGTGAACCAGAGCTCCTCGGTGCTGTAGCCCATGGCTCGCGTGTCGAAGATGCCGCAGTGCGACACCAGCGCCTTGAAGGGCTGGTTCCACACGCCGGCGATCCAGTTGATCATGAAGCCGCCGTAGCTCGCGCCGAGCGCCGCCACGTTTTCACCATCGAGGAAGGAGTACTTGCCCAGTGCGAAGGCCAGGCCTTTCTGCAGGTCCTCCAGTGGGCGGTCGCCCCAGTGCTCGTTGATGGCATCGGTGAAGGCCTGGCCGTAGCCGGTGCTGCCGTGGAAGTCGATCATCACCACGGCGAAGCCCTGTCCGGCGTAGGTCTGCGGGTTCCAGCGGTAGCTCCACGCGTCGCCGAAGCTGCCTTGCGGACCGCCATGAATGAGGAAGGCCACCGGGTACTTCTTGCCTTCCATATAGTTAGCGGGTTTCAGCACATAGCCGTACACGGTCTCGTTGTTCCAACCGGGGAAACTGAACTGCTCGTAGGCACCGAAGACCTTGTCCTTCAACACGGCGTTCACACCGGTGAGGTTCATCGGGTTGTCGTCGATCATGCGCCAACGATGCACTGCTTCTTTGCCATCCTTCATCGGCTTACTGGGCCCCGAAGCGTATAGCACGGAAGGGCTGTTCATCGCGCTTTTCAAGAAGACGAAGCCGTTCGGAGTTTGAGCGAACGCATCGATGTGGCCTTCATGGGAGATCGGTGCGACAGGTCCGGCAGCTCTTTCCTTGCCAGCCACGTGAAGGCTGAAGAGACGATGCGAGCCTTGATCATCGGCGGTGACGAGCAGGCTCTCGCCATCGCGGCTCCACGCAAGGCTGCTGGCGCTGCGATCCCAGTTGGACGCTACGTCGGTGACCGTGCCCGTGGCGAGGTCCATCACCTGGAGCTGGAAGCGGTCGGCCTCGTAGCCCGGACGCTTCATGGCCTTGTAGGCGAGCTTGGTGCCATCGGGCGAGATCACCGGCTGCGCATCCCAGGCGGGGTTGCCGCCGGTGAGGTTCTTCGCAGCGCCGCCGGTCACCGGCACGCTGAAGAGGTCGAAGTTGGTGCTCCACGGCTCGGTCCTCCCGGCCACGCGGGCGCTGAAGTACACGGTGCGGCCGTCCTTGCTTATGGTAAAGTCCTCGTTGCCACCGAACGGCATGGTGGGGCAGTCGCCATCGAAGCCGGGCATGAGCGCCACAGGCTGGGTGTTGGCCTCCTTCAGCGACACGTAGTAGAGGTGGTTGCGCGTGCCGTCCTTCCACGTATCCCAGTGGCGCATGAAGATGCGGTCGTAGACCGTGCCGGTGCTCTTCACCCCTTCCTGGGCCTTCATGCGCTCGATGGTGCAGGCGATAGCGTTCGCAGCGCAATCCGGGAACACGGAAAGGGCCACCACCACACCGCTGCCATCGGGCGCTACGTGATAGGTCTGCACATCCAGCGGAAGTCGTGTGACCTGTGTAGCGCTGGTGCCCTTCGCATCGGCCTTCCACACTTGGCTGGTACCGCCCTCGCCGCGGCCGCTGAGGAAGTAGAAGCCGCTGCCATCGGCCGCCCACTGCACATCGCTGGCGCCACCCTCACCGGCGGGTACCTTCACCTCGGGCTTCTTCGTATCCACCAGGTCCTTCATCCACAATGTGCTCACTCCGCGGTTCTTCTCCATGTCGGTGGCGCGCACGTTGAACAGTGCAGTGGTGCCAGCGGGGTCCACGGCCAGGCCGCTGATGCGATCGAGCATCAGCAAGTCCTGGTAGGTGAAGGGGGACTTGGGCTGGGCCTGGACGGCCACAGACATAATGAGACCGGCGACGGCGATGGTACGAAGCGACTTCATGGATTCGGGGAATGTGGACACAATGAACGAAGAAGGGCGAAAAGGCTTGTGCGTCATGTTCGCTCTTTGGGACGAACGGAAAGGCCCCAAGTGACCTTCGTCCCTTGACCCTTGTGACTTGCCACCTGTAACTTGAAGCTTGTTCAGCCCTGCGCCCCCGAGAACTCCTTGAAGAAGCCCACGATGCGTTTGCGGAAGAGCAGGAACAAGAGCGCATATGGAACTGCCATCAGGTAAAGGATACCTGTGTTCAGGCCCTTTCCCACGGATTGTTCACCTCCGAAGATGCGGCCACTTCCTTCGCCGCTTTCCACCACGGCCTTGCACATGGAACAACCTTGTGCCCATACCTCGGCCGGTGCGGCCATGGCCAGCAGGACGATCGTGAGGAGGAAAAGTTGCCTACGCATGGACCAAAGGTAACCGCGGGATCGATCCCTTGGTCAGTAGTACGGACTGATCATCAGGTAGACCACCACACCTGTGACACTCACATAGAACCACACCGGCCAGACCCGGCGGGCCAACTTGCGGTGGGCCGGATAATCACCCTTCAGGGAACGATAAGCGGACAACAGGATGAAAGGCAGGGTACCAGCCGCAAGCAGAATGTGGGTGACGAGGATGACGTAGTAAACTATGCGAATGAAGCCCGTGCCGCCAAAAGGAGTGTCGCCCGCGAAGAGGTGATGCAGGATGTACGAGACCAGGAACAAGGCTGAAAGGATGATGGCAGTGAGCATCACCCGCCGATGAAGCCCCCAGTTGCGCGCCTTGGCGCTGGAAACGCCGAGGATGAGGAGTACGCTCACCAAGCTGTTGATGACGGCGTTGATGGCGGCGAAGAGGTGAACGTCCCAACCGGCAGGGGCAGGCACCTGCACACGGTTCAACAACACCACGGCCAGGAACACGACCGCAGAGAGGATCCAAATGATGCGCTTAGCGAGGGGCTCCGGGGTGGAAAGCTGGGCAGGGGGAAAGGCTTGCTCCATGGGTGGGTGTCACTTACGGGAGGCTCGTTCGGCCTCTGCGGCCTTGATGCGCTCCTCCTTCAACAGCATCTTGAGGTCGGCGGCCAACGCGTTCATGCCCGTGGAGGTGGTGCCCTCATAATAACCCCGGATATGGCGCTGTTTATCCACCAGTACAAAGCGGCTATCGTGCAGGAATTGCTCCGCGCTGGCACTGTCCTCCAGTGCGCTCAGGAGGTAACCGGTGTTACCCAGCCGGTAGATGTCCTGGGCGGATCCGGTAAGGAACTTCCATCGCGCGCTATCGGCCTCCAATTTTTCCGCATGTTCGTTCAGGACCGCAGGCGTATCGTATTCCGGATCGACGGTATGGCTCAGGAACACGACATCCTTGTAGGCCTCATCGTTCAGCTTGAGTTGAAGTTGCTGCATCTGAACGCTCATCTTGGGGCAGATGGTGGTGCAGCGTGTGAAGAAGAAGTCCGCAATGATGATCTTGCCCGCCACGTCCTTTTCCGTGAACGGCCGGCCGTAGCGGTCCATCAGTTGGAATGGTGGGATCTCCGCATAGATGGTATCCACAATGGGTCTACCATCGCGCTGCACGACCAGTGTTTCCTTGGGGCCGTAGTACGGCAGGTAGTTGAAGGTGTGCTTCACCAGACCCAGCAAGGGAGAGAAGAACACGAACAGCGAAAGGACGAACAGGGCTATCCCGCCGAGTATGGCGATCTTCTTGCGACGAGCGGTGGGGCTGTACGGCGGGATCACTGCCACGTATTCCAGCTCCAGTGCACGAAGTTGGATTCCGTCAGCGCGATCCAGAGCAGGTACAGGATGAACAACGCGTAAGGCAGCAAAATGATCGCGCGGATGTTACGGCGCTCATCGCCCAGGTGCATGAAGACGGACACGATGAACCCGGCCTTCACCAAGGTCAGGATGACATAGATCAGCTTCACCGCCCCCCAGCTCCCCGGGAACCATTCCTTCCAGTACGCTCCCAGCGCTACTTCCACCGTGGTCACCACGGCCAGCAACAAGGTCACCATCCAGATGTTCCGGCGGATCTTGCGGCCCTCCTCCTCACTATGATGAGCGTCGAGGCTGTATTCTATGATGTCGTCGCGTTCCATGGTGGTTCAGCGATGAAAGGTGGATCAGAGGAGGTAGAAGAAGGTGAACACGAAGACCCAGACCAGGTCCACGAAGTGCCAGTACAGACCGGCCTTCTCGATCATCTCATAGTGTCCGCGGCGATGGAACACCCCTTGGATGGCCATGATCAGGACGATGAGGTTGATGACCACCCCGCTGAACACGTGGAAGCCATGGAATCCGGTGATGAAGAAGAAGAAGTTAGCGTACTGCGGCGGACCATATTCATTGTGGGTCATGTTGGCCCCATCGACATAATTGACGCGCTGGGCCCAGAGCTTCAACGATGCGTCATGGTCCAAATGATGGGCTCCATCAGCGGCAACCAAATAATGGCCCTCCTTGGCGGGGACCAAGTGGAAGCCCGGTGCGTTGGAAGGGTCATGGGTATCATGGGTGTCGTTATGCACCCAATACTTGGCCCCGTCGGAAGTGGTCATGTAACCTCCACCGCCGTGGATGAAGTGGCTCCATTCCCATGCTTGGCTGCCCACGAAGAAGGCCCCGCCTACAACCGTGAGGATCATCCACTTGATCACACCCTTCTTGTCCATCCGATGACCGGCCTCGACGGCAAGCACCATCGTCACGGAACTGAAAATGAGGATGGCCGTCATCAAGGCCACATAGATCAATGGATAGCTGCCGGTCAGACCGGGCAGGGCGCGGAACACCTCCTCGCCGATGGGCCAGGTATCGGTGGTGCTGTGACGCACGAACCCATAGGCCACCAACAGGCCGGAGAAGGTCAATGCATCGGACACCAGGAAGAACCACATCATCATCTTCCCGTAGCTGATGCTGAACGGGGAGCGTCCTCCGCCCCACAGGACGTCGTTGCTCAGGGTCTTGGTTGCGTCTCCAGCCATGGTCTGCGTATTCCGGCCGCAATGTTAATGAACAAACAGGAGGAACAAAAGAAGGTAGACCCAAAGTCCTCCTAGGAAGTGCCAATAAACGGTACCGGACCATAAGCCCACATGGTCGTTCCGTTGATACCGGCCAAGCACTGCCATGGCCATCATCACCATCAGGCTCAGAAGGCCGAATGCCAAGTGGGCGAGGTGGGCAGCGGTGAGCACATAGAGATAGGAACTGGCCGTGTTCTTTTGCTCGTCGATATCAGCGTTGAGTGGTTTGGCGCGCCCTTCATCGGTAGCAGCGTAGTAGGACCCCTCCTCCATGACCAAGGCCTGCCCTTGAAGGAGGATGGTATAGTCCTTACCATACACACCCGTCGCTTGGACCATGCGCCCTACCGCGAACTGCCCCTTCGAGATCAATTCCTTCCAACCTTGGAACTGGCTCCACGTGAAGACCCCACCCAGGAGCAGTGTAACGGCCAATAATGGAGCGATCCGTTGATGAGCGCCCGAACGGGCGGCCATCAGGGCGAACTGGATGGAAACACTGCTCAATAGGATGGCCACGGTGCTCACGTAGAACGCGTTCGGCAGCGTGATATCCACCCAATAGCCGCCACTCATACTCACCACGTAAGCGCTGGTGAGCCCCGCGAAGAACATGACGATCGCAAAAACGATCAGGTAGGTGATCAGCTTGCGCGAACGGGTCTTGCGCTGAAGCTCCTCTTCGGGTGTGAATGTCGCGTTGTTCATAGTCGGTCGATCACGTAAGCCAGCTGCACCACAGGCAAGTAGAGGAAACTGGCGAACATCAACCGGCGCGCATCGGCCTTCTCCCTTGTCAGGAAGAGGTTATAGGCCGGCACCAGCATCACCGTTCCACATACCACAGATACCGCCATGGCCCATGGACCTACCACTCCGAACACCCACGGCAGCATTCCGACCGGGATAACGAACAAGGTGTACAAAAGGATCAGGAAGGCACTGCGACGATCGCGCCCCTCCCGGGAGGGTAGCAAGCGGAAACCCGCACGTGCATAGTCCTCGTCAAGCACCCATGCGATGGCCCAGAAATGAGGGAACTGCCACATGAACTGCATGGCGAACAGCAGTCCCGGACCGAGGCCGAACTCGCCCGTGGCAGCCACATACCCGAGCATGGGCGGGAAGGCCCCTGGGAATGCGCCAACGAACACGGCCCATGGCGAATGCTTCTTCAAGGGCGTATAGAGTGCCACGTACATGAACAGGGAAATGAAGCCCAGGATCCCTGTCAGCGGCCCGAAGACCAACCACAGGATGGCCGTTCCGATCCCACCAGCGACAAAGGCCGAAAGGACCGCTTCATTGGTGGTAAGCGCCCTGCGCACCAACGGTCGTTCGACCGTGCGTAGCATGAGGGCGTCCTCACCCACCTCGAGCACTTGGTTCAACGCGTTGGAAGCGCCGGTGAGCAAGGTGCCGGCCAGTGCCAGGAGAAGGATACCACTCCACGTGAAGGCCCCCTCAGGGATCCCCAACAAGTAGCCGAGCGCAGCGCTGACCACAACCAGCGAGGCCAAGCGCAACTTGAACAACACAGCCACCTCGCGCAGTTTCATCAGCGGCAGCGTGGCAACATATCCTCGGGTCCGGTCCAAAGCGCTGCAAAAGTACCGATCGGGACCGGATCAGCGATGCTTATTGCAAGCGATATCGGACCTCTTGATCGACATACCGCTCGCGGAAATGGCACACCAGGCCCAACCGGAGGACGAGATCATCGGTAGTGGGTCCATTCGGGACCGAGCGTTGGCGCCACAACACGCTGGCCTGCAACCGGGTGGCGGTGTGCGGGTCCAGCGTCCAACCGGCACGAGCCTCGGCATGGAACAGCGTGTATGGGCCGTTCATACCGATGCGGTATCCGAAGTTCACCGGCTCGCCCAGCGATCTGGGACGGTCCGACTCGGGTCGGAAGATGTTATTCCCATAGCTGGCCGCACTATCCGACCCCAACCAGGCCATGCTGGCCCGGGCACCCAGGTCCCACCTGCCCTTGGAACGATCAACGTGGACCAACACCTCTTGGAAGTTACTTCCGTAGGGGTGCGCGAGAGGCTGTGCGAAATGGGCGTAGTTCTGGCGCGTGTCGGAATGGGTGTACATGAACGGTCGGACCAGGTTCCATTCGCCGCGCAGGTCCAATCCGTCCACCCGGAACGCGTTGCGTGCCATGACCCCCATTTGCACGGCCTGTTTGTTCGCGTACCATCCGTTGCCGCTACGCACCTGTTCCAAGAGGAATTCATCGAGCATCACCTGAAGGTACAGGGTGGTGGAGCGCCCGGCACGTACATTCAGGGCTCCACCCAAGAGGGCATTGTCCGGCGAGCCGATCGCGAATTCCACAGGACGATAGAAGATGACCGGATTGAGGTACTGCACATCGAATCCACGCGGATAGAGGCTATCCCCTGCGCTCCACACGATGGCCTCGAATATGCCAAGGTTCACCCGGTCGGAGATGTTCCAGGAGAGGTAGTGCATGCTCGTGTATTTCTTGGCGAAACGCGTGGGATCCCCCCCGGCACCGCGGATGTCGCGCAACTGGGAAAAGAGGTTCACGTACTTCACCTTCCAGAACGTCGTGGTGATGCGGAGATAGGGATAGCTGTACGCCTCGTCCGACAAGTGCAACGAGCGATACCCCTCGCCGAAGAAGTTGCGCCCCCGACCCAACGTGATATTGAAGTACTTGCCGGGATCCCAGCTCAGGTGCCCTTGGAGGTCGTAGTGGGATCGGCCGTCGCCCGAGGTCTCCGCATAACCCTCCCCAGGTGTCACTTGTGTGGCACCAGCGAGGGAGTCCAGGTAGCGCGGCAGGCGCTCCTGCCAGCCCATGCCATTGAGGTGAACATGGAACTTGGAACCGAGATCGGCTTCGAGCCAAGCGCCTCCACCGGATCGGACCAGAAAGGTGTTCTGTGCGTTGGCGTCAAAGCCTCCGGTGGCCTCCAGTAACGGACCGAAACGGAAGCGTCGTCCATTCCCGGCACCCGCCCAGCGGTCCAGCGCGTTCCAAGCGGCGGTGGGGCGAAGGCTGTCCGCACCGACCAACGCCATGACCTCGCTGCGGCGGTAGGGTCGTATGGCCGTGTGCATGGTACTCCCCTTGCCATGCATCGCTGCGGCATAAGGATGCTCCACCAGGCGGCTCAAGGGCATCCACGCTGGCTGAGCCATGCTCAGGAGCGTTCCGAAGGTGAACGTGATGGACCAGAGCGCCCTCATGCTGACCTGCGGGGCCATACGAAGGGCAACATGGCCAGTGCAACGGCCGAGGAGCCCAGAACCATAAGGCCAATATTGGGGTGCCACTTGCGGGTGACCAAACTGAGGGCGATGATGGCGATGGCGTATGCGTAGAGTACACCGGTGGTCCCCTTGTGTCCCAAGCCCAGTGCCAGCAACCGATGGTGGATGTGGTTCTTGTCCGCCGCGAACGGGGAAATACCGCGCACGGAGCGGTGAATGAACACGCGCAGGGTATCCACCAGCGGATAGGCCACCACGGCCATGACGAAGACAGGAGTGGGGATCTGTTTGAGGTATTCGGGAAGGCGCGTGGTGTCATGGTCCACCACTTTCATAGCCAGTACGGACAGGATGGCACCGATGATGAGCGACCCGCTGTCGCCCATGAAGATCCGGGCCGGGTTGAAGTTGAAGACCAGGAAGCCGAGCAAAGCGCCCGCCAGTACGAAGGCCAGGAGCGAAAGCGCCACATCGCCGGCCAGGAACAACCAGGACCCGTAGGCCACTGCTGCGATAAGCCCTACGCCACCGGCCAACCCGTCCACCCCATCGATCAAGTTGAAGGCATTCACAAGTACCACATACACGAAGAAGGAAAAGGCGATACTGATGCTAGCTGGGAGCTCGTACACCCCGAATATCCCATGCATGCTGCCGATCCGGATATCCGCCATGATCACCAGGATATAGCCCACGATCATATGACCCACGAGCTTCTTCACGGGAGAGAACCCGATGATATCGTCCTTCACCCCGATGAAGAAGAGCAGCACCATGGCTGCCAGCATATACTTGAAATCGGAGTAGGCAGCCCCCATGGCCTTATAGAGGTGGCGGTAATCGTAGCCATGGTCCTCCACGCCGATCAGCGAGGCCTTGGGGAACCACAATGCATAGGAGAAGATCACCGCCGCGAAAATGATGATGCCGCCGATGGTGGGTACGCTTCGCTGGTGCAGCTTGCGCTCCTCACTGGGTTCATCCACCAGGTGCTTCATGCGTGCCACCTTGATCAGGCTTGGCATCGTGAAAAGCACCACCACGAAGGCGGTGATGGCACCCAACAGTAATATGTATCCGTGTTCCTTCACGCAGGATGGTCAAAGATCGTAATAGCGGTTGAAGAGGCCCGTGCGTAGGGCAAGGTAAACATAGGTGCTCTGTACGTTGTCCACTGCGCCGGGCTCATCCCTGCGTATCACGCCCAGGACGGCGCGTAGGTTGGTCTTGGGGTTGAACAGGTAACTCGCATTGAGGTCCAGGTAGAGGACCTCCCGTTCCACGGCGCCCTCGGTCGACCGCATTTCCGGTGATGGCCTGCGCAGGTCCGCACCGATGTTCGTAGTGCTGTTCGGGTCACTGTTCGAGCGGGAAAGGTTGACCTTTGCTTGGAGCCGAGCCCTGCCCCACCCCTTCTCCACGATGGCCACGGCCTCTTGGAACGAGGCACCCAGGGGATGGGCCAATGGCAGCCCAGCATGCATGTAGGCCAATTGCGCAGGGTCGTTCATATACATGTAGGGATCCGCTGAATTGATCTCCACTTGAAGATCGAGGTCCCGGCCCAGTAGATCGAAGGACCGTACGCCAGCCTGCCAGGCACGTTGGCCGTCATAGGCATACTGACCATATACGTATAGCTTGTCGACAAGCTTCACCCGGAGGTCCAGGCCCAGCAGGGAACGGCTTCCCTCGTGGCCCGCGTCCAACACGGTGGCCAAGCCGATGACAGGTACCAGTTCCATAGCATCGAACGGTAGTACTCCCGTGCTGTCGATGGTGCGATAGAGGCGCGCCTCGAAGAGACCCAACTGGAAACGACCCAAGTCGATACTCAGGTGGTTATATCGCGCCCTGTACCAGTAGAACAAGGACTCGCTGGCGTCACCCGTAGGCAAACGATCGTCCCGGGTGACCCCATGCATCTGCTTGCTATGCCAAGTGGTGTACTGCACCTTGTCCTTCAGGAACAATGCACTGAACTTCAAGTATGGAGCATTGATCGCGAGGTCGCTGAGCAGCATGGACCGGTAGCCATGTCCCACGAAGTGCTTGCCATGCCCGAATTGGACGTTGAGCCAGCGCGCAGGGGAAAAAGAGATGTTGGCCTGCGACCATCCGTAGTCCAGTTCCCGTCGCTCCTGGATCTTCAAACGTCCCTGCCCCGGCATCACACCGCTTACGAACACTTCGCGGAACAGGTACTGGGGCACCAGCGCCTGGGTCTCGTGGAACATGGTCTGGAACGAGAAGCGCTCGCCGAGGTCCCCCTTGATGAGGAAGCCACGTGTGTTATTATAGTACCGATTGGTATCCTGGTAGGCCGTGGCATCACCGAGATCCTGACCGAGTTCGAATTGGAACAACGGATCGATGCTGATCCGCACATCATCCTTGCGTACTTGGATGAGGTGATCACGGTATAGCTTCTCCGTGTACCACCAGTAGTACTTGGTGGTATCGGGCGCGGATCCCATTGTGGTGGACAGGTCGGCGCGCTGTTCGATGAGCGGCTTCAACCCACTATGGACCTTGGCATCCAAGTGTGCAGCTTGCTGTTCCAAGCCCCTGTAAATATCCCGTTGCAAGGGCACATCGTTGTTCTGCCCCCGGGCAACGAAGGTGCCCCATGAGAGGTAGAGGAGGATGAGCGCGCGTGTGGACATGCGGTTGAGGACGGACGACCGGCGCAGGAAAGGTAGCGCGCATGAAGCTATGGCGTCGGTGGTGGTCAGTGGACGCGCAGGGGTAAAAGCAAATGGGCCGCTCCGGATCGGAGCAGCCCATTCATACCGGTGGTCCGGTTCAGGCCTTGGCCATCTCGCTCTTGGCGAATTCGGCATAGACGGCAGCGATGCCTTCGCGCAGACCGATGCGGTGCTTCCAACCCAGGTTGTGCAGGCGGGACACGTCCATGAGCTTACGCGGCGTGCCGTCCGGCTTCTCGGTGTTCCACTTCAACTCGCCCTCGTAACCCACGATGTCCTTGATCATCTCGGCCAGCGCCTTGATGGTGAGGTCCTCACCGGTGCCGATGTTGACGAACATCTCCTCGTCGTAGTTCTGCAACAGGAAGAAGCAGGCATCGGCCAGGTCGTCCACATGCAGGAACTCCCGCATGGGCGATCCCGTGCCCCATACTTCCACGCTGGGCGCGTTCGTCACCTTGGCGGTGTGGAACTTGCGGATGAGCGCGGGCAGCACGTGGCTGTTGTTGAGGTCGTAGTTGTCGTTGGGCCCGTAGAGGTTGGTGGGCATGGCGCTGATGTAGTTCACGCCATACTGCCTACGGTAGCTCTCGGCCATCTTGATCCCAGCGATCTTGGCGATGGCATAGGGCTCATTGGTCTGCTCCAGTAGACCGGTGAGCAGGCTCTCCTCCTTCAACGGCTGGGGGGCCAGCTTCGGGTAGATGCATGATGAACCCAGGAACAGCAGCTTCTTCACGCCATTGGTGTAGGCGGAGTGGATCACGTTGTTCTGGATCATCAAGTTCTCATACAGGAACTGGGCGCGGTACACGTTGTTGGCATGTATCCCACCCACCTTGGCGGCGGCCAACACAACAACATCGGGCTTCTCTTGTGCGAAGAAGTCGCGCACGGCTTGTTGCTCCTTGAGGTCGAGCTCCTTGCTGGTGCGGGTGACGATGTTGGTGAAGCCGTCCTTCTGCAAGCGGCGCACAATGGCGCTTCCCACCATGCCCCGGTGGCCTGCGATGTAGATCTTATCGGTCTTGTTCATGAGCTGATCGGTGGGGGCGCATCATGATGCGCCCGTGCATCATTCCTGTTCGTGGAGAATTTTGTGGCCTCCCTTCTTCAAATACACATCGCGCTTGAAGAGCTCCAGGTCGCTCTGCACCATCTCGTTCACCAAGGCTTTCAGGTCGTACTTGTGTTTCCAACCGAGTACGCGTTGGGCCTTGCGGGGATCGCCCTCGAGGTGGTCCACCTCTGCAGGACGGTAATAACGTTTGTCGATGGCGACCAGGGTCTTGCCGGTCTTCTTGTCGATCCCCTTCTCCTTCTCACCCTTGCCTTTCCACTCGAGCTTGATGCCCACCTCGGCAAAGGCCAGTTCGATGAAGTGACGCACCGTATAGGTCTTGCCGGTGGCGAGCACGAAGTCATCGGGTTTCTTGGCCTGCAGCATAAGCCACATGCCTTCCACGTAATCCTTGGCATGGCCCCAATCGCGCTTGGCGTCCATGTTGCCCAGGTACAGCGTGTCCTGCAAGCCGAGCTTGATCTTGGCCACGGCACGCGTGATCTTGCGGGTCACGAAGGTCTCACCTCGTAGTGGGCTTTCGTGGTTGAAGAGGATACCGTTGCAAGCGAATATGCCGTAGCTCTCGCGGTAGTTCTTGGTGATCCAGAAGCCGTAGAGCTTGGCCACACCGTAGGGGCTCTTCGGGTAGAAGGGGGTCTCCTCGTTCTGTGCATGGGGCAATACGCCACCATAGAGCTCAGAAGTGGAAGCCTGGTAGAATTTGGTCTTCTTCTCCATGCCCAGGATGCGGATGGCCTCCAGGAAACGAAGCGTACCGATACCATCAGCGTTGGCCGTGTACTCGGGCATCTCGAAGGAGACGGCCACGTGGCTCATGGCCGCCAGGTTGTAGATCTCGTCCGGTTGGATCTCCTTCACCAAGCGGAGGCAGTTGACACTGTCGGTGAGGTCGCCGTAATGCAGGTGGAAGGGACGGCCCTTCTCATGCATATCGTGATAGAGGTGATCGATCCGGTCCGTATTGAACAAGGAACTGCGACGCTTGACGCCGTGCACTTCGTATCCCTTGTTCAGAAGCAGTTCGCTCAAGTAGGCACCGTCCTGACCGGTGACACCGGTGATCAGGGCCACCTTGCGTTTGGCCGGCGCCTTGGCGGGTTTGGTGGCCTTCGCGGGTTTCGCGGCCGGCTTCTTCGCAGCTGCCACTTTGGGCGTACTGCTCTTGCTCGTGGAGCGGATGTTCTTCTTGGTCATGTGTGCTTATTGGACAATGAACCAGTTGTTCACCAGTTCGTGCTTGTTGTAACGCATGGGAGCGTTGGTGGTCACATCGATGAGTGTGCAGCCAGCCTCGTTGGCAATGGCATGGCCGGCAGCCGTGTCCCACTCCATGGTGGGAGCGTAGCGCGGATACACGTCGGCAGCGCCTTCCGCCACCAGACAGATCTTCAACGCACTGCCCATGTTCGCCAATTCAACGCTACCGTGTTCCTCCTGAGCGCGGCTGATAAAGGCCTCGGTCTCGGGACTCTGGTGGGAACGGCTGGCCACTATGGTGTAGGCATTTCGTTCGGTATGGATGGGCAAGCGGTGCGCCATGGCGGCCCGTTCATACGTGTCCCCCGAGGCCAAGGTTGCGCGTTCCTGGCGGTAGGCGCCCCCACCGTTCCAAGCGAAGTACAGCACATCCTTCACCGGTACATAGAGCACTCCGGCGATCGGGGAGGATGTGCCCATCGGTCCGCCCGGTCGACCATCCCGCTCCATCAATGCGATGTTCACGGTGAACTCACCATTACGTTTGATGAACTCCTTGGTCCCATCCAATGGATCGACCAGCCAATAACGGTCCCACCGCTGTCGTTCGCCGACCTCCAAGCTGCGTCCCTCTTCGCTCAGTACAGGAAGACCTGTTCCCTCCAACACTGCAACAATGGCCTTGTGCGCCCGTCGGTCCGCCTCCGTCAACGGCGATCGGTCATCCTTCAACTGGACTTCGATGTGTCCATCATACACGGACAGTATCTCCTTACCCGCAGCCAGTGACGCTGTGATCCCTGCGTTGACCTGCTCTCGCAGTACCTGTTCCTGTTCCTTCACAAGCGCAAAGGTATCCGTGCATGACAAGGGCCGACAGCGATCGGAACCAAGCTATTGAACGCCCGGTGTGGACAGCCTCGAATGCAAGGACCCCGACCGGCGTAGCCGATCGGGGTCCCCTTGCTTGATGCGATGATCAGGCCTTGCCCAGGATCTTGAACATGCCCGTGCCACACTCGGGACAGGTGCCCTTCATGGCCTTGCGGCCGTTGGCCATGATGTTCTCCTTGGGATCCTTCATGTTGCGCTTCGCCTTGCACTTCACGCAATACGCTTCCACTGCTGCTGCCATTGGTAGGTCTGTTTTGAGGTTGAACGTGCGGGCAAGGTAATCATCCCACACTACCATACAATTTCCATCGAGCGGTCCTATCTTCGGATCATGCGACCGAATATTCACTTGACGAGCGGTATTGCCCTGTTGCTCACGTCCAGCGTGTGCGGACAAACGCTTGTGGACAGCATCCCCTACCCCGGCATCAGCCAAGGATTCTGGGGCATCCATGTGAACCCTGATACGATCTTCCTGGGAGCCGACTTCTCCGGCAGCATCTATTACAGCGATCATCAAGGGACCATCCTCGGGCAATTAGCCACCGGTTTCGATTTCAACCACGGCCTGGTGCGTCGGCCATCGTCCTACCTGATCGCGGAGGATTACAGCACCAACGGCGCCGGACTGTATGAGGTTGACCTCGCCGGCAACCTGCTCAACAGCTGGACCTTCCCGGATGTGATCGGAGGCAACTCCTCCGGCATCGGTGACCTCTGTGCCGATGGCAATGCCGTGTGGTACACCATGTACTACCCCGACTTCGATGTGTACCCCAATGCGTATGCCTACAAGTGGATCCCCGGTGATCCTGCTCCGATCGACACGGTTCCCATGAACGGTGAACAACCCTATGGCATCGCACTGAAGGGCGATACACTCTTCTATGTGACCGACAACCTGAACGGCGATGCCGAACGGATCTACGCCTACGACCTTACCAACGAAATGGACATCGGCTTCGTGGACCTGCCGGACATGGCCACGGATGGCGACCAGCGGCCCCAAGGCATGCATTACGATGGTACACACCTCTACCTGGTGGCCAACCGCCAGGGTGGCAGTGCCTTCGCGTACCAGACCGTGTTCAAGTACGCCTTCGACATCAATACGGCGGTATTCACTCCGGTGGAGCGCGAACTGAAGGTCTTCCCGACGCTCGCCACGGACCTTGTCCACGTGGAATACGCCACGCCCGGTGCGACGATCCACGTGCTGGACGGCATGGGCCGGGTGGCCTACAGCACGGTGGCGAGCAGCATGCGGCAGACCATCACTGTGGATGGATGGGCGGCAGGTGCTTACGTGCTGTTTGTCACGGATGAACGGGGATCAAGCGTCTCCCAGCGCTTCCAGGTGGTGCGCTGATCCCGATCAGATCAAGCGCGTACCGTTCGGCACGGGCCGCTCCACGGCGGTGAGCACGATGTCACCATTCGCATCCGCGAAGCCGGTGACGAGGCACTGGCTCATCACGCTACCCACCTGCTTCTCGGGAAAGTTGATCACAGCCACCACCTGACGTCCGATCAACTCCTCCTTGGTGTAGTGCTTGGTGAGCTGCGCACTGCTGCGCTTCACACCGTGTGGACCGAAGTCGATGGTGAGCACGTAGGCAGGCTTGCGCGCTTTCGGCAGGTCTTCCGCAGCGATCACAGTACCCACGCAGAGGTGGACCTTCTCGAAGTCGGGCCAGGTGATAGGTTGCATGTGTCAGCAAAGAAAGCGCGTGACGGAGCATGATCATACCACCCCTTGCCGTTCCTTGTATTCCGCGTGAAGACCGGTATGTTTCTCCCAGAAGGCCGGTGAGGTGCGGCCGTTGAGGTGCTCCACCAGGATATCCAAGTGCGTGTGCCAGCCACCGGAAATACCGAGCAGGTCGTTCGCGTTGGGCAAGCGCTGGTGGGTGAGCACCAGCAGGACCTCGTCACCTTGTTCACTCAATTCGAACACCACCTCGGATTGCGCATCGACGCGCGCACCCCACGTGTAGGCCAGCACGTAAGGCGGTTCGCATCGGGTGATGGTGGCCGTCATGCTGTGGCCGTTCTTGTAGCGCTCAGGAGCTTCGCTCGGTGCTGCATCGAGGTTGCTGTGCAGCCAATTCAAGTGCGCCAGGCCACCGGCACGCAGTTCCATGTCGCCGCTGGCGAGCCACTTGGAGCGCTTTTCCGATTCGGTGAGGTAGGCCCATACGCGTTCGATGGGGCCGGGAAGCAGGCGCTTGAACCGGATGGTGTTCGGCGCGATGAGGGTTCCGTAGTTGTCCATGGTCGGTCGGTGTTGGTTGTTCAAGGTTCGATCTCATCCTCCTCGCGCAAGAGTTTCTCGAGCGCATCCAGGCGCGAGCCCCAGAAGTGCCGTGTCTGTTCGATCCATTGTGCAGCTGCATCCAACGGCTCCGCGCGGTAGCTGAGGAAGTGGTCGCGACCCACCTTGCGGCGTTGCACCAACTTGGCGCGCTCCAGCACCAGGATGTGTTTGCTCACCGCGTTCAGCGACATCTTGAAGGGCTGCGCGACATCGGTGACACGCGCTTCTCCCGAAGACAGGCGTTGCAGGATCGCACGGCGCGTAGGGTCGGCGAGCGCGAGCAGGGTGCGGTCAAGCGTTCGTGGGGCGGACATGAGGGGACAAATATATTCAACCATTTGGTTGAATGTAAAATTGTGAATCGACTTCGATCCTGACCGATCGAATGATGGTCTACTTCAGCAAGTCATCAAATGGCTGTTGGACCAGAGATCGCAGATCTGCGGCAGCGGAGCAATTCCTTAGGGAACGATGAGGATATCGTCGCGGAGATCATGCTCCTCCAGTCCAAGTTCCTCCTGGAACAAGGACATCAACTTTGCCTTGATCTCATTCCGGTTCACCGTCCCGTAGTCCCGCCTCATTATTTTATATGCCCGTTGGGATGATCGCGCGGCCAGTTCCCCGATGGTATCTACATTGAGTTCCGTCGTAAAAGCCCATGCCGTCGATAGAAGGAGCGCAAATGCAACGAGTCCGCCCAACGCCAACTGTGTACTCCAGATGAACGCGACCAAGGATCCCAAGAACAAGAAGGATAGGAACAGAACGATCCATTGTTTCAGCCGGAATACACGCAGCTCCACACCCAAAGTGGTATCGATGTTCTTGAACGTATGACGGCGCACTTTACGTGGCACAAGTTCTTCAAGCTTCGCATCCGGTCGAATGAGCGAAGGGTTCAGCTCCAGTTGGACCGCGAGCGCTGATCGAACTTTGTAGAAGGCCTGCTGTGTCGAACAATCGCTGGCGTCGGTCCCGAGCACTTTCGCCTCGATCGCATCGATCAACTCCCCCAAAGTGCGCACATGAACCAGCTCATTGTTCTGGAACTTGATCTCGTACGAAGCCTCGATTTTGTGTAGGACATCATCCCAATCATCGGGATCTACATTGATATGACCTGGCTTCTGGGGCATCACATCACTGTCAATACCCCCCACCCCCACCCTGCCCACGCTCGATCGGGTGCCACGTGGTCTTCACTTCCTGGGTGTCGAGGATGGAGCAGAAGCGATTCATGTTTTATACAGCAGCAGGTCCAAGTCGTCCTCCACCTTCTTGAAGTCCTTGTCGGCGGTCATCAAGCGTGCATTCAAGAAGCGTGCACTGGCGGCGATGATCGCATCCGGAACCTCCATGCCGGACTTACGTCGGAGCCCAATGGCATCGGTGTTGATCACCGGGTTGCTCTCGATCACCGGCACCTGTGCCAGGAAGCGCTCGATGAGGTCGATGCCATCCGCGTCGATCTTGGGATAGCTGAGCAATTCGATCCGGGTAATGAATGAGATGTACAGGTCCTGGTCGTGCAACATCTCCACCAAGGCCTTGTCGCCTTTCAGCACATACAGCACAATGTTGGTGTCCAACAGCCACCTATTTCCATCCATCGCGCATCTTCTTCTGAATGGCCAACGGGTCTTCCTCCAGCTTCAACTTGCCAGCGAAGCTCTTAAGATCGACCCCTTTCTTCTTGGAGCGCACCCGCTTACTCCCCTTCAGCAATGCTGCAAGCTGCTTCTTGGTCGTGGTCCGCTTCACAATGATGGTCATGGCCCTATGGTTGAACCAAAGTTATGCATCAATACCCCCCACCCCCACCCTGCCCCCGTTCGATCGGGTGCCACGTGGTCTTCACTTCCTGGGTGTCGAGAATGGCATAAGGTGATCCCGCATCCGACTTCGGATACACCACCCGCTTCAAGTTGCAAGTGGCTTCGGTTTCCAACATCGTCCGTTCTTCCTTCGATGCATCGCCAACAACAACGGCGTTCACATCCATGTGTGCGACCAGAGGCTTCAACAGTTCGCTGCGGAATCCGGTCATCAGGTTCACCACACCGCTGGGCAGGTCGCTGGTGGCCAGCACTTCGGTGAAGGTGACGGCCGGCAGCGGGTGCTTCTCGCTGGCCACCACCACACACGTGTTTCCACCGGTGATAACTGGAGCGATCAGGCTCACCAATTCCAAGAGGCCGTTGCTTCCGCCGCTCATGATGCCTACCACCCCCGTGGGTTCGTACACGCTGAAGTTGAAGTGGCTGCTGTTGGTGGGGTTCACGCTGCTAAAGAGCGCCTGGTACTTGTCGCACCAGCCGGCATAGTGGATCCACAGGTCGATGGCGGCGGCTACCTCGGCTTCGGCCTGCTTCTGCGTAGCACCGTGCAACACCAGTTCATGCACGAACTGCACGCTGCGGCCTTCCAGCATTTCGCCGATGCGGTAGAGGATCTGGCTGCGGTTGAAGGCGCTGCGCCCGGCCCATCCGCCCACAGCGCCCCGCGAGGCCACCACCGCATCGCGCACGTCCTTGCGGCTGCTGCGGCACACGTTGGCCAAAGGCTTGCCATCGCTGCCTTTGGGCTGGTAGTAACGGCCACTCTCGGTGCGCGGGAACTTGCCACCAATGAAGATCTTGTAGGTCTTCATCACCGGAAGGCGCTCGGCCTTCTTGGCGGCGCCGTTGGTGCTGTGGCCGTTCATCCCTGTGGATGCCGGGACGGCTTTGATGGGTGCGGGCTTGGAAAGGGTCTTGGCCATGGCGGATGCTTGCGAAGCCAAAGCTACGGGTGCAGGGGCGATCAACTGCAACCTTCAACCCGCCTTCATCCCCACCGCGTTACCAGCAGCATCCATTTCCAAGAAGGGGTTGTAGGCGATCTCCCACAGGTGTCCGTCCGGATCGGCGAAGTAGCCGCTGTAGCAGTCCCTAAAGGCCAGGAACCGAGTCATGATGCTCGGAACCCCATGCGAGATCAGGTGCATGAAAAAAGCATCGACAAATACTTCCGTAGGCAACTTGGGGGTACTGGTCAACCGCTGATCCTAGGCTTCCTCACCAACCTACCATCAACCCAGGATCCCGTTCAAGGCTCTGCCGCATCAAGGAGGTGCATGATGGTAGTTGGCGCAAGTGTATTCACTGAACTACAAGCCTTCCGAATTGCGACCTGTCGTTGATCGTAATGCAGTACAGGTAGACTCCAGACATCAATCCATCCAATGTGATCGACAACGGGCCGGTCGATCGTTCGCGCATCACTTCAAGCCCGGATAGATCGAAGATCCGAAACAAACAAGAGCTGGCAGCTGGCAGGTCCACGTGAATGGCGTCAGTGGCCGGGTTGGGCCGCACCAGGACATTGCCGTATCCGGCAGCGTCAGGAAGCCCTGTGGCGCAACTGGACACCGAGATGTCATCCACATAGTAATACGATGTAGTGATGATGAAGGTCTCGAAGATGACCAATTGCGTGGAAGCGTCGTCAGCGAAATTCCCAATTGTCAGATGATCCTCGCCGCCCTGAGCTTCGAAAACTCCTGTGATCGCCGTCCACTGCAGGGTATCTACCACTGCCGGCACCATGGCGCTTAGTTGCGGCTCAACACCAAGAGTACTACCCAAGCCCTGCACCAGTGGCCCCATGCTGAAATGCACCCCAAGGTCGTGCACCCCTGCCTCGGAAAATTCGGAGAGGCTTACGAACATGCTGAACCTGTAGCATTCACCTTGAACGAGCGGCTCGGTCAATTCCACCATGATGTACTCCCGGTACTCTGAGTTCGATGAATAGGCGTAAAAACCCGCATAAGCTCTGCCGCTGTATGCGCTTTGCGTACCGAACACGTTATTCGGCACATCAACATCCGGGTCACTGGAGCATTCATGAAGAAAGTCCGGGGATGCTCCCTCCTCGTTGTTGGTAGAGGGATTCATCCAGCCCTGCGCCTGCACCAGCTGGCCCAAATTCCCTGGACAATTAAAGTACTGCTCAAAGCCACCGTTAGGTACGATCTCCTGCCCTGACACCATACTAGGGGCCAACACCATGCACAGCAAGTTGACCAATGCTATCGCCCCCCTGCGGAGGCCGGTATGGCCGCATATGTGAGAATTTCGATACCACATGGTCCTAAGTTACATAATCGTACTTTGGCTCAACGATCACCATCCCATGTCCAAACACGTCACCGGCATCGGCGGACTCTTCTTCCGCTCGGACGACCACAAGGCCTTATCGAAGTGGTACTTCGAACACTTCGGGATCAACAACGAGGAGAACGGCTGGGTCTGGAACCAGGATTCCGGGCCCACGGTGTTCTCGCCCTTCAAGCGCGACAGCGACTACTTCGAGGCTAAGCAGCAATTCATGCTGAACCTGCGCGTGCAGGACCTGGATGGCCTGATGAAGAAGCTGGAGGAAGCCGGTGTGCGCATCGACCCCAAACGCATGGATGAGGACTACGGCAAGTTCGCGTGGGTATATGATCCGGAGGGGAACAAGGTGGAGTTGTGGGAGCCGAAGTAGATGCCGGGGCGCTGATCAACACGTGACACAACGATGCGGTCTCTGTCTTCCTTGCTGTTGGTCGCCGTGCTATTGATTACCGGCTGTGGACCTCAACAAGGGCCAACATCTCAAGAACAAATGGTTGTTGCGGAGGTGCCGTCCGAGAGCGGCACTCTAATGGCAGTCGTTGTTAAGCGCGGAGAGCAATTCCGCTTCGGTATCAGATCACGCAGCGGAACACTCGCAATCGTCGAACAAGATTTCGTACCAAGAGGATATCACGAGCCCCTGATATCGTTGAAATGGAAAGAGGCTGATAGAAAAGTGGAGGTGACCATCGATCATGATTTCGGCGACGGCATCCTGTCTTTCACATTCGACACGAGAAGCTACTCCTTTGCACAACAACCATGACCGTCGAAGCCCACCTCACCATCAACGCCACCCAGGCTGCGGTGTGGGCGGCCACCATGGACATCGCGCGCTTCGCGTGGGTGTATGGTCCGGAGGGGAACAAGATCGAGCAGTGGGAGCCGAAGTAGGGCTTGCTTAACTTCGGGGCATGAAGGAGATCATCTTCGTTGTGGAAGAGTCACCGGAAGGTGGCTACGAGGCCCGGGCGTTGGGTCATTCCATCTTCTCGGATGGTGATGACCTGGAGGAGCTGAAAGCCAATGTGAAGGACGCCGTGGCGACGCACTTCGAGGCGGATCAGATGCCCAGGGTGATCCGTCTGCAGTAGGCAAGAGCGCCTATCCTCACTTCCTCAGGATCTTCTCCATCGACCTGCCCTTGGCCAGCTCATCCACCAGCTTGTCCATGTAGCGCACTTGCCGCATGATCGGATCCTCGATCTCTTCGATCCGGTAGCCGCAGATCATGCCTGTGATCATGTGTGCGTTCGGGTGCATGCGTGGCGCCTTGGCGAAGAAGGTCTCGAAGTCGGTCTTGTCGGCGATCACTTTGGCGAGGCCTTTCTCCGTGTAGCCCGTGAGCCAGTGGATCACGGTGTGCGGTTCCTCCTTCGTGCGGCCCTTCTTCTCCACCTTGGTAACGTAGTGCGGATACACACTGGCGAAGGCCATGCGGTAAACGCGTTCGTTGTTGGCGGCAGATCCCATGGCCCACGAAGATGCAGATGATCGTCCTTTCGCCTGCTCGCAGTTAGTGTGATCGCAACCACGTGATCAACGGCTCCGGGTCAGCGATGCTCCAGGAATTCGGGTGCCGCATGCCATCGGGCCTCCTGAAACCCTTGCCTGTTGTTGTCACCAGTACAGCTTTCTTGTTGCCCAGTTTCCGCAGTTCGTTGATCATGGCCGACTGGTCGGTGATGTTGTTGTAGGAACAGTCATAGCCACGTTCATCCAACCACCAGTCGATGGCGGGCTCCGTCACGATCATGATGGGCGTTCCGACCAAATTCCGGATCGCCGTTTGTGCCGTATCGGAGAAGGAATACGGCGAACGCGCACGGAAATTCTCCAAGGCTGTCGCGGGTGTTCCGTTCATCTCCTGTTCGAGCCTCCCCAGCATGTAGTGCACCTCCGGGTTGATCTGATCGGGTTGCGATATGCGCACCACGCGCTTGGCCGCGTTGTAATAGCGCTCCCAATCCAGCGGCGGGTTGATCGCAAAAACAGCCGTGGGCTTGATCGCATGATCCTCCTGCACAGCCAATTCGGCATAGCGTACCGCACAGGTTCCGCCTACCGAGAACCCACCGACATAGAGGTCCTTGTCCTTCATGTGGTACTTGGCCACCACGAGGTCGATGATCTCCTTCAGCGAGCGCTGCGAGGCCGTATACATTCCAAACGAAGCAGAGCCCGTCGCAAGAACCGGGATCACGGTCATGACCCCCTGTTGCGCAGCATGCATGGGGATCTCCGTTTGAGCGAGCACGTCATGGGGAGCATAACCGGACCCGCCCAAGAGGACCAGCAAGGCGGTGGCCTCTTCCCGCTCGGGCACCACGGCCACGTACATGCTCTTCGTGCTGTCGTTCGCGTCCAGGTAGGTCGTCTCGATCCGCTGCCCAATGGACAAGACGGGAAGGAGAAGGGCTGGGATGAGCGCTGTGATCCAATGCATGGTCCTGTGGCGTATCAAACGGTAGCAAGCTGCGCAGCTTTGCGATAGACCGAGATGGTGGAACCGTGGATGATGAGGCGGGGCATGGGGGGCTAGTATTGCAGACCAAAGTTGATACTCTTCACGGTCAATCGTCGTTACTGCATTTCAAACGATGCTGTAAGCCATGCTCTTGCGCACAACGAATTCGCTTCCATTCCGTCCTACCTAAGTTTGATCAACAGGCATGGTAACCGTGGAACCATTTGATCTGATGAAGCGATGGCTGACATCCGTCATGCTGGCCTTCTTCCTCCTGCCAAGCGCGATGGCCCAGAGCGCCAGTGACTACGGCCTGTATGCCATGGAGCGCATCAACGACAGCACGTTCATCGACTATGAGGAAGTGTCGGTTGGGGAAATGATGTCCTTTGCCAAGGAGCACCCCGACATGGCCATGCCCGATCCGACCGTGATGCGGGAATTACCCTACGGCCCACTTTTTTATGGCGACCATTCGGGAAACATGCGCACTATCAAAGGTTTGACAAGGATGTACAGGCCCATCACCACCACCGTACCGAGCGATAGCGTAGCGAACAAGGCGCAACGCATTCGCGCAAGGCGGTTCATGGACTATCCGATCGCCGGAATCACTTATGAGCAAGCCATGGCCTATTGCGCATGGAGAACAAAGAACCATGGCGAATATCAGCGCGTGGAGGGAGAAGTGGTGTTCCAGCTCCCTACACCGGAGGAGTATGAACGGCTTCTGGGCATCCGTGACAGTACGAATGGCCGCTGTGCGGTGTTCAACTACAATTGCCAGCCATGTCACAAGCAGTTCAAAGGGAAACGAGCGTTCCTCCGACCCGGCTCCGAACTCACGCCGGTCCAAGGTTACCTTCCTGACACCATGAAGCTTTACAACATGCGGGGTAACGCCGCCGAGATGACTTCGACCCCTGGCATTGCCAAAGGTGGCTCTTACGCGCATCCAGCGAGTGAGGCCTCACCTAAAAGTGTGCAGCACTACCACAAACCGGAAGCGTGGCTGGGATTCCGTTGTGTGGCGCGAGTTCGGAAGAAGTGAGCGACCGTCCCCGAGTTCCTCGCACAGCGACAGAAATGCAGCCTAAGCGTGACCTGGATAGTGGAGGAGCTTACGCGAGCGAGATCACGACCGTGGACGATGAGGCGGGGCATGGTGGGGTGCGGAGGAACGTTGATTGCCTTATTCAACTGGACTTGAGTAGTTCTTGATCTGACGTTCGTCCAACGGTCGTGCATCGAAGTCGACTACCTGCAAGAGATGACCATCAGCATCGAACTCTTCCCATTTCCCGATTCGATGATAGCCCGTGAAGAACGTGTCACCATCTGAGTCGGTCGGTGACAATTTGAGTTCTCCGTAGTGGACACGACCGATCCAATGTGGTCTACCCGATGGATAGAACTCGGTCCGAATTAGACAAGCGCAGCTATCTCTCCAAATGACCTCACTGCTTAAGCTCCCGCTGGGGAAATAGGACCTTACCCAATCATCCGCTTTGTATGTGCCCCACACACTTCCGGACCCGGTGGTACTACCCATAAGGACATAATCTCGGTTCGGGTCAGTCTTGATAGTGCTGTCCCTTGATGGGTAGAAGCCTATGCACCTTATCTGGCCATTGGGGAAGTACTCAACGACGCTATCACCATTGTCATAGCGCCGCAGCTTTCCATTGTACCACCAATGGATCTCCTCATCCATCCAGAACCAGGGAGAGTTGAAGCAATCGAAATCTGTGTACCGTTTGCCATTGTTGAAGTAGATCACACGACCTGTCCAATCTCCGCGATCATAGCAGTCGAGCTCTCGCAATCGCCCTCTTTGGTCGTACTGCTCAGAATCGCCATGTTTCAATCCTGCTACATAGCGGATGCGTGACCGCGTTTCGCCATCATCGGATGCCGTCCACTGAAAGCCGCTCCCTTCATTCAGCGTTTGGAGCCCAGTGCTATCCCAGGCATCCAACACAGTGCCCTCGTTCCACCATACGTTCCGAGTGCTATCCGTCATATAGACCATTCGATCCCTTCTTCCGCCCGAAGGATAGAAGGTCATTACGGTGTCCTTATGAAAGTCGCTTACGTGGATCACTGAACTAGGTCGTCCATTCTGATGGTACTCAGTAAGGAAGCCGACGCCACCCTCCAACGTTCGGCGCCCGCTGGTATCAACCGCCTCTTCATAACGACCGCGGTTCATGAAATCGCCGCCCTCCATCGTCCGAATCAGCTGTCCGTTCGGATGATAATAGCTCCACACGCCTTTCTCAACACCGCGTTCATATGTGCCTTTCGAGTGGATCAAGTCGTCCTCATACCAATACGTCCATTCGCCCTCCTTCCATGCATGCCACGAGCCTTCGCCGTAGTTGCCTCTTGAGCTTATGTGGCCGTTCGGAAAGAATGAGGTCCATGTGCTGTCTTGCCATCGGTCTTTATAGAAGCCGGTGCATCTAGGCAAGCCATTCTCATAGTACTCCGAGTACGGACCGCTCCCTCCGCTCACTTGTTGGGTACCATGCCAATCCCACGAACTATCTACATGCGTGTCTGAATCCTCAAAGCGACCCATTCGGTGTCTCGCTCCATTCGCATGCCAAGAGATAAAGTCGTAATGGAACACACCCTTGTCGTAAGTGCGGACTTCTCGAACGCGTCCACTCTTCCAGAACACCGTATCAACCATGATGCTGTCTTGGACCGGCTGTTGATCACCGATCAGAACACAGACTGCTACGGAGACTAGGATCTGCAAGACCACACGCTTAGGTCAAATTAACTCGGTGAGCAGCGACAATCGTATGTAGCTCAGCCGCATTTCGCGTGACGGATTGAAGCGGAAAGCCCGCAAGCGAGGAGGAACGACGAGTGCGGACTTGCAGCGGAAAGCTGGACCCCGAGGCTTTGCGAGGGGGCACGCCCTCGCTTCGCTACCGCTCGCGATGACGGACATTCCTCAATTCAAATTCAAGTACGCCCCCAACCCGTGCACCCCACCTTCCCGCCCATACCCGCTTTCCTTGTACCCGCCGAAGGGTGAGGTGGGATCGAACTTGTTGTAGGTGTTGGCCCAGATGACACCCGCGCGCAACTTGCTGGTGAGGTTGAAGATCTTGCTGCCCTTGTCCGTCCACACGCCGGCGCTGAGGCCGTAGGGCGTGTTGTTGGCCTTCTGGATCACCTCATCCACGGTGCGGAAGGTCTGCACGGCGAGCACGGGGCCGAAGATCTCCTCCTGCGCGATGCGCGCGCTCTGCGCCACGTTGAGGAAGAGCGTGGGGCGGCACCAGAAGCCTTTGCTGGGCAGCTCGCACGCGGGCTGGTACATCTCCGCGCCATCGGCCACGCCCACCTTGAGGTATTTGTTGATGGTGCCGAGCTGTTCCTTGCTGTTGATGGCGCCGATGTCGGTGTTCTTGTCGAGCGGATCGCCCACGACGAGCGAGCGCATGCGGTGCTTGAGCTTGCGGATCACTTCGTCGTACACGCCTTCCTCCACGAAGAGGCGGCTGCCGGCGCAGCACACGTGGCCCTGGTTGAAGTAGATGCCGTTGATGATGCCTTCGACGGCCTGGTCGATGGTGGCATCGGCGAAGATGATGTTGGCCGCCTTGCCGCCGAGCTCGAGCG